>BNJU01001498.1_pt1 | contig 11973 bp, 17 predicted proteins | sample 8539281 | NCBI WGS metagenome assembly BNJU01 (sample SAMD00202456, study PRJDB9452) | human saliva metagenome | isolation source: human saliva | place: Japan
AAGTCCGAGTAACATAAACCAGTCTTCCTTCGCTTTACTATACATATTTTTAGTATATCATGCACAGCTAAGATTTTCCTACCGTTTCTTAAAAATTTTTATATATTAGAAACAAATTGCCGAAACTTTTCACTTCTTACATCTTGTCTTTTTCCCTATAGAATGTGCTATACTGCTTTTTATTATTTGTAGAAGATTTTTGGCTCTACCGTAAATATTACGGAAGAATACGATGCTCTAAGCAAACCTGAGTGAAAGCAAGCGGGAAAAAGTGCACGGTACGCTCCGGCGGACTTCTTTCGTCAAAGCGCAGCGCGTTGAGAAGTCCGCCGGTTGTTCAGCATACAAGTGCACGACCGCTGCGTAACGAGGTGTTGCGTGGGGCACGCATATCCGTAACATATAACGTAGATTCGATTTTTCTACTGAATTGGAGGTGTAATCATGGCAAGTTACTGCGAAGTTTGCGGCAAAGGCGAGATGACGGGCAACAATGTCAGCCATTCTCATTTGAAGACAAAGCGTAAGTGGAAGCCGAACATCCAGCGTGTACGCGCTGTTGTCGATGGTGAAACGACACGTCTCAATGTCTGCACTCGTTGCCTGCGTTCCGGCAAGGTCGAGCGTGCTCTCTGATAAATTTGCGCAAATATATCAGTTACGAAGAGGAAGCTTTAGAGCTTCCTCTTTTCGTATGTAAGCAATGAACTACAAATCTTCCTTGCTTGGAAGACTTTTTTCTTAAGGAGGCGATACTATGCAGGTGCAAGGTGACCTTTCTCATATCAAAACATATCTTATCCATAAACTTGCGGCATTCTATGAGATGGAAGTGCCGCCTACACAGCTTTCTACGCGTGAGCTTAATGCGCAGATGGTAGCAATTACGGCAAAATTAGAGCATGAGGTCGCAGTCTACATCAATCGCCGCGATAAGGTCGTCTCGGTCTCTGTCGGCGATACAGCAACCGTTGAACTTCCAGCATTTACTGCACGTTCAGAAAAACGTCTTTCCGGCATTCGCTGCATTCACACACATCCTTCAAGCGACGTCCGCCTTTCTCCTCCAGATCTTTCCTCTCTAAAAAATCTTCGTTTTTGATGTCATGGCGGCGATTGGCGAAACGGAGAATGGTATGTCGGTATACTGATAGTGTCAAAGCATTAGCGCAGGATGTTTTGACACCCGCTTGTGAAGATCCTCTATAATCGCAAAGAAGCCCCGCAGCGTTTCGGTCGCACGGGGGCTTTTGTATCGGGAACTTGCAGGTGCTCCATAGGTACGCTATGATGTGCCTATAAGGGGGGCATTTGGATGAAAGATGCAAGCAAGCAGGGGCTGCCAATGCATGAGGCGAAGGATGACAACTTAATGGCAACAATGGAACTGTGCGCCGTCCCGGGGATGCAGCAGAAGATTGTTGAGGGACTGCGTACGAAGGTAGAGGATTGTTTGCCGATGGACAAGGTGACATAGTGAGCCGCTGAAGAAAGAAAAAGAAAGCACTTTGCAGGTGGGCAAGGTGCTTTTTGTATGCGTGAAACTCAATAACGTTTCGTTATCGAGTTTCACGCGATGCAACTGAAGGGGGTAACGAAATGTGACGCCCTTTTTGTGATAAGAACCGGTCCCCTGATTCGGGGAGTGGTTTGAAAAAGAGGGCCGTGAGTGCGACACCCTTGAATTAATTCAAACCATAGCGGCTTTCTTTTCGTAGAGTGTGGTGAGTGCTTGCTGCAAAACTTTAGAGACATTGAGCCTTTCGGTTTCGGCAAAGGTGTTGAGCCAAGCAGGGAATTGTGAGATTCTTTCGGACGGATTTTGTTGCCGTATTTTTGCGGCGTAGGCGTCCCATATCGAGAGAAAAGCAGGCTGACAAAAGCCATCGCCTATTTCCGGATCAGGGGTGAATAGCGGAGATATTGCTTGCAGGAGGGACGGTGTTCCCGTCTTCGAGTTCGCCGAGAATCCAACCCGGAAGCGGCGTCTTCTCCCATGGCGATAGCATTAGCAAGCGAGTTTCCTTCACTTATGCAGCCGGGGAGATCGGGGACGACAACTGTAAAGCCGGGGTTGACTTCACAAGGATAAAAATACAGCAGGATATACCAAGTACATAATCGTTTTCTCCTTTCGAGAACGAAAATTATTTTAAGCCCGTCATTCGTAAGACAGATTTAACTTGGGGTCAAAGGTCACCGGGATGCTTGGGTATTGTGACTTTTTCCTCGTTTCTCTGGATGTTTGTAGTGCATGTGAGAGCCGTTAGAGCTGTCAAGATACTAACCATCTTTCTTGATGATCCGTTCAAGTTCTTTGAATCTCATTCTTCCCTCCTTTCACCTATATTATACGTACTATATGTATAAGTGTCAATCGGTTTTGCGATTGACAGGGCAACAGGTGTTTCAAGGGATTAGATGCCCATTTGGGGAATCTGATAGTGTCTAAGGCCGCAAAACGCGACTTTAGGAAGATAGGACTAACATCATGGAGCGTCGAAACAACGCCCCATCTCGGGACGGTTTTAATAGCGCGGAGGATAGGACAAAAGGCATGCCCCGTCGAAACGACGGGGTATCGATGACAAGTGGGTGAGCTGAGATTCAAAAAGACAAAAAAGCAAAAAATCAAAGTCGAGACAGCAAAATACCGTAACGATTCGTGATGGTATTATCCAAGGCAGAAGATAGGACAAAAGGCATGGATGAACGAAACGTTCACTCATCTCTAAACGATCTTATCAGCGAGGGAAATAGGACTAAAGGCATGGAGCGTCGAAATGACGCCCCATCTCGGAATGATTTCATCAGTGCGAAAAGCAGGACAAAAGTCATGGAGGGGCGTTTTGCCTCCCCATCCATCAAGGAGGTTCAACATGAAAGAAAGGTGTTTTCGGCATATGCCGCTGCTTTGCATTGTGGTTTGTGCCGTGGTCTTCCTCGTAGTGTTTGCCGTGATGGGGCGCGCGGTTGGTATTCCGTATTTTGTCGGCGGTGGTATCTTCGGCTGGTATGTCACGAAAGTGGATGCGGGCGGAAAGAGTAAAAAGCCTCCCTCATGCTCGGTAGATACAAAAATGTATCATAAAGCATGAAGGGAGGTGAAAGCGTATGAAATTATTGAGGGTAGAAAAGGCATTAGGTATCCTTGCGGACTTCCTAATGCTTTAAGTATACTCATAGGTCGCCGCAGCGGTAAAGAAGGACTTTGAACGAAAGAAGGAGGATCGGCGAAGCAGCGGTAAACAATCGTCATCGGTGAAGCCCTGATAAAGATAGGCAAGGCAAAAGATAGGCAAGGCGATGAAGAAAAAGCTGTCAGGCAAGAAAAAAAGAGGAAAAGAAAAGACCTCGCAAACGCAGACAGTAAGCTTTTGACAAGGTCTTGCATAGGGGTGATTGAAAGGAGCACCCCTGTGTCTTTATTCTATCATATCGGGAAAAATGAAAACAACGATTTTTTTCTGTTGCTTGTTTTGTTGGCGGAGTTCCTAGTTTTTTGGTATGCCCGCGAATGGGAAAGATTGGGTGCATGGTGCCGCTGTAGGTGTCGTTGGCACGTGTCTGTTTTGTCAATTGGCATGGAGGTATTACCGTGGCAGAGGATAAGACAGGCTGGGGCGGGAAGCGTCCGGGTGCCGGCAGACCTAAGGGGAGCTTTAAAGCAAAAAGCGAACAGCGCAAGCAACACCAACTAAGAGCAACGGAAGACGAATGGGAAGTCATTAAACGATTCGCAAGCATTGTAAAGACGGATCCAAAGCGAGCGGATCGCATATTAGGAACAAAATAGAGAAAGACAGCTAGCCCGGCGGGGCGGCTGCTTTTTTGATGCTGCGAAAGGGGGTGACGTGGTGAGGCTGACGCTTAAGCAAGAGGCTTTCTGTTTGGCGTATACGGGGGTATGTGCGGGAAACGCGACGGCGGCATATAAGATGGCGGGGTATCATGTAAGCTCGGACAATGTCGCCGGGGTAAATGGCAATAATTGCCTGAAGAAGCCGGCAATACAGGCGCGGATCCGCGAGATACAGCAGGAGGCGGCGAAGAATTCAAAGGTGATGACGCCGCAGCAGATGCAGGAGCGCTTTATCGCGTATCGCCCGGCGCGAGGTGGAGGCGGCAGACGGAAGGCGCCGTCTCTTCATGCCGCCCTCAAGGCGCTGGAGCTCCTCTGCAAGATGCAGGGACTTTTCCTGCAGCGGCAGGAGGTGAGCTTTTACGCAGGCGGTGCCGGTGGTGATTCAAGATGATATTAGGAGGGGCGCCTTGATAGCGAGGGTTTCGACGCGGGCGGTGGTTGGCGGCGGCTATAACGAATTTTGGTGCAGCAAGAAGCGATATCTGGTGGTGAAGGGAAGCCGCGCGTCAAAGAAGAGTACGACGGCGGCGCTGAAGCTGATTGTACGGCTGATGGCGTATCCGCTTGCGAATGCGCTGGTGGTACGCAAGACGGGCGCAAGTCTGAAAGATTCGTGCTGGACGCAGCTGAGATGGGCGATTGACCGCTTGGGGGTGACGGCGTTTTTGGAAAGCGCGTGTCTCGCCGCTGGAACTGGAATATTTGCCGACATCGCAGCGGATTTTTATTTCGCGGAATGGATGATCCGCTAAAGGTGACATCGATCACGGTGAAGCGCGGTGTGCTTTGCTGGGGATGGCTGGAAGAGGCATATGAGGTCAGCGAAGGGCGTTTTACCGCGTGGATGAATCGCTGCGCGGGCATTTGCCCGAGGGGTACTACATCCAGTGGCTGCTGACGTTTAACCCGTGGGACAGCGGCTCTTGGCTGAAGCGGCGGTTCTTTGACACGGCGGCGGAGAATGTCCTGCGATGACGACAACCTATCAATGCAATGAATGGCTGTCGGCGGCAGATTTGCGGATGTTTGAGGACATGAAAGCGAGCGACCCAGAGCGGTATAAGGTGGCGGGGCTCGAGGGAATGGGGTCTTGCCGGCGGGCAGTTCTTTAAGGGCTGGCGAAGCGATCTGCATGTAATAGAGCCGTTTGCCATTCCCGCAGGCTGGCTCAGGTTCCGCGCGATGGATTGGGGCAGCGCTCGCCCGTATGCGGTGCTTTGGTTTGCGGTGGATTATGACAATCGGATCTATGTCTACCGAGAGCTTTACGGTTGGGGCGGCAAGCCGAATGTGGGCACGGGCGAGACGGCAAAGGAGGTCGGCGAGCGAATCTGTGCGCTGGAGAGCCGCAAGGAAAGCGTCCATTATGGGGTGCTGGATTCGGCATGCTGGGCGTCAACAGGGGTCACGGGTCCGACGGTGGCGGAGGAGCTCAACCGGGTGTTATACGACCATCATCTGGTGACGTTTGGCAAGTGCAGCAAGGGACGCGCGGCGATGGCGAATCAAATCAAGCAGCGACTGCTTGGGCAAAAGGCAGAAGGACGGCAGTTTTAAGCCGGCGCTGTATTTCTTCGCGTCTTGTCTGCATGCGATCCGGACAATTCCGATGCTGGCTACGATAAGCACAACCCGGAGGATTATGACACACAGGGAGAAGATCATGCATGCGATGCTTTGGGGTATGGGCTGATGAGCCGCCCATATACACCGGCGCGGCCGAAGGAAGCAGAGGGCGCAAGGCATTACCGGCGCCGCAGGGACAGTGCAGCGTCGGCTTGGACGACGTGAAAGGAGGGCGTTATGGCAGATATTGGCAAGTACCGGCGGTGGTTCCGCGAGGCGGCAGATTTTGCGAGCGACTGGCGCGAGGCAGCGCGGACGGATTACGAATTTGTCGCCGGCAAGCGGTGGGACGAGGCGGATAAGCGGGCGTTTGCACAGTCGGGGCGCCCGGCGATTACGATCAACCGCATTAAGCCGCTGATCAATGTCCTCTCGGGGTACCAGCGGCTGAATCGGTACGACATTGAGTTTTTGCCCGCGCACGAGCGATGACATGGAACTTTGCCGGGTGCGGCGAGGGAATGACGAAGTACATCTTAGACCGCTGCAACTATGACCGGGAGGAATCGCAGGTATTTTTGGATGCGGTCATCGGGAGGATCGGCTGGTTCGATGTCGGGTATCGGTTCAACGATTTGGCGACGGACGGCGAGGCGTATGTGAGGCGGGAAGACCCGTTTGGGATGTATTTAGACCCGGAGACACACGCGTTGGATTTTTCTGACGCTAAATATATATGCCGGGCGAAATGGGTGACGAAGGACGCGCTTTCGCTGGCATACCCGGAGCATGCGGAGGATATCCGGGCGCAGTACGCCGTCTATGATAAGGCGGAGCATACGGCGGGTAAGGATATCGATCCGCTGTGGTATAAGCGGGATACGGATAAGGCGCGGCTGGTAGAGTGCTGGTACAAGGTGAAGGTGCCGCAGACGCTGTATTATCTCACCGACGGGCGCGTCCTCCCCAAGGAATCTATAGACATTTCCCTATTTTCTAGAAGGGCTTGTGGCAGGGCAGCGAACAACGCATATGGCACAGGTGAGGGTCGCGTCGTTTTTAGAGGATGTCTTGCTCGATGATATTGTCTCCCCTATGCGCACGGCGACTTCCCCTTTGTCCCGCTGACGTGCTATCACTTTGGTGCAGAGGATTTGCCGGCGGGGTTTGTACGGGATTTGATCGACCCGCAGCGGGAGATCAATAAGCGCCGGATTCAGGAACTGCATATCTTGAATACGACGGGCAACGGCGGCGGCTGGATCGAAGAGGACGCGATGACCGACCGCCAAAAAGGCAGACTTCAAGAAGCATGGGAATATCCCGGGGCATTACAGTGAGGTGCTGCCGGGCGCCATCTCGCGGGGAAGATCTTAGAACGCGCGACGGGGCAGATGCCGCAGGGGGTGATTCAGGCTGAGGCGCAGGCAGGGCAGGACTTGGTTGAGATTTCAGGGATCAATGAAGCGCTGATGGGGGTAGATATCCCGAACAGTGCGAGCGGACGCGCGATTGAATTAAAGCAGAAGCAGGGCGATCACGCATATCGCGCCGATGTTTGACAATTTACGCGCGGCAAAGAAGAAAAATCGCGGTGCTGCTTTGGGGGAGGAAAACCGCCCGGGGGTGGTGCCGCAGTTTTATACGGAAGACAAGGTCTACCGCGTGGAGGGGACGAATGGGCAGCAGTTCATCCGGGTGAATCAGGATGTAGTGCAGGAAGACCCGCTGCTCGGCACGATTCACTAGACGCTGAACGACCTCTCGGTCGGGGCGTTTGACATTGTGGTGAGCGATGTTGAGGCGTCGACGACGCAGCGACAGGCGCAGATGTGGGGGCTGGTGGATGCGGTCTCAAAACTCAGGGGTGCCGGGCGACATGGTCTTCGACCTCATCATTGACCCTGTCGGACATCCCGAACAAGGAGGAAATCAAGCAGCGCTACGCAGAGCGGCTGACGGCGCAGCAGCAGCTGACGCAGCAGCAGAACGCGCTCCAGACACAGCAGCTTGAAGCGTCTATGGAACTGGCAAGGATTCAGGCGACGAGGCAGAGCCAGTCGATTTCGTTTAAGGATGCACCGCTGCCGCTGCAATTTGCGATGGCGGCTAAGCAGGGGCTGATTGACCCGCAGGTTGGGCAGTATGCGGTGGATTTGATGGTCGAGCAGCTATTCCCGCAGCTGGCAGAAAAAGATGGCAGCCGAGCGGCAGCAGCAGGCGGCGCAGGAAGAGCAGGCGGCAAAGCTCCAGCAGCTGCAGGCGATGCTGCAGGAAAAGATGCAGCAGAATATACCTGCAAGCGCGCCAAATGGCGCACAGGGCGCGTCAATGGGGGCGGACAGCCAGGACAGGCACCGCCCGCCGAGCGCCCGCCAGCGGCCGCGCAGGGGAGCACCATGACAAAGGCGGCTCTTCAGTCGCTCCTAAGCGGGGCGGCGCCGGCTATGTAGTGTTTGCAAGATACCGTCCCTTAGGGGGCGTTTCTATAGATTTCGTGTCGCCTACGTCAAGGGCGTATGTCGCCGGCGGGCGTTAAACGCAGAAAAGGATACAAGATGGAAAACGTATTTGACTTGCAGCAATTCGCAGAGGCAGCGCCGGAGGCGGCAGCACCAGAGGCAGCACCAGAGGAGGCACCGGAAGCACCGAAGGAGGAAATCCCGGCGGAGCTGCGGGGATCTCAGAAGACAGCGCACGCGAGGCGATGGCACGAGGCAAAAGGCGCAGGCGGCAAAGGAAGCGCCGGCAGAAGATGCAGCGGATGACGCAGTCGAAGAGGCGGCGGAAGATGCAGCAGGACTTACCGGGCAGAAGATCCCGTATGTGCGCTTTAAGCAGGAACATGACCGAAAGAAGGAACTGGAAGCGCAGCTCAAAGACCTTTCTTCGGAGGTGGAACGCCTGCGCGCGCAGCAAGCCCCGCCGCAGCCGCAGCCGCAGATGCAGCAGGCACAGGCGCCGCAGGTGCAGCAGCCGCGGATCACCCCGGAGGCGACGAAACAGCTAAATGCCATCGTTCGCCAGCAAGCCTTGCAGCTGACGGGGTTCTCGAAAGAGGACGTCGACGCGCTCTCTATATGGACGACGACGACCCAAGGCGCGAGCAGTGGAAAACCGCTGTGGATGTCGCGCGGACGCAGGTCATCGACGGCGTGTATAAGATGCAGCAGCAGCGGGCGGCGCAGGCGCAGCAGTTCATGGCGCTGCACAATGCCGCAGTAGCGGATTACAACGCGTTTGCACAAAAGGAGATGAGTGACCCGGCATACCCGCAGGTGATGCAGTATGCGATTCATGACTATTTTGAGAAGGGAATCAGCAAGGCAGAGCAGCCCGCCATTGCAGCGGCATACCAGCGCATTGAACACAATGTGGCGTCCCCGGGGGATATCGCGCTGATCAAGCGGTATTTTCTGGATGCTAAAGCGAGTTTCAGCGGCAAAAAGAGCAGGCAGGCGCAGGGCGGGCGCGTGATGGAAAAAGGTGCAGCAGGCGGAATCGTTCCCGCGCTCGGAAAAGGTAGCAGGGGCGGCGGATGTCGGCGGCAGTGTTTCGGCGGCGACGCTGGACAAGATGTTATCCGAAAAGAACTGGGAGGATATCCCGGCAAGGTATCGGCAGATGCTGCTATCGGGGCAGCTGAGCTAGAAAGTGAGGCTTTATTATGGCAACGACGAAGATTCCAGATACGCTGGTGATGAAAGCTTGGGCGAAGGATACGTGGGCGAGCGGTCTTCACAAGTCGTATTTTGAAAAGTTTACAGGGACAGGGGCGGACAGCATTGTACAGATTAAGACGGAACTGCAGAAGGGCAAGGGCGACACGGTGACAATCCCGCTGCTCATGCCGCTGACAGGGCGCCGGCGTGACGGGCGACAGCATGCTGGAAGGGCATGAAGAATCGCTCATCTGCAGGATTTCGGCGTGACGATCACGCAGCTGAGAAATGCGGTTCGCCTGGAGGGCAAGTTCGAGGAGCAGAAGACGCAGCTGAACATGCGCACGGATGCGAAGAACGCGCTTTCGAACTGGCTGGCGACGAAGATTGACAAGACGATCTTCGATGTGCTCTCGAAGAATCCATCGCCGGACCGTGTGCTTTATGCGGGCGGCGCGGCAAATGATGCAGCGATTGCGGCGACAGGCACATTTACGGCGGAGATGATCGGCAAGGCAAAGCGCATGGCGACGGCGGACGAAAACACGATGGTCAAGCCGATTAAGATTGACGGCGCGGATACGTATGTTATGGTAGTTGACGAGTGGCAGGGCGCGTGACCTGATTAAAAGTGAGCCGCACACTCGCGACTTAAGTCGTGAGTTAGGCGAACAAATAGTCAGCGTATACAGAAATGTATATGTAGATACGGACGAAAAGAAATCCGTACAGGACAGCATTTGAATTGCTGGAAACTCCTTAGAACTTCTATAACTACAACGCAGGCATGAAATAAAGTCAATCGTGAAGGTTTAAAAATATAGAAGATTGGACAATCAGCAGCTAAGCTCCGAACAGGAGAAAGTTCAACGACTATCCCCCGAAGGAGTACACCGCAAGCGTTTGGCGGTGGAAGTGGATGAGACCTTAACAGGGTAATGCCGAAGGATAAGATATAGTCTGTGCTTTAGTGAAAGCTAAAGAAGTTCATCAGAGAACTGCGTTAGGTGCAGCGACCTTTCGTGAACGATAACCTCCATTTTACGACTAAAAAAATAAAACCAACAGTTCTTACATATGTTATTTAAAAATATACGATAATCCTTTTGTTTACTTGCTTTTTATCAATTCCATATGTTACAATATATTCGAGGTGAATACCTGAAAGTAACCTATGGAAGAGGCTATGATATTCCTACAGTATCATGTGGTATGGTGTGTTAAATACAGAAGAAAGGTTATTACGTCAAGTATTGAAACAAAGCCTTTTTGTCGATTATTCGTAAAATTGCTGATGATAACAAATTCGAGATCCTAGAAGCAAATACGGATAAAGATCATATACATATACTAATAAACTGTTCCCCCACAACACTATATCCCGAACATAATGAAAGCCTTGAAGGGCGTTTCTGCAAGGCTCTTAATGAAAGAGCATGGAACAGTCTTAAAGCGACAATTATGGGGTGGTCACTTGTGGAATCCAAGCTATTTTATTGCTACGGTATCAGAAAATACCGAAGAACAGATAAGGAAATACATACAACAACAAAAAGAGAAGTGAGTGGCTATGGAAAAAGGCGTATAAATTCAGAATCTATCCGAATAGAACACAAGAAATCCTAATACAAAAACGTTCGGCTGTGTTCGTTTTGTGTATAATTACTTTCTCGACAAAGAGGATAAAAAGCCTACGAAGCAGATAAGACTACGCTTACTTATAACAAGTGTTCCAGTGAACTGACAAAGCTGAAGCAGGAACTTGTGTGGCTGAAAGAGCCGGACAAATGCTCCCTGCAAAATGCCTTAAAACAGTTAGACGCAGCATATCAGAATTTCTTTCAGCGTATCGAGGCTGGCTATCCCTAAATTTAAGTCGAAGAAGAACAGGCACAAAAGCTATAAAACAAATCGTACCGACAAGAACATAGCCTTTGCTGATGGAAAGATAAAACTCCCCAAAATTGGAAAAGTAAAGGTTCAGGGATAAACAAATACCGCAAGGCAGAATCCTCAATGCAACGATATCACAGACGCCAAGTGGAAAATACTTTGTCTCGCTATGTTGTACGGATATAGAGCAGCCTGCCTTTGTCAGAACCGACAAATATGTTGGTATCGATTTAGGGATTAAGGATTTCGCTATAACTTCTGATGGATATAAATACAGCAATCATAAGTATTTAAAACAATCCTTAACAAAACTAGCGCATTTACAGCGTGAGTTGTCTCGAAAAAAACAAAGGCGAGCTCCGATTGGGAAAAAGGCTAGAATTAGGTTGCTAGATGGCAGGAAAAGATCGCTAACCAACGTAAAGATAAACTGAATAAACTTTCTTCGGCGATCGTAAAGAGCTATGACGTTATCTGCTTGGAAGATTTGCAGATAAAGAATATGGTCAAGAACCATACCCTAGCCCAAAGTATTTCCGATGCCAGTTGGTCAGCGTTCACCAGACAGTTAAGCTACAAAGCAAAGTGGCATGGCAAAGAAGTAGTAAAAATCGACAAATTCTTTCCGTCGAGCCAAACTTGTCATGTATGCGGACATAGAAATAAGGGCACGAAGCATTTAGGTGTCAGAACATGGATATGCCCAAACTGCCACACGGAACATGACAGAGACATAAACGCCGCTGTCAATATTCTGCATGAAGGATTGCGCATTCTAAAAATAGCTTAAATAACATAGGAAAGAACCGTAGGAACTACGGGGGTAGCCTAGGAAATGAGTTTTCGTTAGAAAACTGTCACTAGGAACCCTGCGACTTTAGTCGTAGGAGGTTCAGGAAGGACAAAGTCTTCTTGGATGCGCAGCAGTATGCGGGCATGCGCGGCAAGGAAAACCCCATCTTTACGGGGCGCTCGGCATGTACGACG
>BNJU01004292.1_pt1 | contig 11960 bp, 15 predicted proteins | sample 8539281 | NCBI WGS metagenome assembly BNJU01 (sample SAMD00202456, study PRJDB9452) | human saliva metagenome | isolation source: human saliva | place: Japan
TAAAATCAAGCCTTTCTATGCTATAATGAAACATAGAAGCATACTATGAAAATCCTCATGTAAAGCAAAAGGAAATCAAATGAAAACAAGCCAAGAATTAGAAATTGAAAAACAGTTGATCCAGCAGTTGGCATCTGGAGAAAGCCAGTGGACCTATCGGAAAGATCTTAAGACAGAGGACCAATTGTGGGAGAATTTTTTTGAGAAACTAGCTCAAAATAATGTCGCCATGTTAGCGGATCATCCCTTGACTGATCAAGAAAAACACCAAATCAAGAATCAGCTCAACTTTGTCAGTTATTATGAGGCAGCCAAGTGGCTAGCAGGAGAAAATGGCATTGCCAAGGTAGAGGTTCAGCGCGAAGATGCTAGTCTTGGTACCATCCGTCTAGCGGTCATCTGGCGGGACAATATAGCCGCTGGTAAGTCGAGCTATGAAGTAGTCAACCAAGTCGAGCGAGACAAGGCATACCCTCAAGATCAAGACAGACGAATGGATGTGACTCTTCTTATTAATGGACTTCCCATGATTCACATTGAGCTCAAGAGTCCAGGAGTTGGATTTTTAAAAGCTTTTTATCAGATAGAAAAATACGACCGTGAAGGCAAGTTCCGGGGCATCTACTCGAGCTTGCAGATGTTTGTCGTGACCAATAAGGTCGACACTCGCTATATCGCTGCAGCCCGTGAAAATAAGCTAAACAAACAGTTCCTGACCAAGTGGGTGGATAAGGACAACCGGCCCGTGACGGATCTGACCAGCTTTGCCCATGAGGTCCTCTCCATCCCGCGGGCCCATCAGATGGTCATGCAGTACTCGGTCATCGACGATAGCAAGAAAGCCCTGATCATCCTGCGCCCTTATCAGATCCATGCCATTGAGGCAGTACAGGATGCTTCTCGCCGTCAAGAGTCGGGCTATATCTGGCATACGACAGGCTCAGGGAAGACCCTGACCTCTTACAGGTGGCCCGCAATCTCTTGCAGATTCCCGCCATCCAAAAGACCATCTTTGTCGTCGATCGTAGAGATCTGGACCAGCAGACGACCTCGTCCTTCCTCTCATACGCTGCCAATGATGTCATTGATATCGATGAGACGGATAATACTCACGAACTAGTTAAACGGCTAGGTAGCAATGACAAGCGCGTGGTTGTCACGACCATTCAGAAAATTACGACCATGATGCGCAAATTCGAAGAAGGAAAGTACCAGCGGGATGCTGGGAGGATCAAGAATCTGCGCGTGGCCTTTGTTGTGGATGAGTGCCACCGAGCGGTCACCCCACAGACGCAAAAGGAGATCAAGGCCTACTTCCGAAACTCTCTCTGGTATGGCTTTACAGGAACTCCAATCTTCAAGGAAAACAAACGAAAACAAGTGGGAGACTTGGCTCAAACCACTCACCAACAGTATGGCGAACGCCTACATGAATACACCGTTAAGGAAGCCATCCATGATGGAGCGGTTCTTGGCTTTAAGGTGGATTACCGAAATACTATCATCTCTGATATGCTGGAGGAAGAGATCCCTGATAGTGCTTATGAGGACAAGGAACACATGCTAGAAGTCCTGGATGCTATCCTCAATAAGAGCCAGCAACAGCTCAATATCCCTAAAGGAGTTGGAAAAAGCTATGATGCTATTTTGACGGTCAAGTCCATCCCACAGGCACAGGCTTATTATAATCTGCTCAAGAGTATCATGGCTGGCAATGAGCGGGTCAAGGTCTCTGAGCGGGTCAAACGACATTTACCAGATTTTCCAAAGTTTACCATCACTTACTCAGTATCTGAAAATGAGGAAGAGTCTATCGGCTACCAAGACCACATGAAGCAGGTCATGGAGGACTACAACCAAGAGTTTGGCACGCATTTTAAACTAGCGGATCTGCGGGGTTTTAATACCGATGTCAATAATCGCCTGGCCAGAAAGCAGGATAAGTACCTCTATCGCAATGAGCAGTTGGACCTGGTCATCGTAGTTGATCGTCTCTTGACCGGCTTTGATGCTCCCTGTCTCTCCACGCTCTTTATCGATCGCAAGCCCATGCGCCCGCAGGACTTGATCCAAGCCTTTAGCCGGACCAATCGGATCTTTGATGACAAGAAGCGCTTCGGCCATATCATCACCTTCCAGCGCCCTCAAGCCTTTAAGGAAGCCGTCGACAATGCCCTCAAGCTCTACTCTAATGGGGGAGAAAATGAGGTTTTGGCTCCAAGCTGGGAAGAAGAAAAAAGCAACTTTCTATCAGCTTGCGGAGAATTTCAAGCCCAAGTTACGGACCATGAAGAAGAAGGAATCGCTATCGAGCAGGCTAGTACGGCTCAGCTACGTAAAATAGCGAAATCTTACCAAGCCTTTGATAAGTATCTGGCTTCTATCCGCGTCTATAATGAATACAAAGAAGAGGAGATTTACCAAGAGACTGGCTTGACTGATGCCAAGCTAGAAAGTTACCTAGGCCTCTATCAAAACATTCTAGCAGAGCTTAAAAGCCGTGTAGATGACGATGATCAAGATGATTCGCTGGATATCCACTATGAGCTTGAGTCTGTCCAGGTCGATGAGATCAACTATGCCTATATCTTGACTCTTATCCAAAGTATGATTCAGCAGGATGATAATGTAGCAGAGCCTCTTAACGATAAGGATATTGCTGCCGTGGATGGTTATATCCAAGGGTTAAATAGAACCAATCCAGGACTTGCGACAATCATCCAAAATCTTTGGACAGAAGTGCAAGCAAATCCAAAACTTTATCGAGGTTTATCCATCACAGGTGTCTTAGATAATATGATTGAGACGGTAATTGATAAACATATCTCCAACTTTGTCAAAAAATGGTATGTCGGAGAGGACGAGCTTCGCTACTATATTCAGCACTATCGTAAAGGCGCCAAAAAGCAAACAGGTGAAAGCCAGCTAACCAAGAGCCAACGCTATAAAGACTATAAGGTAGAAGTAGCAGACGCCCTCAACCCACTCAGCTACAAAAAACAAATCAAAGAAGCCTATACCCAACTGATTGAAGAGGTGATTGAACCACTGAGAGTTGGGAGGTAAGTGAAGGGAAATAAAATACATTTGATAAAACAGTTATTTAAATTATCGTGCAAGTACTTTTTTTAGTATTTTATCCTTGCTATCATTAGTTAGCAACTTTTATAAATATCACTGATATTTATAAAAGTAATAATCTAATAAACCATATTTTTTTAAAGTAATAATAACTTTTCTAGTAATATATATCTTAAGTTTTGTTTGTGCACTTTTATATTACTATTTCAAAAAGGAGAGTAATCTATTTAAAATATAATAGGTTTAAAGTTTTCAGGAACATATGGCAATATCTTAGATTATATTGGCGCTAGTAAAGTTAATTTAATAGTTCCTGTAAATAGTTGTTTTGATACTAAAATAGATGATTCGGTTATTTCTACCAATTCACTTCATGGAAAAAGTTATTAAATTTTTATACGATAATAATTTAGTATCACAGACAGAGCTTGATAAGAAGATTAAGCGTAGTTTGAGAGAACAGAATATATCATCAGTAAATATTGGTAATGATGTGAAAAAAATGGTGGAAAATCGGTAGGAAATTATAATAGGTATCCTATCGGAAGTACTGCTTTTTGTGGATATTGGTGACGTTAGATATCATTTTATAGCATTATCTATTATAGAAAATAATAAGAATGCTATAACTAGTGATCAAGATTATCTTATAGTTTTGAATGCAATAGTTGATAATTGTTTTAGGAATTCTAATGGTAATCCAATATATATACCCTTGGTTGGTTCTGGTTTATCCAAACTGAATTATAATCATCAGCAACAATTAGAATTTATGATTAAATACTTCATGTTACGTAGAACAAAATTAATATCTGATGTTGAAATCGTAATCCGAAAGGAAGATAGAGATAAAATTTCTATCTTATAATTTAGGGTGAGAGATGAGTACGAATAAGGTAAAAGATCCGATTAAAGTTTTTATTAGTTCTAAATGCGATGGAAAGTATAGGGAGATGCGTAAAAGACTCTCCAAACTCATTAATGATTCGCCTTTAATGTGTTCAATATGTTATGAAGAAGAGGGAAGTCGCAGTGTAATATCGGAGGAGTTTTTATATAAATCATGTAAAGTCTTGTGACGTATGCTTGTTTATCATTGATAATGAAGATGGGATCAGTACTTCAGTTTTAAAGGAGAATGACGCTGCAAAAAGCACAATAAAAAAATGTTTATATTTCTTTTGTACTGAAAAATTCTAGTGATAGGACTCAATTGCAGGAAGATCTCAATGCAAAAAGAAAAGTATTCAGAAATACCCGTGTTTGATCAGATTCCGGAAACAGTAATTGAATCAATTGCTGGAGATATTATTCATTATTATCGTTATAGAAATAGTGATATTGTTGATTATAATATATCTGACATTAATACAGATAAGTATTCGTCAACAATTCTTGATATTTCAAAAAGAATCTAAAGTGTTATGTGAATATCTTTTCAAAATATTTCAGTTAAACTTATCTCAAGATGAAAATAAAATTATCAAACATTGATCACGAGATAATAAAGTTTTTAAATTTATTTTTAATAAAAATAAATTTTTGGAAATTAATTTTGACATCCTAGAGGAGTATTTTGTTTCAAAAAGCTGCAGAGGAATTAAAAGAAATTTTAACTCAAAAGATTTAATGCTATAAAGTTGTATTTTTAAAGGGAGATCTAGGTGGTGCAATATCCATTCTATCTGAGAATTTAGTGAAAGTAGCTGATGATGTCAATATTCCGAAATGGATAGTTAACAATTTAGCAATAGATTTAAGAAACATTCAAAAATGAAAAAGATAATTATGAAAATAGTTGGTCAAATTCAAATAGTGGTCTGGAATATCTAAATAACTCAAAAGAGCCTATCTACTTTCCATTGTTAGATAGAAAAGAGAAAATGTTTTTTGAAAAGATAGCTAAATTCCATGCAGACAATTTATATTTAGAATCTGTGAAGTTATAATCTATGTAATATTGGCGTATTTCAATGGATTTCAGAATCATTTATATTATCATTGGGTTACGCCTCTATTGCTCATATACAACATGTGAAAAATTTGATGAAAAGTGCTTTTTAAGAACACTTGCAGAAATGTATGATGATTATGAATTTAAAATAGAATTATTTGCTTTTAGCAGTAACCTCTTCGGATAAAGAACTAGCTAATTTCTTGCTTAAATCGAAACAAGTAATAGGGACCATTAGTTCAGAAGAGATTGAATATACTATAGGATTGATTCGTAATATCGAATTTTTTTCAATAATCGTTTACGTTCCCAATGCTACTTATTACGTCATTTTTCAGGTTATATAAATGATTCTATAATTGCTTCGTTCCTCATGGAATTTTAAAGGTGAGGTCATAAAAATGGTTGAATCAAGAGAATAGTGAGTTGAATTTGGAAAAAGCCAATTTTTGAGGCTTTAAAACAAATTATGATCCGATCTAATTATGAAGATACCATTGTAATTCTAGATATAATTTTTTTGATAAAAACTAATTCGATTTTATGATAGTGCATTTTCTCTATTATCTAGAATGGACTATAGTGTGCTATCTAACCAAATTCAGAAAAAAAGTAGAAAATTATTTTTATATTTAAAAAAACGAGGAATATCAATTAAATGCATACGGAAGTTATAGTAATGCTTTTGATTAATTATGTAAGGAATTCTACTAATGATAATACTAGATTATTGAGGTATATTGAGGAAAATGATTCTTTATTAATGGAGAAAATCAAACTTGAACTAGAACACAATATTGTTCCTGAAAAAAATATTGATAAATTTATTGAAGATATAATCAGTTATAATAGAACTCAAGGTAAAAATGGGATATTTACGTTTTTCGGCAGTAAATAATTTCCAAACAATATTTAATATTATTAAGATAGATAATGTAAAATTATCTGAAGAAACATTTAATAAACTTTTTGATATTTGCAAGCAGACTATTACTTCAGACAATCAATTATTAAGTGATAAATATTCTTCATTTAACCTTTTATTTCAAATTTATTTTTCTCAGATTCATGATCATAATTGGTCAAAACTAATCGATGTATTCCAATCAAATAGAAATACATTGCTAGTACATAATGATTTTACTGATGAAAATCCAATTATTTTTATCTATTCAACTGAATGTAATGAAAAAGTATTTACGATGGTAATTATAATCTTGTTATTAACGATATACTCAAACTATCTGATGAAAAATATATTTGAAATTAAGAGGGTAATATCATTCTTACGAACAATCTTTGAGTTTGATAAATTTTTCCCCGAGTAGTGAATTTATTATGTTTTGCACTTATTTTTTTGTTTTAAACATGACCAAACATTATTCTAGAAATATTAAGATGAACGCAACAGATTTATTGATTAAACTAACTAAATATGAAATTGTTAATCAGATTATATTAAATCAACTATCAAATATGATGGATTGTTTTTAACTCCGATATCAAGCTAGTTATTGTAAAAAATATAGATAAAATTATTTCAAATGGTGATTATAAAGAATATATTATAGAGAAGGCAAAAATTAGATAATCACTATTTAGTAATTAAGTATGCAAATGAATATAGAATGGAGAATTCTAATGAATAAATTTAAAATTCCCAAAATTAGATTTATGAATTTTAATAACAAGTGAAATATATAATGCTTGGTGAAATATCAAATTCTATCGAATATGGTTTAAATGCTTCTGCAAAAGGATTTTTGATGGTATTCATAAATATCTTAGAATTACAGATATAGATGATTCTTCTAGATTATTTTTAACTGATAAACTTAGTTCTCCAGATGTCAATTTTACTGATGAAGACTATGAAAACTATAAATTGCAGAAGAATGACCTCCTATTCACACGTACTGGTGCAAGTGTTGGTAAAACATATCTTTACAGAAAATCAGATGGTGAAGTCTATTATGCTGGATTCTTAATTAGAGCAAGATTACGTGATTCATTTGATGGAAATTTTGTTTTTCAACAGACGCTTACTGATAAGTATAAGCAATTTATTGAAATCACTTCTCAACGGTCAGGTCAACCTGGGGTTAATGGGAAAGAATATGGAGAGTGGAAGATTGGCATGACATCCTACCACGAACAATCCGCCATCGGCTCCCTTTTCCGCACTCTCGACGACCTTCTGGCTAGCTACAAGGACAATCTTACTAACTACCAATCTCTCAAGGCGACCATGCTCTCCAAGATGTTTCCCAAGGCTGGACAGACTGTTCCTGAGATTCGTTTAGATGGATTTGAAGGTAAGTGGAAAATAAAACGTGCAGATGAGATTTTTAAGTCAGTATCTGAGAAAAATAGAGCATTATTACCTGTGCTGTCTGCTTCTCAGATTGATGGTATGGTTTTGAGAGATGAAATTGGTATTGATATTAAATATGATGAAGCTACCCTCAATAATTACAAGGTAGTCAAACCAGGTCAATTCGTGATTCATTTACGTTCTTTTCAGGGTGGCTTTGCTTTGTCCAAGTTAGAGGGAATAACCTCACCTGCATATACAATTATAGATTTTATTGATAAAGAAAATCACTTACCAGCTTTTTGGAATTCTATCTTAACTTCAAAAGATTTTATAAAACGGCTAGAGACAGTTACCTATGGAATTCGAGATGGAAAAAGTATCAGTTTTAAAGATTTTTCTAGCTTGAAATTTGTATTTCCAAATCCTGAAGAACAACAAGCCATCGGTGCCTATTTCTCTAACCTCGATAACCTCATCACTGCTCATCAAGAAAAAAATTTCGCAGCTAGAAACACTCAAAAAGAAACTCTTGCAGGATATGTTTATATAAGGAGGAAATGAACTTGAATGATTTATTTCAACACTTTGAGTTTACTCTGTTAGTTTATTCTGCTTTGTTTTTCGCTTGTAGGTTCTTTTATAGGATTTTTTTATTACAGTAATAGTTTCAAATATTTTTATCTAATAGGGTAAAGTGAAGGTCTATATCAAATCTGTTTACAATAAAAATAAATCATCAACCTTGGGGATTTGATACGACAGTTACAGGATTGATATTCGCCGTTCCTTATGGATGGAAATACATAATACAACGGCCAAGAAACAAATCATCAGAAATCTAAACTTAGTTCTTTATAAAGAAGATAAACAAGTTGCAAAAATGACTCAGATTAATCATTATGAAAAAAATCTAGTCAAACATTTTTTTATGGTGAAAATGGAGCATATTCATTTCTTATTGATTCTTTTTGAAATAAAAAGGTATGATTTATTTTTTTGCTATTTATCAAAAAGAAGTAGATGGTGATTTTGATGAGGTTAGAATATCATATTTTGATTCTAAAGATGAATACCATGAGTTTAAAATTTTTGAAATTACTGAACCATGGGTTGTATCTAAAAATAAGATTGATAATGATTGGAGAGCCATAAACTAATAGCAATCTTTTCAAAAATAAACTTAGAAACAAACTTAGAAAGAAACATTATGGAAACAACTCAAACCTCTCAGTCGCTCTACCAAGCACTGTGGAACTCAGCGGATGTCCTCCGCTCTAAGATGGATGCCAATGACTATAAGTCTTACCTTTTGGGGATGATCTTTTACAAGTACCTCTCGGATAAGTTGCTCTTCTTTGTGGCGGAGACCATGGAGGAGGAGACAGAGAGTCTGGATGAAGCCCTGGCTCTTTACCGATCCTATTATGAGGATCCAGAGTCTCAAGAGGACCTGATCTCCGTCATCAAGGATGAGCTCAACTATATCATCAAGCCAGACTTGACCTTTACGTCCTTAGTGGACCGGGTCAATGAAGGGACCTTCCAACTGGAAGATCTAGCTCAGGGCTTCCGAGACATTGAGCAATGTGATGAGCTCTATGAAAACCTCTTTGAGGACATTGATCTTTACTCTAAGAAGCTAGGAGCAACTCCTCAAAAGCAAAACCAGCTAGTAGCTGCTGTCATGAAAGAGCTAGCAGTGCTGGATGTGGCTGGTCATGCAGGCGATATGCTGGGGGATGCATATGAGTATCTGATCGGTCAGTTTGCGACCGACTCGGGTAAGAAGGCTGGTGAGTTTTATACACCTCAGCCTGTTGCCAAGCTCATGACCCAGATTGCCTTTTTAGGGCGTGAAGACGAGCATGGCTTTACACTCTACGATGCCACCATGGGATCGGGCTCCCTCTTGCTCAATGCCAAGAAATTTTCTCACCAGCCTCAAACCGTCCAGTACTTTGGTCAGGAGCTCAATACCTCGACCTATAATCTAGCCCGGATGAACATGATCCTCCATGGGGTTCCTGTTGAAAACCAGTTCTTGCACAATGCCGATACGCTGGACGAAGACTGGCCGACACAGGAGCCGACCAACTTTGATGGGGTCCTCATGAACCCTCCATATTCAGCCAAGTGGTCCGCAAGCTCTGGATTCCTCCAAGATCCTCGCTTCTCCCCATTTGGCAAGCTCGCGCCTCAGTCTAAGGCAGACTTTGCCTTTCTCTTGCATGGTTATTATCACCTCAAGCAGGACAAGGGAGTCATGGCGATCGTCCTACCTCACGGGGTCCTTTTCCGTGGCAATGCTGAAGGAACTATTCGTAAGGCCTTGCTGGAAGAAGGGGCTATTGATACCGTGATCGGTCTACCAGCCAATATCTTCTTTAATACCAGCATTCCGACCACGGTTATCATTCTTAAAAAGAACCGCATCAATCGGGACGTTTACTTTATCGATGCTTCTAAGGAGTTTGATAAGGGTAAAAACCAGAATATCATGACGGATGCTCATATTGAAAAGATTCTGAAAGCCTATAAGTCTCGTGAGGAGATTGACAAGTTTGCCCATCTAGCAAGCTATGAAGAAATTGTCGAAAATGACTACAACCTCAATATTCCTCGCTATGTAGATACCTTTGAGGAGGAAGAAGTAGAGCCACTGACAGATATCGTCAGCAAGATTAATGATACAAATAAAGCAATCGAAAGCCAAACAGCTTCGCTACTAGAAATGCTTAATCAACTCCACGGAACCACACCAGAAGCAGATGCTGAGCTCAAACAGTTTTTGAAGGAGTTTAAAGGGTGATGGGGAAGTAGTTTGATACGTCAACCCGATTTTAAAATCCCAGCCAAATTAACTTTTTGGTTGGTTTTTATTGTCTAAAGATGATATAATTAAATTACCTAAAAGGTAATTTAATTTAACGAAAAAGGAACATATGAAGCTCATCTATACAAACAAAACTGTTGAAAAGCAGTGCACAGAGCTGAGGCAAGCGAAAAAGGATTTTTCGGATAAGGTTGCGGTAAAGTTGCATCAGTTGATCAACTTTTTAGAAGCAGCGGATTCTTTGGTTAGTGTGACGGCTTTTCCTAAATATCACTTTCACCAACTCAAGGGAAAGAGACAGGGGCAGTTTGCTTTGGATATAGATGGTCGAAAGAGTTCCTATCGGTTGATTGTAGAATTTCGTGAGGAGGATCTTGAAAAGGTGTTTCCAAGTCCCGTTGAAATCGAAATCCTAAAAATAGAGGAGGTCAGCAATCACTATGAGTAATAAAATTATTGAATACAAAGACCTGATTGCTTTTCATCCAGGTCAGTATGTTGAAGAGTTGATTGAAGATTATAATGTGACGCAAAAAGAATTTGCGGAGCGCTTAGGAGTTTCGGCAAAGACTGTCAGCAAAATCGTTAATGCTGAGGAGCCTATTAGTAAGGATACGGCTCATAAGTTATCCAAGCTAAGTGGAGTTTCCATGCAGACCTGGCTCAATCTACAGAATGCTTACGATGTAAAAGTTGCAGAGATTGCAGAAAAAAAGAGAGCTAGAAGAAGGTAGCGAGAAAAAAATCTGTGAGATGATTGATTTCAAGTATTTTAAGGAAGAAGGCTACGTTCCAGACAAACGCTATAGCTTGAAGGAAAAGATTATTGAGCTTCGCAAGATTTTAGGTGTGGCAAGTTTAGAAAACCTTACATCTTTTAATCATCTAGTCAGCTATCGGAATACGCGTGAGTTTACGCCTAAAAGTATAGTCAACTCTAATATCATGCTGGAGTTGGCATCTAAAAAAGCGCGTGATAAAACGACAACTAAGCTCAATCGAAGAAAGCTAGAGAGAAGCCTGCCTGCTTTGAGAAAGTTGACCAGACAAAGTCCAGAAGTCTTTCCTCAACGCTTGTCTGATATCTTGCTTGACTGTGGTGTTGTCCTAGTTGGTCTACCAGCTTTGCCAAATGCCAATCTGAATGGTGCTACGAAAAAATTTGGAAATGGCAGTGCCATGCTATTACTTACAGATCGAAATAAAGTATCCGATATTTTCTGGTTCTCACTTTTCCATGAGATTGGGCACATTCTGGAGAATGATTTTTCATCTGATGAAGGAAACAGTGAGTCCTATCTTCGTTCTGAGGAAGAGGCAGATCAGTTTGCAAAAGATCTTTTGATAAACCCTGAAGACTATCAAGCTTTTGTAGAAAAAGGAAACTTTGATAAGCCAGATATCCTTCGCTTTGCTGAAGAGATAGATATTCATCCTAGCGTCGTTTTAGGAAGATTACAAAATGAGGGCATTCTCAGTTTTGACCGATTCCGAGAATTAAAAGAAAATTATTACTTTGTTTCTTGAGGCGTTGTGACTCGTAGAAGATGAAAAAAGCTTCATACGGTCAGTAATTTGAGTCATTCTAGCAATATTTACAATGAAATTCGCCAGTATCTCAAGCAAGAAGTGGTGAAGTTGAGTCAGGTTCAACTCATGATTGACCGTGCCTGTCCAATTCCTGAACATAAGGGGGAGGTCTGTAAAGAAGATTTGCTTGCCCTTTATCTAAATGCTTACTTACAAAAATTAACTTTACTGAAAGGAGACTACTA
>BNJU01000683.1_pt1 | contig 11957 bp, 12 predicted proteins | sample 8539281 | NCBI WGS metagenome assembly BNJU01 (sample SAMD00202456, study PRJDB9452) | human saliva metagenome | isolation source: human saliva | place: Japan
TCTAATTTGATAATTAGTAATATAAAAGAGACTCCTTCGGGAGTCTCTTTTTTGTGGGATGTAAACTTATATCAGATATATTTCATTTTGATATATACATTGTATAAATTAGATACGAGTCTATTGAAAAAAAATTTTTTTCAAATAGGGATAGGAAAAAAATGTTACATTAAATTTTAGTATGAACAAAAACTAACTCAATAATTTATCTTATTTTTGAAATAATATACATATCATATATTAGTTATGGTTAATAGTGAGATATGTAATAAATGGATTTTTTAGAAGAGTCATGATGAAATTTATATAATAATATAATTTTTTTATAAACTTAGAAATGTAGATGATATCTGAATTCATGAAACTTTAAAGAAAAAAAGGAATCATATAAATGAGAATATAAATTAAAATTAAGGTTTACAGTACAAGTATCTTCATGTTAATATTATAGTGATTATGGTGATAAACAAGACATACTGAGATATAGGTGAAGAGTTGTGGCGAGGAAACGAGGATACTCCCTAGAGAATTCTACATCTAGAAATTGGAATGGATTGTGAATCGCGACTTGAAGCAATTTTATTCTTATTTTCAGAAAGAAGGAATTCAATTATGAAAAAACAATTCGCAGCAATCTTTGCAGCAACAGCAGTTTTGGGTGTAACTACAGCTTTCGCAGCTAACCCATTCTCCGATGTAACTCCTGATTCTTGGGCATACCAAGCAGTATCCCAATTAGCAGCTTCCGGTATCGTTAATGGTTACCCAGATGGCACTTTCAAAGGCCAAAACGATATCACTCGTTACGAAATGGCTCAAATGGTAGCTAAAGCTATGGCGAACCAAGACCGTGCTAACGCTGAACAACAAGCTATGATTAACCGCTTGGCAGATGAATTCTCCAACGAATTGAACAACTTGGGTGTTCGTGTAGCTCGTTTAGAGGACCGCGTTGGTAACGTAAAAGTTACTGGTGATATGCGTCTTCGTTACCGCGATGCTGAAAAAGAAAACTCCAAATTTGATGCTCGTGCACGTGTACAATTCAACGCAAAAGTAAACGATCGCACTGATGCAGTAGTACGTCTAACTTCTGGTTCTTTCGAATTGGGTAGTGCAGTAGATAAAAATGGTGTTGCTACTGCTAACGCTTCCATCGATCGTGCTTATGTAAACCACAAATTTGGCGAACGCGTATCCGTTAAAGCTGGTCGTTTCGGCCAAATGATGGGTGCTGGTTTAGCATATGATGACGCTTTTCGATGGTGTTCAGTTCAACGCTGGTAACGACAAAGTTAACTTCCAAGCAGCTTATGGTTATGGTATTGCTGGCGATACATTATCCACTCGTACTCAAAACAATAACCCTGAACTTGTTGTAGCTAACTTGAATGGTAAAGTTGGTAAACATGCTAACGTAGGCGGTTTCTACACTCGTGTAAATGGCGAAGACTTGAAATCCCCCTGCTTCCGCTAAAGCTTACAAAAATATCTACGGTTTCAACACAGACCTTAACTTCGATAAAGTTTGGGTTGGTGGCGAATGGTTGAAAGCTTCTAACGTAGAAAAATCTCAAGCTTGGGTTGCAGGTATTGGTTATGGCCACTACAACATGAATAAACAAGGTACTTGGGATGTTAGAGCTCAATACTTTGACCAAAAAGAAAATGCTCCTATCCTTTCCACTACTTGGAATCAAAGAGACACAACTAATGCTAAAGGCTGGGTAGCAACTGCTCGCTATGCATTGCAAAATAATGTTGGTTTAGCTGCTTACTATGGCTTTGGTTGGGAAAAACAAGACGGTACTGATTTACACGATTTCTATCGTGCAGACCTTAACTACAAATTCTAATTTGATAGTGCACAATATAAAAGAGACTCCTTTGGGGGTCTCTTTTTTGGTTTACACTGCAAATACTTTGGCTCTCTGTCAAATGTTGGGGTGTTCACCCTACGAGTCTTCTTTGGCACCAATCATATGTATGGTTGGTGCCATTCTTTTTGCTCAAAAGCAGAATACGTACTCTAAATCTACCAAAGTGGCGAAGTCCATAGCTTATTCGTTTTAATACCTTAATCTTGTTGTTAGTTCCTTCTGTGTATCCATTAGAATATGGGAGTAAGAAAGCATTAGTTAATTGCGTCATCCATGCAGAAAATGATGTAAAGAAGTTATTAAATTCATCCAAACCAGATGCTTTCACTAATTCCAACCAATGAATTAAATGTGCAGCTATCCCTTGTTTACCATAGGTTGAAAAGATTTCTAAAAGATCGTTTTAAAGCATATGCTTTTCGTAAATCTTCAGAAATTCGAAGTATTTCACAGAGCTTAATGTGTTCAGCTTCCGTTAAATGATCTGGATGTTTCATTAGCACCCGTCTATTCTGCTTTAACATGCGTGAATGAGCAGCTAGTTTATGTTGTTCACGTTTTCTAACTCGCTCTACCGCCCAATCCACAAGCCGGCATACATGGTATCGGTCACAGATAATATGCGCATGTGGAAATAGCGCCTCCATAATGCGCTTAAATTGTATGGACATATCCATAACAATAAACTTAACTTGTAGGCGATCTTTATGTTTAAATGATGCAAAATAGCGGATTAATGCTTGCGTATCACGTTTCGGTAGGATGTCTAATATTTCATGTGTATCGGGATTAGTTAAATTAACTTGGTATTGGTATCCTTCTGCATTTCCTTTGAATTCATCAATACCAATCACAGTAGGTAATGTTCTGGGCTTTGATATAGTAATCATAGAGCAGTAGCGTAATACGGTAGTAATAGAGGTATCACACTCTTTAGCAATAGCAGTATAGGTTACACTTTCAGTGAGTTTATCAAATAGCATTCTAATATTAGTTACACTTAGTTGCATATGTTTTCGTACAAATGGATTGCTTTCAGCAAAAGAATGACCACAATGCGGACAAATATACCGACGCTGTCTGTATTTTCCAATTAGTGGACCTCGTTGTACTTTTCCAAACTTTACAGTACGTATGCGGTAATCCTTAATATGTTTTGTAGATTCTCTACACTTTGGACAAATATGTGGTTTTACTAGTAACTCTATGTCAAAAACAAATGTCCCGTTCAATTCATAGCTATTTGTAATATATTCTTGTTTTACATTATGTAAAAATTCAGTATAATCAGTAGTAGGCATATAAGCTCACATCCTTTCTTTGGGAATTAGTCACTTTTATTGTAAAGTATGTGAGTCTTGTATGCTTATTTTTTTGCGAAAAAATAATGTTGGAAGTGACACCGTAGTGGTGTCATCCCAACATTTATTATAGAGCCATTTTAAGTTCTTTTGATAAACTTAGAGGGTGGACAAAATGTGTTGGTAAAAAGTCCCAAAACCCTTGATTTACTGGCTTCAATAAGATTATATCTTCTTAGAAAATCGTGTTCTAAGTGGAGGGAATAATCATGCTGGTAAGATGTATAAATTGTGGATTTTCTTGTCAAAAATATGGGAAAACTAAAGCTGGATCACAACGATGGTATTGTAAGCAGTGTAACATCACTTTTACACAAACTATTGATAATACTACTAAATGTTTTCATCGATTTCTAAATTGGTTATTTAGTAAAGAAACACAACAGGATATGCCTGGGCAAGGCCGTACATTTCGTAGACAGATAGCTGATTTTTGGCAAATATGGCCTATGCCTCCTAAAATTGAAACCTCGAGAGATGTGGTATTCGTTGATGGTATTTACTTAGCTAAAAAAGCTTGTGTCTTGATCTGTTATGATGGTGAACATGTATTAGGGTGGTATTTATGTAGGTCAGAACAATCGCGCTCATGGCAAGCTCTTATGCAGCGAATAGCGACACCCATTGTAGTGGTTTCTGATAGTGGACCTGGCCTTAGGAAAGCATTAAAAAAAGTTTGGCGTACGGCCAAACTTCAACGTTGTATTGTTCATGCTGTATGGCAAGTACATCGCTACACTACTAGACGGCCTAAGACGTTAGCAGGCATTATGTTAAAAGATTTAGCAAGCGATTTATATAGTGTAAAAACACAGGAAGATGCACAAATATGGATTCAACGATTATTTAATTGGAGAGTGACTTTTAAAGAGTTTCTAAGTGAAATGACACGTGATAGTAATGATAATTTAAGAGCTACGCATGAACGCTTATTAAAAGCCTATAACTTTCTGGTGGTATTAATTAATACAGAGACAATGTTTAGATATTTAGATGAAACATTGGTGTTGGATAAAGAATGTCCGAGGACTAATAACCCTATTGAAGGTGGAGTAAACGCACAACTCAGACGTTTATTGCGTTACCATCGAGGGATGTCTGTAGAAAAACGCATAAATGCGGTCTTTTGGTGGTGTTATTTACACTCACCAAGACCGCTTTTCTGCAAAAAGAAATACTTGAGGTAATGCCAACTGATGCAAGTATTTCTAAAATATATGATCTATGAATGAAAGAGCCCAACTTCAAGGCATAATTCCAACTTGGGGGATGCCATTTCTTGGGGCGATTTGCATAACTATGACAAATTATCTTTCAATGATTGGGATTAAAGTACCAACACGTTTTGTCCTATAACCCTGTAATTGCTTATAATTTTAGGATAAAAAAAGTTTATCTGTAATAGTATAAAAAGTAAAAATGGAATTTACATGAAACTTAATTCATGCTATCATTAATATACTAAGTTGTGATGATTAAGAATCACTCAGATTTCGACAAAGAATTATGGCGAGGAAACATGGACACTCCCAAGAGAATTCTTAATCTTGAAATTAGAGTGAATTGTGAATCTCAACTTGTGAAAACAATTTTATTCTTATTTTTCAGAAAGAAGGAATTCAACTATGAAAAAACAATTCGCAGCAATCTTTGCAGCAACAGCAGTTTTGGGTGTAACTACTGCATTCGCAGCTAACCCATTCTCCGATGTAACTCCTGATTCTTGGGCATACCAAGCTGTATCCCAATTGGCAGCAGCTGGTATCGTTAACGGTTATCCAGATGGCACTTTCAAAGGCCAAAACGATATCACTCGTTACGAAATGGCTCAAATGGTAGCTAAAGCTATGGCTAACCAAGACCGCGCTAACGCTGAACAACAAGCTATGATCAACCGTTTGGCTGATGAATTCTCCAACGAATTGAACAATTTGGGTGTTCGTGTTGGTCGTTTGGAAGATCGCGTTGGTAATGTGAAAGTAACTGGCGATATGCGTCTTCGTTATCTTGGCGCTCAAGAAAAAAATGGCCATTATATAACTCCTGATGGTGATTACAGCAAACATTCCAAATTTGATGCTCGTGCACGTATTCAATTCAACGCAAAAGTAAACGACCGCACAGAAGCTGTTGTTCGTATGACTTCTGGCGATTTCGAATTTGGTGATGCTAATAGCACTGCAACTGCTTCCATCGATCGTGCTTATGTAAACCACAAATTTGGCGAACGCGTATCCGTTAAGGCTGGTCGTTTTGATCAAATGTTAGGTGCTGGTTTAGCATATGACGATACTTTTGATGGTGCTCAATTCAATGCTGGTAACGACAAAGTTAACTTCCAAGCAGCTTATGGCTATGCTATTGAAGGTATAGATAGTGCTACTAAAGAAAACTCTCAACTTACTGTAGTTGGTTTGAGTGGTAAACTTGGTAAACACGTTAATGCTGGCGGTTTCTACACACGTGTAAACGGTGAAGATTTAAAAGCTCCTGTAGCTGCTAAACCTTACAAAAATATCTATGGTTTCAATACAGACATTAACTTCGATAAAGTTTGGGTTGGTGGCGAATGGTTAAAAGCTTCTAACATTGAAAAATCTCAAGCATGGGTTGCAGGTGTTGGTTATGGCAACTACGACCAAGCTAAACAAGGTACTTGGGACGTAAAAGCTCAATACTTCAACCAAAAAGCTAATGCTCCTATCTTGTCCAGTACTTGGGACCACGCTTACGCTGCTGGTTATAAAGGTTGGATGGCAACTGCTGACTATGCATTACAAGACAATGTTGGCTTAACTGCTCACTATGGCTTCAATTGGAAAAATCAAGCTGGTGCTGATCAAAACGATTTCTACCGTGTTGACCTTAACTACCAATTCTAATTTGATAGTTGCAAATATAAAAGGGACTCCTTCGGGGGTCTCTTTTTTTGTACCCCTTATAAATGGTATAATAGATAAATACAGTAATTATATAAGGAGGTCTGCTGATGAATCCTTCTTTTTCACATATTCAGATGGTGGCCATCGATTGTGATGAAACATTGTTGCGCAGTGATAATACGGTGTCAGAATATACTAAGGGTGTTCTGCATCGATTGCAAGATAAAGGCATTCGTATCACTATTGCAACGGGCCGTATGTACCAAACGGCAAAGCCTGTTGGCATGTCATTGCAGCTTGGTAATGTGCCGATGATATTATTTTCTGGAGGTCTTATACAAGAATTGGAATCAGGTCGTAAGCTATTTGAGCGGACTGTGCCATTAGATACGGTGCAACGCATTTGGAACATAGCTAGTCAATATGGATGGCATATTCAATCTTATGTAGATGATTATCTATTGTGTCATCATCAGGATTGGCAATCGGATGTATATGAACGTCAAACGGGGGCTAAAGCTGAGTTTTTAGGTGATTCTTTGTATGAACTTTCACGAGAACCGAATAAATTAATTGCTATTGATACTGCTGAAAATATAGATACTATTATTGATACGTTGATGACCGTTGTAGGAAATACGGCTACGTTAGTACGGAGCCAAAAGGATTTTTTAGAAATCATTGCACCTCATGTATCTAAGGGAGATGCGTTAGAGCAGTTAGCACAGCAATATGGAATTGACCTTGAGCATATCGTATCCTTTGGTAATGCAGAGAACGATATATCTATGTTATCTAAAACGGGGTACTCAGTAGCTGTTGAAAATGCGGTAGATCATGTAAAATCGGTAGCCCGTGAGGTATGTGGACATCATAATGATGACGGTGTAGCTCATTGGATTGAAGAACATTTATTATAATGGAGTAAGGTATGGAAGCATTTCGTTTATTAATCGTAACTGGCATGTCTGGTGCTGGGAAAACACAGGTGTTACAGGCATTAGAAGATATGGGCTATCTTTGTGTAGACAATATTCCGCCTGTTTTAATTCCGAAACTGAGTGAAATTTGTCGTCAAGGTGGGGACCGTACCAATCGCGTGGCCCTCGTTGTCGATATTCGGGGCGGTGAGTTCTTCGAGGCCTTATCTGCTTCTTTAGAGACTTTGAAAGAGATGAAGGTAGATTATGAAATCGTTTTCATGGATGCTAGCGATGAAACCTTGATTCGTCGTTATAAAGAATCTCGCCGTAGTCATCCCCTCGCACCAAGTGGTCGCATTACAACAGGCCTAAGAAAAGAACGGCAAATTCTAGATTCTGTGCGTCACAAAGCGGATTATATTATCGATACAACGGATATGAAAACCGCATCCTTAAAGGAATACTTGAAAAAACGCTTTACTCAAGTGGCAGATAAACACGGCATGTCCGTAACTGTTGTGAGCTTTGGCTTTAAATACGGCTTGCCATTGGATGCAGATATGATTTGGGATGTTCGTTTCTTGCCAAATCCGTTCTATATTCCAGAATATCGTCATAAAACGGGGCGTGTACAGGTTGTTAACGACTATATTCACTCCTTTGATGTAACGGATGAATTTAAAACACACTATTTTAATACCATGGATTTCCTTGTGCCTAATTATGAGAAGGAAGGCAAAGCTCAATTTATTGTAGCCGTTGGCTGTACAGGCGGTATGCACCGCTCTGTTGCCATGGCAGAGGCTTTGTATGCTCATTTATTAGAAAAAGGTTATCGTGTCACGGTGGAACATCGGGATATGATGAAGAATAATGTGGAAGAAGATTTTAATCCACATCAAGCAGATCTAGGGGATTAAAAGGGGATTATATGTTACGAAAACGTTGGTTCCGGTGGTTAATCCCGGGCCTTAATATAAAACGTTGGCTTGCTCTCTATAGCTTAGGGGTAGGCTTATTAATCATAGGCATTTCACTATTATTTAACTATCAATGGTTATCGTATATAGAGGATATAGTTCTTGCCTATTCCTATTCCTTAACGGGATATTATAATTACAATGTATTGATTTTAGTAGGCGCAGTACTCATTGGCATTGCGGCAGTTTTAATTTTAGTTGGTACCAGCAAGGTGATTAAGACCATTATCCGTGCTGTTTTACCAGATCCATCCAGCAAGGTGTCGGATATTATCTTTCAAAATATCCGCCTCGATAAAGGACCTAAAATCGTCGTTATTGGTGGTGGTACGGGCTTATCTAATTTATTGCGCGGTTTGAAAGCTCACACATCCAATCTATCGGCTATTGTTACCGTTGCCGATGATGGTGGATCTTCAGGTCGCTTGCGAGAAGATTTTAAAATGATTGCACCTGGCGATTTGCGAAACTGTCTTGTAGCCCTTGCAGAACAAGAAGGGGTTATGGAAAATCTTTTCCGCTATCGTTTTGAAGGGGACAATGAGCTCTCTGGTCATAGCTTTGGGAATCTCTTTATTACTGCGTTGGCACAGGTTTATGATGGCGATATAGAGGAGGCCCTCGAAGCGGCTAGTAAATTATTGCGTGTTCGCGGTCGTGTCATTCCATCGTCTACAGAATTTATTCAACTCAGTGCTGAACTCATTGATGGCACTATCGTCGATGGTGAAAGCAATATTCCAAATGCCGGAAAGAAAATTAAACGCGTGTTTAGTTCACCTGAACATCCAAAACCAGAAGGCGCTGCATTGCGCGCTATTGATGAAGCGGATGTTATCATATTAGGTCCTGGTAGTCTCTATACGAGTATTATTCCTAATTTATTGACCGACAAAATCGCGGACCATGTGCGCGCTAGTAAGGCCAATAAAATTTATATCGCCAATGTAATGACACAACCCGGTGAAACGTCAGGGTACACATTGGCAGACCACGTACAAGCTATTATCGATCATAGTGGGGTAGGTATCATCGATACGGTTCTCGCCAATGATGGACCATTGCCAATTCAAATGGTAGAACAGTATAGTGCGGTTGGTTCAGAACCAGTGGCTATCGATTCTAAACGTTTACAAGACATGGGGATTCGCACGGTTAGAGCAACGCTCATTAGCCAAGAAAAACCTGCTATTCATGACCCAGAACGTTTAGGTAAGGTTCTTATGGATATCATATATGCTATGAAATCAGATATGGAACCACGTGTTTTAGAATATTATTTACGACGTGCCGATCATTAGAAAGGAAAACCTATGTCTTTTGCAGAAGATGTGAAAAATGAATTATGTGCCTATGAGCCTGAAACGGATACCGATGTGGCCATGAAAATCGAAGCATCCTGCTTATTGCGCATGGGTGGTTCCTTATTGCTCGGTATGAATGGAGCTATCGGTATACGACTAGCCACTGCTAATAATGCGGTGGCTAGACGTTTGCTAGGCATACTAAAAAAACAATACGAATTGCCGACCCATGTTATGGTGCGACAAGGTTTGAATTTGCGGAAAAAGAATATGTATACATTGACGGTGGATCCATCTCAAGAAGGGCGTCAAGCCTTAGAGGATTTAGCGTTGTGGCCTGTTACCGAGCAATTGCCGAGGAAGTGGTTACACTCGATGGAGGCGCGACGTGCCTTTTTGCGCGGCGCTTTTTTAGGAGGCGGATCCGTTAATAAACCGCAAAGTGATTATCATCTTGAGTTTATGACGGGCAACGAAGCTTTCGCACGAGAAATTGTATATGTATTAAAATTATTTCACATTCATGCAGGTCTGACAGAGCGTAAAGAGGAATACGTGGTGTACCTCAAAGAAGGCGATGCGGTAACGAACTGTTTACAGGTCATGGGCGCTCAATCAGCATTGATGGAATTTGAAAATGTACGCATCATGAAGACCGTTCGTAATCAGATTAATCGGCAGGTAAATTGTGAGACTGCAAATTTACAAAAGACTGTAGATGCCGCGGTGCGCCAGGTGAAGGCAATTCGCATATTGGATGAGCATATTGGCATTGATGCACTGCCGGATAAATTGAAAATTGTAGCTCGATTGCGGTGGGAAAATCCTGAGGCTAGCTTAAAAGAGTTAGAAGAATTGATGAATGGCACCTTGACAAAGTCTGGCATTGGACATCGATTGAAAAAGTTAGAAGCATTAGCCCTCACATATGAACCTATGGGGCTGGAAGAGGTTTAAGAATGTTTTTTAAGAAGATATATAAGTTAGGAACCGTATTAGTATTTTTGGGCGTATTGACTAGTCATGCGGCAAGTGATATAGATTTGGAGGCTATCAAATCTTTTTCTTTTACATCTTTACCTGCGGAATTACAATCACAGAGAGACACCTTGCTCTTATCCGATAGTCCGGAATATGTAGGCCCTGTAGGTGGTGTTTTAAGTGCCGGTAGTATCAGTGGCAAGGGACGTATTTATTTTTATCATGTAAATGAAATGGAGCAACCTCATAAAATTGCCATTGTTTTGGAAAACATAAGCGATGGACCCAATGAAATCTCTGTATTTCGTGAATTAAAATCCATAGTAAGTAATGACTATTTTGCGGTTGGAAGGGATTTATCCCGAAAAGAATTAGAGCAGCCAGTGACGGATGAAGCACTATACTCTTTTGTGATGCCGACGAAGAGCCGACGTTTGGTGTTTTTGGATTTAGAGAATTCACCTGTTCAGAAAGATGCGCTATTTACTGGTATTGTCGATTTACAAACAAGTAGAACTGTTTTCGCAAGAGTTATGATGATTCCGACGGATCTTAATTCTGTTAATGCGTCATATTGGTCTAAGAATTTGCCTATTGATCACGTTCGATTGCGTGGAACTTTTAATGGTGCGACACGTATGATGGCGATAGCTAAAGAATATGATACGACATTAGGCGGCGCCTATGTTGAGTTGGGAAATGACAGAGAGGATCGATTTATAGAAGGCGTCGATGAAATGGATAATAACGCATATGTAAAGGATTCCGGGAATTATGGGGTTTCCTATACCGTTAAAATTCCTACAACGGGGGAGGATCCGTTTCGCCTTTATTTTAATCCTTTAGGCGGTGCTTATTCCGGTTCATTTATCATAAAATCTCAGCACCGATGGCAAAAGGTGCCAAGGCAAATCATGCCCTATCATGTTGGAGGAGAAGATGGTTTGATGGCATTAGGGCATAATACTATTATGGATTCTCGATACATGGGAAGTTATTACGGTGGCGATACATTGACCATTGAATTTATGCCTGCGGGAGCCTCTAATTTACCATTTCGCCTTTTACTTGTTCCGGAAGCTTTGGCAAATCCACAATACACTAAGATAGCTACGATAAATAAAGCTGAATTACGGACATTACAAGCAGCGGCAAAAAGAGAGGCAGCCGAAGCAGCTAAAAAGGTGGATAAAGAGGAAAAAAAGGTGGCCGAAAGAATGAGAGCAGAGGAACGGGCTCATCAACAGGCAGAAAAAGCTAAATTATCGGTAGAAAAAGGCGAAAAACACTTAAAAAAATAGAAGAGGCGCGTCAATTGGCTGAAAAACGATATCATGAATATGAAATTGCTCAAACACAAACAAAAGAGGCTCGGCGTCGTGCGGATATGCAACGAGAAGTACAACAAAAAGCTGCAGAGCGTGTAGAAGAGATTCGTTTGGCAGTGGAACGGTATACAAATGTCAAGCATAATGAAGAACGTGAGCATCAGAAAATAAAATAACTGTTTTTATAAAAAAATAGGATGTCTTTTGAGACATCCTGTTTGTATTCTTACGTGGAATTACATTGACATTTAAAGGTAATTTAAGTACAATAAGTAAAGATATAATGCGTTATGTAGTACGAGATACTGCAGCATTACA
>BNJU01000121.1_pt1 | contig 11939 bp, 16 predicted proteins | sample 8539281 | NCBI WGS metagenome assembly BNJU01 (sample SAMD00202456, study PRJDB9452) | human saliva metagenome | isolation source: human saliva | place: Japan
TAGGAAAATTGACTGTTTTTTTGAAAAATCCATTAAACAAAGACTTTCCAAGAAATAATCCATATAAGAATATCAATCCTAATGAAGGTTTAAATATGTCGAAACCCGAAATAAATAGAGAAAAAAATCTCAAAAATATAAATGAACAGTTAAAGAAATTGAGAGAAAGAGTGGGTAATTAAGATGAAAAAAATTAAAATTGTTGATATTATGCTTATTAAGTATTTTTTTGTTTGAGTTCTTGTTTAACAACTGGATTTTTTTCTTGGGTTCAATTCTTGATGAGTATGGTCCTCGTGGTGGAGGTCCTGATGGAATAAAAAAACTTTTATTATAAAGATAAACCAAAATTTAAAGAGTACATGAATTCTTTAAAAAAATAGAGAGAAATATGTTTTTAAAAAGTATCAGATACCTCTTTTATAAAAAAATACCTAAAAATATTGTCACTAAAAAAATATGAAAATACATTATTTTTTTATATGATAAAGAGAATAAAATGATGAGTTTAGGTATATCATTAAATTATTCTTCTAATTCTGAACAATTTGAAAATTATGATAAAAAAATAAGGGTATATTAAAAGATTTTTGGAAAAGTTAAAATCGTATCGGGATATGGTAATAAATACATAGTGTCCAAAGTATCAAATATTTACATAGACGCTAGGTATGATCCTTCACCTAATCTAAAAAGAATATTATAATTTAATTATTGATTTCATAAACAATATCGAGGAAGTAAAATGATAATTAATAGGAGATATTTATGATAGAATAATAAAAAGAAGTTAATAACGAAATGTAAAAAAATATTCTTTTTAAATATCTATATACTGAAACCTGATGATTTCAAAAAAATCAAGAGATAATGTTGGGCTTTCTGAAACTGTGGATGAAATGCAAAAAAATAACTCGTATAAAGGATTCCAAATAGAAGATTTTCAAAACCCTGGAATACCTAAAAAGGGAAATGACAATCCAAAAAGAATTGAATGATATTTTTAAATAATTTGAGAAATAGGGTAGGTAATTAAAATGAAAAAAATTAAAATTAGCATTGTTAGGAATAGTTTCAATATTTTTGCCTAAATTCTTGTGTAACTACTGCATTATCAACATTGGCTGGTGTAGCAGTTGCCGTTTGTGGTGAAAAATGGATGTAATGACTTAGGAGATTCTAAAAAAAGTAATTTTGGTGGTATTTATGTTTTACGTAGAGAAAAATGAGATGAAAAGCTAGAGAATATGTAAAAAAACGTTATTATTAAGACCAAAAAGAAAAATTTAGAAATAGAAAAAAAGGAGTATTTGTAAATGTTCCAAAAAGGTTTTATTATAAAAAAATGGTAAAGGATATAAATATTTTTTTATGATAAAATAAACAATATTGGTTTTCCTTTTTATTATGATGATGACAGTTCAACAAAATCAATATACAATAACAATAATTTAGATTTAAATACTGAATTAATTTCTACAAATAAAAGGTGTTAACACTTATAAAGTTAGAGATAAATATAAATCTAAAACTTTAGATTCAGTTTTATTAAAAAAAACTTTCTAATGATAAATATATATATATATATATATATAGAACGTGATAAAAAGCATCTCTGAATTTATGGAATTTTATAAAGATTTTATGGAAAAATTTGTAGGAAATATATATGGGAACTATCTAAGTTACTTAGGTAGTTTTCCATAGTTCTTTAGATGGAGTTATGGTAACTTCAGGAAAGGATATAAATATGAAAAAAAATAAACTTTATATTAGTAACATTGATTGTTGTATTCAGTATAAATGTATCTGCTGAAAAATTATTAAATTTTAATCAAGCAAATGTTATTAGTTCAGAAATGTTAAAGGAAGTAAATACTTCTTCAACTTATAAAAATTATTTACAAAAAAAGGAAAAGAGTGGTGAATACAAATATACTTTAGAAAAAAATTATCAAATTTTTGATAACAATAAAAATTTAAAAATATTTGTAAATGGAACTGAAGATAATTTAGACAATGCAGTAAAAAAAAGCCATAAATCAAAAATATGACATCATCAGACAAGAAAAAAAAGTTGATGATGGTGGAACTTTTGAAACAATTTTGATTTTTTTCAGAATAGAATAAAAAAAGTTAATTTTTTTAATAATCGTTGTTGTAAAAGACAGCGGTTATTTTTTTGTATCGCATATAATTCGGATATTTAAAAACAATTTTTTTACCCAACAGATTCTATAAAAAGTAAAAAAAGATAAAATAATATTGATAAGAGCGTCCAAAAATTTTGTGTAAACTCAAAACATAATATATTCCAGAGTGCATAAAAATTTTTGTACAAATTCAGAATCAAAGTTGAGACAGTCTCTTTTAGATTTTTCATCAATACTCTCCAGTCCATACTCCCAAACCAATTCTCAAAATATTTCAAATCCTCAAATTTAAAAAAAGAAAGCATCACAGAACATTTAAATAACTTTATTTTTAAATATCAAGTTGTGGTATAATTAAATATATTGAAATTTATAAAAAAAATAAAAGAGGGAGTGATTTTATGAGAAAAAAAGCTGTTCCTGTGGGAATTGAAGATTTTAAAGAGTTGATACAAGAAGGATATTATTATATAGATAAAACTTTACTAATAGATGAAATGTTAATGAATAAATCGAAAAGTTACATTATTTACAAGGCCACGAAGATTTGGAAAAACATTAAATATGTCAATGATTAAATATTTTTTTGATGTAAAAAGATAAAGAAGAAAAATAAAAAGACTTTTTTTGAAAAATTTGAAAAGTATCTAATAGTGAATATATGAGTGAACAGGGGAAATATCCTGTAATTTTTCATTTCACTGAAAGGATTTAAAAGAAGATACTTGGGAAGAATGTCTTGAAAGCATTAAGGATATTATGTATAAAAATTTTTAATGAATATAACTTTTTAAGAGAAAAAAATTAAATGTTGTTGAAAAAAAGACAATTTGATAAAATTTGGGAAATAATAGGAAATGAGAGAAATTTTAAAACATCACTCCTAGATTTATCAAATTATTTAAATAAATATTATGGAGAAAAAAAGTTATAATTTTTAATAGATGAATACGATGCTCCAATAATAAATGCCTTTTGATAAAGGATATTACAATGAAGCAATAAATTTTTTTCAAACATTTTACAGTTCAGCACTAAAGACAAACAATTCCTTGAAATATGGTATTTTGACAGGAATAACAAGGATTATAAAGGAAGGGATATTCTCTGGTTTAAATAATCTTTATGTGAATACAATTTTAAGTAAAGGATTATTCAGAATATTTTGGACTTCTTGAAAGTGAGGTAATTGAAATGCTTGAGTATTTTGATATGAAGTATAAAATTGAAGAAGTTAGGGAATGGTATAATGGGTATATTTTTGGAGAAAGTAAAGTGTACAATCCTTGGTCTATTGTAAATTATGTGAGAGAAAAAGAAATCAAGGCATATTGGGCAAATGTTTCGGGGAATACGCTTTTTAGAGAATATGCTTGATCATGCTGGAGAAAGTGTTTATGATGATTTAAAACGGTTTACTGATGGGGAAAGCATTGAAAAATATATTTCGGATGGAACTACGATAAAAAGTCTTTTAAATAACGATGATGAGATATGGCAATTACTTTTTATATAGTGGGTACTTAACAAAAGATGAAAAAAACAAAAAGAAATAGAAGTAACTTCAGAATATACAGATGTTTATAACTTGAGAATTCCAAATAAGGAAATAAGGAAATATTTTTGGTAATATGTTCTTGAACAGATTTTTTTGGAACAGAAGTAAAAACTAACATTTTGATAAAAGCGCTTGAAAATGGAGATATTAAGAAATTTCGAGAAAACATTGGGAGAAATAATGATAAATATGCTGAGTCATTTTGACTTGGATAAGGAAATAGAAAAGATTTATCAGGTGTTTATGATAGGGCTTGTTGGATTTTTAATGGGGAAATATGAGATTATTTCAAATGATGAGAGTGGATATGGGAGATATGACCTTGCAATGATTCCGATAAAAAAAGCAATGAGAAGGCGTATCTTATGGAATTTAAAATATCGAAGACGAAAAAAAGGGGATGGAAGAGAGGGCACAGAAGGCGTTGAAACAGATTGATGAGAAGAAATATGATACGAGATTGAAGGCAAGAGGGATAAAGAATATTTTGAAGATTGGGGTTGCATTTTATGGGAAAGAAGTGAAAGTTGTTTGTAAATAAGGATTTAAAGAAAATAAGTTATTTCAAAAATCATAGATTGTAATATTAGAGAAATTGTATCAGTAAATTATGATAGTATAAAATTATGGGCAAAAAAAGTAAAGGTATAATTTCAATAGGAGAATTAGAGTTAGCTCAATATACGATTGAAAAAAAGATATGAAATAACGGACTGATACAACAATTTATTAAAATTTAATCCTGAGTAAATAAAGCTTTCCCCAGATAATGGATTTGAGGTGATAATTTATGAAAAAAATTTTTAATAATAATATTACTTTTTATTACTAATTTATCATTGTTTTTAATAAGGGTGAAATAATTAAAGAAAACCATTATGAAATTTCAATGCGTCGTTTAAATTATGGGGATGATGAGAAAATTTCTAATATTGAAGATATAAATTTTGACAATGGTAATATAATTATTAAATTAAAAAGTTTGCAGAACAATTTATATTTAGAAACCGTAATAATCTATTATAAAGAGAAAAAAATAGGAGAAATTTATATAAATGAAAATTTGTATATTGAAAATATAAGTGATAATAAATATATTGATATCAACAGTTATATTTTTTTGAATATCCTATTAATAATGATTTGCTTTGGATTTTAGGAGAAAAGAATGAAAAAAATATAATATATCTTCTGGACCATATATGGAAAAATGAATTTATATTTGAAACTGTCATAAAAGACAAGGCTAATAATAAAATATATAATTTAAAACGTGAAATAGATATACTATTTGTAGAGCAAGGAAAAAAACCAGAAGATGGACTTTTGACCATTAATATTATTTTTTTAGAATATATTTGTATTAAACGGCTTTTAACGGCATCATAAATTATATGATGAATTTTTCAAAACCTTTTAATTTGGAAAAATGATCTTCCAGATAAACGAGAACTTGGAAATAAATATAACTTACTTACAAATTATAAAAAAATCATGAAATATACAGAGGAAGATTTAAGAACAAGGATAAAGATATAATACTGAAAGAAATAACAAATTCTATAAATATGAGGATAAAAAGAAGCAAAAGAGAGGATAGGAGGAAAAAAAATAGAAATGAAGAAACAGCTTTTGTTTTTATAGTTATGTCCATTATTTTTTTGTATATATATATTCTTCTTATAGTTGTATTAATGAAATAAAAAAAGAAAAAAATATGTCCAAAATACACATGAAAAAAATTAATAATAACTTTAACTTAGAAAGAAAGACATTAAAAGATGAAACATTGTCTGTATATGAATATACTACTAATAGTACCGGTTATTTATTATGTGAAGGGATAGAAAAAAATAACATGGACAAATAATTTTAAATATATTGTAGGATATATAGAGTTAAGTAAACAAGGATTATGTAAAGGATATTTTTATATAAATTCAAATGACGAGAAAGATTATAAATTCAATTTAACCAAAAAAAGAGGTAGAAGAAAAAAATTTGGAAAAAGATATTAAATATCAAAAAAAAGTATTGATTTTATAAATATATTTGGAGAGAATTCATTTAATGAAGAAAATATATCTGAAATAATTTCATTTTATGAATTGGTAACTTTTTTTGGTAGTATACTTTTATATATACTGTTGAATATATTAAATAGTATTATGTATATTATAAAAAAATAAAAGAATAAGATTTACAGAGGAAAAATCCTTTCAAATACAAATATATTAATCCTATTTTTTTAACATCTTGAAAATATATTGATGTAAAAAAATATAACAAAAAGAGCATGTGTATATTTTATCAAAAAAAGTAAACTGTGACAGTTAGGGAGATTAAAATGAAAAAAATTTGAGATTTTTTTGTTAAACTATTTGTAGTACTGCTAGTTATTTTTTTGTTTTTGAAAGTTATTTTAAAGGAGAAATTATACAAAAAAACTTTTATGGATATAAATGAATACTATCATCTTGAAAGTGGACCAAATCCTTATTATCCAGTATATATATGTGAGTCAAAAAGGTAATAAAGTTAATTTGGATTGTTTTTGTTGTAGAAGAAATTTCAAATCAGGATAAAAAAATTATTTAATAGGGAAAATGGAAAAATAACCAATATTTTTTTATATTAATTATTCAGATAATAATAAAAAGAAATTTAATTTAACAAAAAGAAGAGATAGAAAAAAATTTTTTTCTCAAAAAAATTAAATTGGAAAAAAATCTAAAAAAATATAAATAAATATGGTAAAGATGAATTTAATATCTTTGATGAAATGTTACTGCTAAATTTATAAAAACTTTGCTTTTTTTACTCCTATTATTTTTAATGTTAATTAAATTTAAAAATATCCAAAATCTTGGGATAAGGAATAGAGATTGGAATAAGCAGAATCCAAGTTATCTTTTAAATCAGTCATTATCAGAAAATTAACAATTGAGAAGAAGGGCATTATTACAAGTTACAACAAAAAAATATTGAAAGTACAAGGTTATTATTAAGGACAGTGAATCAGTAAAAACATATACAGGTATTTCTCAAAATGGGAATAAAGTATAGAATCTGAACCATGCAGAGAAGAAACTGGCAAGTTATATTCAGGATAATTATTCAGGTAAGGAAGTAAAAGTAGATATTGGAGTACAAAACACATCTATAAAAAAATTCAGGTATGTGTCCAAACTGTAATTCTTCAATGTTTGATTTTTGCAAAAGATAATCCTGATATGAAAATAACCATTTATGAAGGAACAACAGGAATAAATCCGTAAGGGAAAGGAAGACAAGATGAATAAAAGATACATGGATATACTAAAAGAATATCTAAAAAAATGAAAGAAAAGCAATAGGATACAGTGAAGAAGAAATTACTAAAATTGAAAAGCTGTATGATATAGAAGCAAAAGGAGATTTCAGGGAGTTCTTAAAATATGCCGGAAGATGTGGAGGAGGATTACTTGAAGATTATACAATAATTCTTTATAGAGAACTTTGAGTATACAGTCTTTCTTAAGAAAAAAATTATTTTTGGATTTATAGATGATGAAGATTTTTGAAGAAAAAGTATTTTATGATGAACTGAAAAAAAGCCATTCATATTTTCAATAGAAATGGAAACTTATTATTTTTTTATAAGGACAGCAGATGATGATTTAAAGGTATACTGTTTTGATGAGAATGAAGAAAAGATAAAGGATACTGGAATGAATTTTAATGAATATATGGTTGATTTAGTAGAAACATACAATTCTGAATTAAAACCTACACTAGATTTTTTTCTACTGTAGGAGAACTTCTGGTACAGTGTGATACATCTGAAAAAAAGAATTACAGGATTAAAGGAAATAAGGGAATATATATCTTCAGAAAGAAAAGAAAACACAGAGCTTTTTATCCTTCTTGAAAGATATCTTGAAAAATAGCAAGAAGGAATTTACAGGATACAATGATGATGAGATAAGAGGAATAGAAGAATTATATGATATAGAAGTGAAGGGAGATTTCAGGAATTTTTAAGTATAGCAGGGAAAAGTTTGGGAGGATTATTAGGAGAAGAAGAATTGATATTTTATAATGATTGTAGTGTAAGGGAAGTAGTATTGACAAACTTTACACTTGAGGAATATTTAATAGAAGATGAGTTTTATGATGTTGCTTGTGGAAAGTTTTTTTGTGATAGGATTGAAAAATAGGTCTGAATACATTTTTATAACTACAAGGGATAATGATTTAAAAAGTATATCATTACAGCAGAGAGAACAGGACTTTAAAGGAAACAGGAATGAATTTCAGTGAATATATTGCAGATTTAATTAAAAGATATAATCCGGAACTTGAAGAGTTAAAAAGATGTTTCAGTATCTGGAGATATTCTAAATATAATCTAAATAAGTGGGCGTATCTAAAAATAAAAAAAAGAAAGAAAAATTCAAAAATCTAATAAGGATGTGTAATCTTTTTGTGTAAACTAATAGAAAATCTAGTAAATTCAGCACTTCGCTATTCTATTTAAATAAAAAAATTATTATACTCTCAATATGAAAAAAAGTGGAAGATTCTTATAAATAGAGATTGTGGAAATTAATTTAAAATATTAATTTAAAGAATTATTGGAAAGCTGATATACTTTAAAAACAATTTGAAGAGTCATATAGGATTTTTAAAATATCATAGAACATTTAAATGGCTTTATTTTTAAATATCGGGTTGTGGTATAATTAAATATATCGAGATTTATAAAAAAAATAAAAGAGGGCGTGATTTTATGAGAAAAAAACTGTTCCTGTGGGAATTGAAAAATTTTTGAAAGAATAATAAACGAAGATTACTATTATGTAGATAAAACGTTACTAATAGAGGAATTATTAATAAACAGAGCTCCTGTAACACTTTTTTACAAGACCACGTAGATTTGGAAAAACATTGAATATGTCGATGTTGAAATATTTTTGATGTAAAAAGATAAAGAAGAAAATAAAAAGCTTTTTTTGAAAATTTGAAAGTATCTAATAGTGAATATATGAGTGAACAGGGGAAATATCCTGTAATTTTCATTTCACTGAAGGATTTAAAAAGGAAATACTTGGGAAGAAAATTTTGTGCTAATAAAAAAACATATAAAAAAACTTATACATGGAATTTTATGATTTAAAAGATAAATTGAATCCTATTTTTTAAAAAAATGATTTTGAAAAGATAGTTATGGAAAGAGAAGAGGCTGACTGGATTTATTCTCTTAAAAAAACTTATCAAATTATTTGTACGAATATTATAGAAAAAGTGTAATAATTTTAATTGATGAATACGATGCTCCAATAATAAATGCTTTTGATAAAGGTTACTACAATGAAGCGATAAACTTTTTTTCAAACATTTTTACAGACTCAGCATTAAAAAAACTAATAATTCCTTGAAATATGGTGTTTTGACAGGAATAACAAGGATTATAAAGGAAGGGATATTCTCTGGTTTAAATAATTTAAAAGTAGATACAATATTGAATAAAAAATATTCAGAGTATTTTGGACTTCTTGAAAGTGAAGTGATTGAAAATGCTTGATTACTTTGGGATGAAAATACAAAATTGAAGAGGTTAAAGAATGGTATGATGGATATTTTTTTGGAGAAAGTGAAGTGTATAATCCATGGTCTATTGTGAATTATATTGATAATGGAGAAATTAAGGCATACTGGGCAAATGTTTCAGGAAATACGCTTTTAGAAAATATGCTTGATCACGCTGGAGAAAGTGTTTATGATGATTTAAAAACGGTTTACTGATGGGGAAAAGCATTGAAAAAAATATTTCTGATGGAACTACGATAAAAAAAGTCTTTTTAAATAATGATGATGAAATATGGCAATTACTTTTTATATAGTGGATATTTGACAAAGGATGAAAAACAAAAAAAGAAATAGATGTAACTTCAGAATATACAGATGTTTATAACTTGAGAATTCCAAATAAAGAAATACGAAAATATTTTTGGTAATATGTTTTTAAACAGATTTTTTTGGAACAGAAGTAAAAACTAACATTTTGATAAAAGCGCTTGAAAATGGAGATATTAAAAAAAATTTGAAAAGACATTGGGAGAAATAATGATAAATATGTTAAGTCATTTTGACTTGGATAAAGAAATGAAGAAGATTTATCAGGTATTTATGATAGGGCTTGTTGGATTTCTGATGGGGAAATATGAGATTATTTCAAATGATGAGAGCGGATATGGAAGATACGATCTTGCGATGATTCCGATAAAAAGTAATGAGAAGGCGTACCTTATGGAATTTAAAATATCGAAGACGAAAAAAGGGATGGAAGAGAGGGCACAGAAGGCGTTGAAACAGATTGATGAGAAAAAAATATGATACGAAATTGAAGGCGAGAGGGATAAAGAATATTTTAAAGATTGGGGTTGCGTTTTTATGGGAAAGAAGTGAAGGTGGTTTTTTTAAATAGAGGTTTAAGTGAAGGTGTGAAATAAATGGAGATAAAAAAATAAAAGAAAAATTTTTTTGAAAAATTTAAAAATGAATAAATATGATTTTTTTAATAATTTAGTAAATGAAATAGGAAATTTTGCTTTTTTTAATTTCTGAAATTTATAAAAGTGGAGAAGTTAAAACAAGTATTATTGAAAATTATGGTTATTATATTAGTAATGAAAGTTCTTTGTACATAGCAGAACTAAATGAAGTCTAAGGAAATCAGAGTATATTATTCGTATGAGGAGTTATTTTTATAGTTTTTTTATTTATATTATCTAAAAAAATATGGCAGATTATAGTGATTTTATGCTTTTTTTATTGAACAAGAATTGTACAATTATACACAATATACAGATAATTTGAAAAAAATATAAGATAAAGTTTGATTTAAATGATTTTTTTAAACAGAGATAAATTAAGAAATTTTTCTGATTGAATATAACAAAAAAAGAAAAATATTTATAATTATAATTTCATAAACTTCAATAGAAAAATATATCAATTATTGGGATATCAATATATTAAAAAAATTTTATTCATTTTTTTATTAAAAAGAAGGAAAATTAAAAGAAATTTTGAATAAAAAAAGAAAAAAAAGTATACATTGCCTAAAAACGAACTTAGAAAAATTTATTATAAATATTTTGAAAAAAATAAAATTGAAATAGAATATAAAAAAATATTGAATTAGAATATCATGATAGTAGAGGTATAGTAGGGTTTCAATACAAAGAAAAAAATTGAAAAAAAGTGATGTTGCATTATTGAAATATAAAAAAATATTAATGATTTAAAAGAAGAAAGATTCAGAAACTCTAGAGACGAAATGAATGTTGAGATAATTTCAAAAGAAGATTTTTTTAAAAGAACTTGAAATTATTGTTAATGCTTATGAAGATATTTATAATGATAATGAAGTTCAGGAAATGTTTGAAAACTTTAAAGAAAAATTTTTTTAGAAGAGAGTGTGTTCAGAATTTTGTACAAATTCAAAAATCTAAAATATAAATTAAGATGGCACCCCATTATCTTGATTTTATAAATTTTACGAGAGGAAATAAAGAAATGAAGGAAGTAGAAAGAACCATCAGAATATACAGAAAAAGTAGATGTAAATGAGTCAATGGAAGAAAGACATAAGAAAGTTATGGAAGGGCTGTCGAAACTGGAAAGCTCCTTTTAGGCTTAAAAAGACAGTGAGATCCCGGAAGTACCAGATTTTGGTATAGAAATAAGAGCCTATTACTGTACAAAAAAATTCTAAAACTAAAGGAGTTTCAATAGAAGGTGTATATAGATGGAGAGGACTTAAATATGTAACTTGGGATGAGTTACTATATGAATTTAAGATAACATACAATCTGATAGACTATAAGAAAATAATATATGAAGATCTTCCAAAGGTAATAAATATTTTTTTGATCCTTATGTTGTTGATTTATATGTAAACTATAATGGTTCCTACGAAGAAGGAAGAACACCGGAAACAAGAACATATGGAGAAAGTATAAATCCTGAATTTTTTAAAACTGAAGGAGAAAAAAATTGTAATATAGGAATGCTGGAAGATGTCTTATTTACATTATCTCCGGTGATGTATTTCAATGAAGAAAGTTATAATAGTTTAATAAAAGTACCAAAGGAAAAGTTCTTGGAAAGACTTAAGGGGAAAGCGAAGGGAGTTCAGTTACTTGAAAAAGGGTATATACATTATCTTTAATGACAAGGCA
>BNJU01002772.1_pt1 | contig 11924 bp, 23 predicted proteins | sample 8539281 | NCBI WGS metagenome assembly BNJU01 (sample SAMD00202456, study PRJDB9452) | human saliva metagenome | isolation source: human saliva | place: Japan
TATTTTCTGTTGTTAAGAAATGAGATATGTTATATAATTTATACAATAATTTAACAAAATAAAGGTGAAAAATGGGAAAATATAACATATATTGTATGAAACTTGTCATTTAGAGCATGATAAAGAGAAAGTAATGGTTATTAGCGGAATAAAGTGCCCTAAATCCCGAAGAAAAACAAATTATAGATAAAAATATTTCACATTAAAGAAGAATGTAACATTCCCTAAAATGGCGGAAATTAAATGGAATAAAAGTTTCAATTTGTAATTTGGAGTATTTTTAAAAAGCTGATAGATTTATTTTTGAATACACCTGATTTACAATTTAGAGCGGTAGTTGTCGATAAAACAAAATTAAATCATGAACTATTCGGACAAACGCATAATGAATTTTTATTATAAGATGTATTATTACTGCTTGATTAATTTGGTAGATAAACAATCGGAAAGCTATATTTACATGGATAAGAAAAGATAGTAAAGGTAGCTAATAAAATAAGAAATTTAAAGGAGTTTATTAGCCGAAAAATCACGATTTTTGACCAAAGTAAAATTGTTAGAATGCAATGTGTAAATTCTGCCGAACTTCCTATTTTACAATTGGCTGATTTATTAATAGGTGCTATAGGATATCACAATAGAGATATTCCTAATCCAAGCAAATCGAAGTTGGAAACTTATAAGATATCTTCAGAACCGAACTGGTTATTCGTTAGAAAAACAACATTCCAGTTGGAAACAGAAATTTAATTTGTTCTTTATTGATTTGCAAAGGGAGCCATATAATATGCAATATGCTAAAGACCCTTTTAAAAAGAATGCCTTCCTGAGATTATTGAATGTAAAAATTTAGCTGAATGGAATAATTATTTAAACAAGTTGTATGACGAAATTTTTAGACCTCAACTCATAGAAAATATTCCTGTTTTAAAGGATGGAGAGTATTAGTAGACGAATGCCTATGGATGGGAAATGGGAACATGGCTTCACGCATACGACCCATGTTGACTTAAAAACATAATTCTGATGATCCTAATGATCGAATTCTGACTTGCGCAGAAGCGAGAGACTTAATTGGGTTAAAAGAATCATTGAGAATTACAAGTGTTCCATCGAAAAGAATTGTGGGAAAATTTTTGTATCTAGGGAAGAAATGTATAGAGGTCGAGTCAGATGTAATCTGCTTTTTATAGACGAGCGTTTCCTTATCGTGCTAGAACAAGCAAAGAATGTTTACTTTTTTTAATTACGAGCTTTTTACATTGAGAAGGATTGGGAATTGAATAAAAAGAATTAAAAAGTACGAAGCGTACCAAAACAGAAAACGCCATTGGTCTAGTACCAATGACGTCCCAGCACATCCTTCTACAACATGGTAGATGATTGCTTTAACTATAACATTTATGTTTAAATTGTCAAGGAAAGAGCAGTAGTAACCACACCCCTTTATTGGGTAGCGACGAGTCAAAAGCAATAGGGCTTGAAACAGGGGCTTATAGCCCTTGAGCAAATCATCCGTTTGACGGGTGCTTAAGATTTAAGGAAGAAAGCACTATGGAAGAAGGAAAAACAATGGCGGACAGAGAAAAGAGATAGAAAGAAAAACGCTGGAGGTGGTGGCGGCGATTCTCAGAAAAGGCGACTGCATATTCGGGACGGAGAAAGGCTACGGTGAGTTTAAAGGCTTTTTGGGAGTTTCCGGGTGGAAAAAGTAGAAGCGGGAGAGCACCCGGAGGAGGCCTTATACGGGAAATACGGGAAGAACTCGATGCGGAGATTCGGATTGACCGTTTGTTTTAAAAACAGTGGACTTTGACTATCCCCATTTTCATGTTCGATTGCACTGCTATTTCTGCACATTATTGTCCGAGAGAATGAAGCTTTTAGAGGCGACGGAAGGCAGATGGCTCAGGAAAGAAGAACTGGACACGGTACCGTGGCTTCCTGCGGATGTCGCCTTGCTTTCGGAACTGAAAGAACTGCTTTAAAGAGGAGGAGAAAAGGCTTGCAGCAGGGGCATATCTATCGTTTATACTGAAGAAAGCACGGAGAGCTTTTTCTTTTTATATTCCGTACTTTAACACTTAAAAGCATAAACGCTTAAAAAGCGAAAAAGTAAAAAGCAAAAAAAGAAAAACATAAACGGAAAAAGAGAAGAGCGGAAACATCCGGAACGGATAGAGTAACAGTATAGAAGACAACACTATAGAAGACAGCAATAAAGAAGACCGCAGTACAGAAGGAATAGAACAGGATAGGAGGAAGAGATGAGCGCATTACAGGGAGGAATTGTCTTTGTTATCGAAGCGGCAGCAAAGTTTTCTGGGAGATCTCGAAGATTCCGCTACCGGGAGGGAGTAACTTAGGGCTCTCTTTGATGGTGATGCTTTTTGATTCCTGCCGGAATCTACTACACCGTCCGTACCCGTTTCCTTCCCGTTCGTATGTTTCAGGGAGATGATTCATGTGCTTATCGAGAAGCCGGACAGCAAGATGCAGGGAGACCTTTCCAGAGGGAAGCTTTCCGGCTTGCAGACCTTATCGTGTCCACGGCGACGAGAGTCAACGGGAAATCTGGTCGGTGTTGTGCGGCGATTTCCGCGGGAGGAGCGGGAGCCGTTTTTGGATGTGGATTACGGCATTAATCGGTTCATCCACCGCCTTTGTTGAAGACAACCCTTGCGCAGCTCCACAAAGCGGAAAGATCCCCTCTATGGCGGTTTTCGCGGCGGACCTGCTTATTACATCCATGATTTTTCTTTCACAATAAGCCGGGAGAGAAGCTGGAGGAGGGATTCGAAGAAGCGAAGCGTCATTGCCCTGCTTTTTTGCCCCTATCCGGTCTGATTTGCTGGGCGGGAATCAGCCAGGTAATCGGGAATTCCGTGTCTTCTTCCTTTGAAAAATGCATTTTTCCGTGAAGCCGCTCTATTCCACGATATTTCTTGTTCTGCTTGCTCCGTTATCGTACTTCGGAAAAATGCCACTGCGCGGGTTCTCGATATCATGGTCCCCTTTATGGCAGGTCTCTATTTTGCCCTTACCCTCTTTGTGATTTTGACGCATCTTCCGGCACTTCCTGCCGTTTTTGCACGCATCTTTTCGGAAGCGTTCGGTTTCAGACAGATTGTAGCGGGCGGTTTCGGAGCAATCCTGATGAATGGCGTGAAGAGAGGCCTCTTCTCGAATGAAGCGGGTTCCGGCTCGGCACCCTGCGCAGCCGCGGCGGCGGACACGGATCATCCGGTGAAAATGGGATTGTTTCAGGCAATAGGTGTTTTTATCGATACCATCGTGATCTGTTCCTGCACCGCTTTTTACTCATGTTGCTTACGCCAGAGAAGATGGTAGAAGGTTTTGCAGGGTATGGATATTTTACAGACGGCGATGAACTACCATTTTGGCGTTTTCGGAAAGATTTTCATTGCACTCATTCTTTGGCTTTTCAGTTTTTCTACTTTTCTCGGAATTCTTTTCTATGCCCGTTCCAATGTCTCCTATCTTTTTGGGGACAAGTGGGCGGCGCAAACCGCATACAAGGTTTTTGCTCTTATCATGCTTTTTGTCGGGGGACTGGCGCAGTATACCGTGGTTTGGGATTTAGGAGATGTAGGAATCGGTTTGATGACGATTTTTAATCTGCTCGTCATGTACCCGCTTAGCAAAGAGGCCTTTGTTGCATTATGCGAGTATGAAAAGCGGCTTCGCTCTTAAAGCATTGTAAAAATTACATTAAAAATGATATGATTTCCTTGTTCGTTTCATCATTTTGAATGAGGAGGAAGCTTGAATGAGTGAAGAAGAGAAGAAGGAGCAGGTGAACGGGGAAGCACAGGAAGAACCTGTTTTTCGTGTGGAACCGCCGCTGGAGAAGAAAGACGAAGAGCCGGTCTCTGCTCCGGCAGAAGAAAAGCAAGCTGCTGAAGAGAAAGTGGAAGAGGAGCGCAGGCCGTAGAAGAGAAAGTGGAAGAGAGTGCAAGCCGTAGAAGAGAAAGCGGAAGAGGGAGTGCAGGCTGTAGAAGAGAAAGTGCAAGAAGGTGAGCAGCTTGTTTCCGAAAAAGACGGCAGAGGTAGCGCGAAGGCTTCCGAGGTCGGGACGGCAGTGGAGAATACGACAGCTACCGTTGTACAGAAGGCGGAAGAAGCGACAAAGAATGTAGCGGATCAGGCGGAAAAAGAAGGTACAGGAGACGGTTTCGCGGCTGACCGTATCAAGGCAAATGTCAACAAATACAAGCCTGAGAAGAAGGCGGAAGAGCCGAATAGAAATGCACAGAGCGGTGGCGCCGGAAACGGCACGGAGAAGAAGCACTCCGCACCGATTGTGCTGATTGCGATTCTCCTGATTTTTCCTGGTATTTGCGCTGGGGTATGCCTTTTTCCCGAGAAGAACGAAAGTGAATCTGGACAAGTACATCTCCGTGGATTTCACCGGCTATGACGGATATGGCAAGGCGGATGTCCACTTTGATTCGGATGCGTTCCTGAAAGACTATAAGAAGAAGATCAAGTTGAAGAAGAAGGGCGATCTTCTGACGAGCGCCATTATGGAAGGCTATACACCGAAGCATTCCTGAATGATTATTATCTCCGGAAATTGGAAGTTGGACGGAGAAAACGGAAAGTATAAGAATGGCGACAAGGTTCATCTGAGCTGGAAGATCGATAAGGACAAAATCGAAGAGACCTTCCGGGTAAAGGTGAAGGATGCCGGTAAAGAGTTTGAAGTAAAGGGACTCGATAAAGTGGAGAAGTTCGATGCTTTTGAGAATCTCAACATAGAATACAGCGGAACTGCACCAAACGGTATGGCGGACTTGGAGGGAAAGGCATCATGGACGGCTCCAAGGGCTTTATTTCTCTGCGGACAAGATGGACGGACTTTCCAACGGGGATGAAATCACCGTGAAGATTGGACCGGAAAATGCACTCGAGGCATTTATCCAGAAGACCGGTAAGGCACCGAAGGAAATGGAAAAGCAGCTTTAAGGTAGAAGGACTTCCGCTCACATCGACAGCGCTTCGGCGATTAATGAGAGAACCTGAACAACATCAAGAGCGAGATGGAAGACAATATCAAGAGCTCCGTTGCGAAGGAAGGCGATAGTGTGCAGCTGATTGGCACGGAGTATCAGGGCTACTATTTCTTAAAGGCGAAGAACAAGAACTATGGCGTGCAGAATGTCTTCTATCCGGTTTATAAAGTGACGGTTCGGATTACTTTTACCGAGCAAGGGCTTCGTGCAGGATTACAGCTACTATGTTTCCGCTTCTTTACAGAATATCATGGATGAAGGAAATGGAAAGGTAACCATCGACACCACGGATATGGATACGGTTTACCATACCTTCGAGATTGATACGGAACCGGGGAACTGGCTCTCCAACCGTTTCTATCTGGACGGCTTTGAAAGTCTGGACAGCTTGCGGAAAGAAGTTGTGACGAAGCAGCTTTCCAACTTTAAGGTGGAAGAAAAGATTACCGGCGAGAGCGCTTCGACGGAAGAGTCCAAAGATGCGGGACAGGCAGAGAGTGAAAGCGGAGAAGCCGAAAGCAGTACAGAAGAGACAAGCGCGAACTCTATAAGAGAGAAAGCGATTGTAAACAAATTACGCTTGAAAATAGAACCTGAATAGGGTATATTGGAGAGCGTGCCGGGATGTAGCGCAGGTGGTAGCGCGCTTGACTGGGGGTCAAGAGGCCGCAGGTTCAAGTCCTGTCATTCCGAGACAAAAAGAGTTCTTTCCTTTCGGAGAGAACTCTTTTTGTATGAATTCGTATGAAAAGGAAGTTGTTTGCGGGGGGATTATCGCGAAAGAGCGATGCCCGGTGCATTGTACCAGGTAAAATGATTTTTCTTTACAGTACTCTTCTATTTCTTTCGAGAGCGTTTCATCCGCTTCGTATTCCGTGATATAGACGGATAGCCCCGCGCTTTGTACTTTCTTTAAATAGTCTTTATAGTAGTTTGTGGCGTCTTTCTCTTGCTTTTCCGCTTTATTTTCTGAAAAGTTGTAGGAGGTGAAGACATCCTCCTGGTTCACACCCTGAAAGAGGTATTTTGCCCCTCCGCTTTTCGGCTCTTTCGCTTTCGAATTTGTCTTCCCGCCTTTTTTCTTCTTCGATTACGCGCTGTACGAAACGGTCCCCTCCGTTTAGAAGGATGGCTTTCTTATATTTTTGTAGATTCTGAAGGATTTTTGTTAAGCCCCGATAGCAGCCTTCTGTCGGAAAACGGTCATACACATCAAAGTTATCCAGGAAGAAGCCGTCATAACCGCTTTTTGCGAGATCCTTTGCCCGGTCTTCCGTGATATAGTCCTGCCAGGCGGCCTGACTTACATCCACCCATTCCTCGTCCTCCCAGTTTTTCATAGGGAGCGAGCGCGAACTGTCGGAACTTTTTGTAATCCGGATTGTACTGCTCGAGCGCGCCGACATTGATATACGCATAGACGGTTGTTTTCCGTTTCTTTAGATACTCCAGATCTTCTTTCGTAAAAGTTCCCGGAGAGACAATGACGGTTTTATATCCGGAAAGGAAGGCGAGCTGCTTTAGACGTGCTTTTATGCTCCGTCTCTTCTTCTTTACTTCCTGTCGTCTCTTTGGTATTGCTTTCCGGCAGGGAAACGCCGAGAAAAACACCGTAGTTGGCTGTTTTCTTCGGAAAGGTACGAAAAATAGCAAGGAGAAGGAGCAGTAAGAGGAGCGGTTTCCGTGCGGAGCGATGCATCATAAGTGTTTCCTTTCTTTATCGAAAAAGGGCAAAGAACTTTGCTTAGTGTAACATGGTTGGGAAAAATGTTTCCACTCTGCTATACTGACTGGAATCCGACGCTTTCCGTTAACAAAGAATAGGACGGAATAGCGGAAGATAGAGCGGGAACAGGAGATAGAGCGGAGAGCGGGATGGAGATAGAATAAAGATAAAACGGAGAGCAGGACAGAATAGGAATAGAACGGAGGACAGGATGGAAATAGAACGAAGAATTGAAGCATTGCTACAGAGTGACAAAAGACAGGATTTTGATTGGGATAGACGGCAGGACGGGAAGGGAAGAGCAGTCTTGCGAAAAAACTCGCAGAAGAATTTTTCTGCAATCTCTTTCACATGGATGACTTCTTTTTACAGGGATTTCAACGGACGGAAGAACGTAGGAAGGAAATAGGCGGAAATGTAGACTATGAACGCTTTTCAGAGAGAGGTTCTCCTTCCTTAAAAGAAAAGAAGGAAGTAACGTGTATCAACCCTTTTCATTGCCAAAACCATGCAATTACAGGAAAGAGTGGAGATGCCTTTTTCGGAGGCTGAATCTTATCGAAGGAAGTTATGCACTGCATCCTTATTTTTCCGACCCCTATGATTTGAAAAATCTTTTGTGGATATTGATCGAGACTTGCAGTTATCCCGTATTGCGAAACGGAACGGGGAAGAGAAACTCGAGCAGTTTAAGACGCTTTGGATTCCGAAAGAGGAAGCTTTATTTTTGCAAAGTTTTCAGATTGCCGAGCACGCGGATATCGTGCTTTCCGTGGACGATTTTTAAAAGGTGCTTTCTGCCGAAGGAAGCGAAGCCATGGGGAAGGCGCAGTGAAAGGAATAAGGAAGAATACGGCATATTTTTGGAGAAATTCTCAAAATGTACATACAAAATTGTTCTTTTTACAGAAAATCTTGACTTTGCGGGAAAAGGAGAATACGATTTCTTATCGTTCCAATAAACCTTTTTGGCAAAAGGAGAATGAAGATGAGTGAACAAGAGTATGTAGTTATGCACTCCTTATGATAAGGGAACCGTTGCAGCAAAGATTCTAAAGAAGAATTTTTGCCGGAGAACTGGAGTCGAAAAGGCAAAATTTCATAATCCGATTAGTGAAAGTGAGACGGTAGAGAAGTCTATGGACAATCCTATCGGCAGCCCAAAACTGGAGGAACTGACCAAGGGAAAGAAAAATATCGTTTTAATCAGCTCCGACCATACTCGTCCTGTACCTTCCCATATTATTACGCCTATTATTTTAAAGAGAATTCGGTCCGTTGCACCGGAGGCAAGGATTCGTATCCTGGTTGCGACCGGCTTCCACCGTCCGATCTACACACGAAGAACTCGTGAACAAGTATGGTGCCGAGATTGCCGATCATGAAGAGATTGTAATGCACTTTTCCCAGAAGGATGAGGATATGGTGAAGATTGGACAGCTTCCTTCCGGCGGCGATTGCATTATCAATAAAGTGGCAGCAGACGCGGACCTTCTTATTGCAGAAGGATTTATCGAGTCTCATTTCTTCGCCGGCTTCTCCGGTGGACGAAAAGGCTGTTCTTCCGGGAATTGCTTCGTATAAGACGATTATGGCAAACCATTCCGGTGAATTTATTGATTCTCCTTATTCCAGAACGGGAAATCTTTCCGACAACCCCATTCACAAAGACATGGTGTGGGCAGCACGGAAGGCAAAACTGGCTTTCATTGTGAACGTCGTTTTGGATGCCGATAAGAAAATCATCGGTTCTTTTGCAGGAGATATGGAAGAAGCGCACAAAGTGGGTTGTGACTTTGTGGAATCCCTCGAACAGTCCATAAGATTCCTTCTGAAATTGCTATTTTCTACAAAATGGCGGATATCCTCTGACCAGAACATTTACCAGGCTGTTAAGGGAATGACCGCGGCGGAAGCCACGAACAAAGAGGGCGGTACCATCATCATGGTAGCCGGTTGTCGTGACGGACATGGCGGAGAAGGTTTTTATCACAACATCGCCGACGTGAAGGATCCGAAGGAATTCCTGAGAAAGCCATCAATACACCGCGCCTGGAAACCATTCCGGACCAGTGGACTTCTAGATTCTGGCAAGAATTCTGGTACATCATCATGTGATTTTCGTTTCGACCTTGTAGAGTCGCATCTGATTACCGATATGCACATGGAACTGGTTCCGACAATGGACGAGGCATTAAAGCGTGCCTTTGAAAGAGAGGGTGCGGATGCGAAGGTAGTTGTTATTCCGGACGGGCTTTCCGTTATTGTGAAGTAAAGGAGTAGATGAGAAAAATGATACATAATTTATTATTAGAGTTTTTCTACTGCCCCTCATGATTCTTTTTCGGTGTCGGTGTGCATTGCGATGAGGTATTGAATAAAACCAAGTATCACGGTTCGGGACATCTTTTTGCCATTACCACCTGGGCTTTCGGTATCACGGTGTGCCTCTATGTTTTTGGCGGCGTTTGTATGAATCCGGCGATGGTGCTTTGTCAGACCATTCTTGGTTTGCTTCCTCCTGGGGCTGCGATTCCCTATATGGTTGCGGATATGCTCGGTGCTTTTGCCGGTGCTCTCGTCGTCTATGTGATGTATGCGGATCAGTTTAAGGCGAGTGAAGACAATGTGGATCCGGTTGCCATTCGAAATATTTTCTCTACAAAACCCGATTTGCAGAGATCTGATTCGGAACTGGTTTGTTGAGTGCCTGGATACGACTATTTTTCTTAACGGGTATCCTGATGATTGTAAAGAATTATGAGCAGCAGGTACCGATTGGAGTCGGTCTTCTGGTATGGGCAGTCGGTATGGGACTGGCGGTGTAACCGGATTCGCCATGAATCAGGCGAGAGACTTGGGACCGCGTATGGCGTATCAGTTGTTCCCGATTAAGAATAAGACAGACAACAACTGGCAGTACGGTCTCCTGGTTCCGGGAACGGCACCTTTTGCCGGCGCGATTCTCTCCGCTTTGTTCCTTCGTTATTTCTTAGAGCTTTTTAATGCGTACAAAAATTGACCCTATAGCGCCATGTTTTTGGCACTGGGAATGGTTCTTCCCGTCCTTACTTCCGGCATTCCGGAAATTGGAAAGGCACTCCTTCCCATGCATTTTCCGGTGCTCTTTGCCGGGCTGCTTCTGGGACCGTTATATGGTTTACCCTCGGGATACTGATTCCGCTCCTTCGTTCCGCGCTCTTCGGCATGCCGCGCCTATTTTCCCGACGGCACTCGCAATGGCTTTTGAGCTTGGGACGTATGGTTTTGTAATCGGTTTTCTTTACAGTCGTTTTACAGAGAAGAGCTGGAAGGCGGTTCTCTTTTCGCTTATCGTCGCCATGCTTTCAGGACGTGCGGTCTGGGGTGCAGTGGACTTTCTCCTCTTAGGCATTCTTGGAAAGAACCTGACTTTTTCCGATGTTTTTTCTCGGCGGTTTTGTCCTCCGTCCCGGGAATTCTTTTGCAGCTCTCTCTGATTCCGCTTCATGGAGCGACTCGAGAAGGCAAATGCGGTACATTTGACGGAAAACAGGATTTCCTGATTTATAGGAAGATATTTGCACAAAGTCTTTTCATAGAAGGCAAGTGAAAACGTGCCGGATTCCGCATTCTCGGGTCCGGCATGTTTTTTTGTTTATAACGAGTATCGTGTGCAAAGCGTGCGATACTCGTTTTCCGCCGAAAGGAAGTACTTCTGCCGCGGCAGTAAAAATGTGCTACACTTGAAGATGCAGCTTTTTAATCGATTTACAGGAGACACACAGGAGAGACAGAACAGGAGACATAGGAGACACACAGGAGAAACACTACAGGAAATATGTAACAGGAGAGACACTACAGGAAACACAAAAAGTCAGGAGAATATTTTATGAAAGTATTGATGATTAACGGAAGTCCTCGCGTCGGAGGCAATACAAGTATCGCCCTCGCGGAAATGGTAAAGGTATTTTGAGCAGGAAAAATATAGAAGTAGAAGTGGTACAGATTGGAAACAAAAAGATATACGAGGCTGTATTTCCTGCAGTTATTGTTATAAAAATGGAAAAATGCGTCTTCAATGACCCTGTAAATGAGCTGGCAGAGAAGTTTGAAGCAGCAGACGCTTTGGTACTAGCCTCTCCGGTTTATTACGCTTCCGCAAATGCCACCCTGGTTGCCTGTCTGGACAGACTGTTCTACAGCACGCATTTTTGATAAGACCATGAAGGTGGGCGCCAGTGTGGTTGTGGCAAAGACGAGGCGGTTTATCCGCAACCTTTGATGAATTGAATAAGTATTTTACAATCGCGGGAATGCCTGTAGCCTCCAGTCAATACTGGAACAGTGTTCACGGATGTGAAAAAGGGAGGCGAAGGAAGACCTGGAAGGCCTGCAAACCATGAGAACCTTGGCACGAAATATGGCTTTCCTGATGAAGAGCATTGCCCTTGGAAAAGAAAAATACGGTTTACCGGAGCAAGAAGAGGGATAGCTACCAATTTTATCCGATGATGAACTTTTCTTCGGACACAGCATCGCAGTTAGCGGCAGCCCTAAGAAAGGGCTATTGTCGGCTGATATTGAAGGATAAGAGAATACAGAGGATAAGAACAGATATTTACCTTCTCGCTACACAAATAGAATATTGTAGCGAGAAGGTATTATTCTATTTACTACTAAATTTTAGAGAAAGAATAGATAACTCCCTGTATATACATTTCGACGGATAAACTAGATGAACTTTTGTATATCAATAAAATAGAAAATGATTGCAAATGAAGTACATACACGATACACTTGTCTAAAATGAGGAGGTGTAGCTATGGCACAGGCAATGGTTACTTTTTCGAATGGATGAAACATTAAAAAGAGAAAAATGGAAAAAACATGTAAGGATATGGGATTATCTGTAACTGCTGCATATACCATGTTCGCTACAAAAGTCACTAGAAGCAGAGAATACCTTTTGAAGTCAATGCAGATCCATTTTTAGTGAAGAAAATATGGAGCGGTTAAGAAGAAATAAAGGCACAAATGGAGAAGACCGGCGGTACTGTTCATGAGGTGAATTTGGATGATTAAATAAATGGATGGATCAATATATTCCTCTATATTGATCGAATAGATTGCGTGTAGCTTTACCCAACAAAGAGTATGAAAATGCAAATTTTCAAAAAGGA
>BNJU01003105.1_pt1 | contig 11902 bp, 20 predicted proteins | sample 8539281 | NCBI WGS metagenome assembly BNJU01 (sample SAMD00202456, study PRJDB9452) | human saliva metagenome | isolation source: human saliva | place: Japan
ATATGACAGGTAAAAAAATCTTTTTCCAAAAGGTCAAAGATAATATCCGGGTTTACCTCACTCACTTCTCCTACCAGACCTATGTCCTCTCCGTCCACTTCCTTTTTATGGCAATGCAAGAGTGAGCCGTCCTTTTCCGCTGATACCTACAGCCTTTCATTCCAAGCTCTCCTATCATCTGTACCAACTCTTTATTCACTTTTATTAACACCATTTCCACAACTTCCATGGTTGCATCATCTGTAAATCTTAATCCGTTTACAAAATGAGGTTCAATATTTACCTTTTCAAGCCATTTGGAAATCTCCTTTCCTCCACCGTGAACTATAACAGGCTGCATACCTACAAGCTTTAAAAGTACGATATCCTGTATTACCTTCTTCTTTAAGTTCTCATCAAGCATTGCTGAACCGCCATACTTTACAACCACTATCTTTTATTAAACGCCTGTATATAAGGCAGTGCCTCAATAAGAGTCCCCGCCTTTTCAAGTAATTTATCCATAAAACACCTCTCTAGCTTCTGTAGTCCGCATTTATTTTTACATAGTCAAATGTCAAATCACATCCCCACGCCGTTGCAGCAAAATCTCCCATATTTAACTTTACCAAGGCTCTGACTTCCTTTGCAGACAATATCTTGCTTGCTTTTTCTTCATCAAAGCCTACAGATACTCCGTCCTTATATATCAAAATCTTTCCGTTTTCACTCTCAAAAGTAAAAGCTCCATATTGTCAGGGATCAAACTTTTCACCGCTGTAACCGAGAGCACAAAGTATTCTTCCCCAGTTGGCATCATGTCCGAATATGGCCGCCTTTGTAAGTGATGAGGTAACTACCGATTTTGCCAAGGTTCTTGCGGTCTCCTTAGTCTTTGCTCTCTCTACCACCACTTCAAAAAGTGCTGTAGCTCCCTCACCGTCTCCTGCAATCATCTTTGAAAGAGCTGTTGTAACGAAATTTAGATTGCTCTTAAATACCTTGTATTCCTCACTGCTTTCATTAACTATCTTTTCATTATCAGCAAGTCCGTTTGCAAGTATTATAAGAGAATCGTTTGTGGACGTATCTCCATCCACACTCACCATATTGAAGGTATCCACCACATCTTCTCTGAGAGCCTTTAATAAAAGCTCCTTTGAGATATTTACATCTGTTGTGATAAATCCGAGCATTGTGCACATATTCGGATGTATCATACCAGAACCCTTACACATAGCTCCCATCCTTACCGTCTTTCCCGATATTTCAAACTCTACTGCAACTTCCTTTGAAACGGTATCTGTAGTCATTATAGCCTTGGCTGCTTCATTTTGCAGCCTTTTTCACTCTGCTCTAAAGAATTTGAAAGCGATTCTATTCCTGTACAAATCTTTTCTATAGGAAGCTGCATGCCTATAACACCTGTAGATGCCAAAAGTATTGAATTCTCTTCCGCTCCCAGTTCAGATGCCGCCTTTTTTGCACTCTGTTTACAGTACTCCATTCCCTCATCCTTGGTACAGGCATTGGCAATACCTGAATTTATAACTATTGCATTTACATCAACTTCGCTGTCCGTTATTTTTCTGTCCCAAAGTACAGGCGCCGCCTTTACAAGATTTGTGGTGTAGACTCCTGCAGATATTGCAGGAACTTTAGGAAAAAATCATAGCCATATCGGTTCTGTTTTTATATTTTATATTTGCCTCGGTTGCACTTGCCAAAAATCCATTCGGTGCACATATTCCGCCATTTATTATCTTCATACATTCTCCTTATATTGCTTTTATGATTAACTGTAGCATCTACTCAAAGCTTTAATCCATGTATAGACGATTATGCTACAATACTTGATATATTTTCCTCATTCAGTACAAGCTCATAGCTGTTTATATCCTTATTTTTGCTTCCAGTTTTGACTCTTCCAAAAAATATTTCCTGCAAGATTTTGCTTGAATGCTATAAGAGTTATCTTACTTATACCCTTCGGCATTTACCTCTCTATGGCTTCCTTTACCATCTTACCGGCTATATTTTTCTCCTCTGCACTTTGAATCCACACATACATGGTAAAATGTCGCCTGTCTGCCGTCATGACCTGAAAGTATGGTTCCGACTATTTGATTATTCTTTACAGCACAACACTAAGCCCGACATTTCTGTCAAGAAATCTTTTATATGTTCAAAATCATCATCAACCGCCCTGATCCTGAAGCCCCTTTATACTTTTTCCAAAGAGCCATCACCTCAGTATAGTCCTCTATTTTCATTGTCCTTATTTCTATATCTTTTTCATCATATTGACATCGGTAAACTTTTTTTAATCCACATTCTTCATCTATCCCCAAACATTAAATTCATATTCTGGACGGCCTGACCTGCCGCTCCCTTTATCAGGTTGTCAATGGCACCGGTCACTACTATCCTGTTTGTCCTCTTATCTATTACATAGCCTATATCTACAAAATTGCTTCCCTTAACAAATCTTGTTTCTGCATTCTCATTTTTTCTAAGCAGTCTTATAAACTTTTCATTTGCGTACTCACTCTCATATGCATTTTTTATATCCTCTTCACTGACATTAGGCTTCAGTGTGGCATATGCAGTCACCAAAATCCCTCTCATCATCGGAACCAGATGAGGTGTAAAACTTATTACAATATCCTCTCCTGCCGCCTTTGAAAGCTGAGCCTCTATCTCAGGTGTATGTCTGTGGCTTCCGATTCCGTAAGCCTTCATATTTTCATTTACTTCACAAAAAAGATTGTCAACCTTGGCACTTCTTCCGGCACCTGAGGTTCCCGACTTTGCATCTATTATAATGCTGTTTTCATCTATCAGTTTATGCTTTAAAAGCGGCTGCAATGAAAGTATTGAACAGGTAGGGTAACATCCCGGATTTGCAATCAGTCTTGCCTTCTTTATATCTTCACGGTAAAGCTCAGGTAGACCGTATACTGCCTCTTTTATAAGATTTTTTGACTTGTGCTCAAGCTTATACCACTTTTCATATACATCAACATCCTTTATTCTGAAGTCTGCTGAAAGGTCTATAACCTTGGCATTTGCAAGTACCTCATCATTTATATTTTCAGCCAGGAAACCTTGAGGTGTAGCTGTAAATATAATGTCCGCTTTCTTTGACAGTTCCGATACATTGTCGTTTTCACAAATATCATCTGCATGTTTATACATACTTCTAAAGACCTTCGAGTAGCTCTCACCCTGCAAAGCTCTTCTGAACCGAATCCGACTATTTTTACATCTTCTCTTTGCAACAACAGTCTTACAAGCTCAGTTCCTGCATATCCTGTAGCTCCCACAATGCCTACCTTTATCATAAAAACACCTCTCATCCTTTCCTGCGATTTTATAAATTACTTTTATAATTTCATAATTATACACTTTTTATGAATAAAATCAGGTTTTGTGCATAAAAAAATTTTTGAACAAGGACACCTTTTTACAGTGTCCAAAATGTTTTAATTTCTAAATTTTACTGATTTGTAAAAGCTGTTTGCAAATTGTCAAGTTCCAAAGCTGCCGGCGCCTCTCTGAAATTTTGATATGCGAAGATTCCAAATCCTGAAACTTCTCCTGTTTCTCTTGCAGCCTTTACCTGCCTTAATAAAATATCGTTATATCTCAGCCATTCCGAAACCGTATTGCCGTCCTTTATATTCTTTCCGGTTCTATAAAGTCCGAGACCTATATACAGCTTTACATTACTGTTACTTTTTTTCTTTAAGTCTACCCAGCTGTTTAAACAGTTTATATATGAATGAGGCGCCAATTCACCCGTCTTTGTTTTTGCTTCAAAACCGTGGTAGAGCTGAGGCATTATATAGTCAATATATTCATTTGATGCCATCCATTTATCAATATCAACGAAATATGACTTATCGCTTCTAAGATTAGATAAAAGCGCTACAGGACTGATGCCGAAAACCGCCTGAGGGCGTGAGGTATGTACCGCCTTGTATACATCTTTTACAAGCATTGACACATTTTCTCTTCTCCACTGTGTAATACCTAAACTGCTTCCTGAAGCGTCATATTCCGCTTTGTCAAAATCTTTTGCCAGATCACTGTCATTTAGTGAAGGGTAAAAATAATCATCAAACTGTACACCGTCTACAGCATAATTTTTACATATTTCGCTGATTGAATTCACAAGATAATTTCTAACCTCCGCACTTGACGGATTCAAATAGTAATTGCCTTCATGTAATAATACATTTCTCTGTTTTGAAGGGTCATTCATCCACTGCTTTACGATTGAACCCTCAGGTATATCTCTCATCATAGAATTGGTAACTCTGTAAGGTTTACCCAAGCGTGGAAGGAAAGTCCGTGCCCATGCGCACTCTCAATCATATACTCCAAAGGATCAAAATTAGGATTCGAATCTTTTGTAACCATAAACTTTGACAACGGGAAAGATTTTAATTTCTGACCGTAACTGTCCGAGTGACTGTGCACGTGACAGAATATGGCATTCATTCCGCGATTTTTTTATATCGGTCATCACTTGATCCGCACGTTTTTCAAATGACTCCACATCTGAAGGCATCTCACTCCAGTCAATATACGAAAACCAAACTCCTCTAAGCTCTTTTTGCTCCACTGCCGTGCTTTTGAACCGTAGCGCTTTCTCTTTACAGGTTTAACCGCTGCATAAACTTGCAAAGAAACCAACATATTCATTATCAATAATACAGCTATAAGCTTACCGATAAGTCCCCCAAACCATGTTTTTCTTTCATCTTCATCTCGCTCTCTATCTCTTTTTTTAAGTATAATAAAAGTACCTACTATCATACTATAGCTAAGATAAAAAACCAATATCAACTTCCTTAAAGACTTATTACAAATACTTTTATCTAAGCTTCGCTTCTATAAAGAATTTTTACTTAGGATCCCTGTTCTTATCCCCTACAATCCAATAATCACATATTTTTTTCCGCCTGATGCCAATGTGCTTTCCCTGTGAAAGCACACCTCTTCCCTTTCTCAAACATAAGATAGTCTATATCACAACACATAGGCAATAAATCCAAATAACCGTTATCTCTGCAAATTTTTTTCAAGGGGACATCTTGTGAAGTGATAATAAAAACCGTCCCTATGAAGATCGTTATCAAAGTTAAAATCCCAGGTTTTATCCTTATACTCGAGATGTTTATCCGCCCATTCCGCCATTCTATGCATCCTGTCAGAAAAACTTTTTCATATCTTTAGGTTTATTTAAGTCAAAATGACCTCTAAGTTTAGCTATCAATTTGTTGTTTAAAAACTCAACAATTACTTCTTTAAAAATCATCTACACAAAAATCTCCTGCTCTGCACACAGCCATAAATACATATGCTGAATAAATATTGCCTGACATCGGATTGTTTGATCCGATATCTTCAGTATTCTCAAGCATCTGCCTATATAAAACTCTTGCCTTTTTTATGCTTTCTTTCAGTTTTATTCTTACCGAATTTTCTTATCATCGGTTTCTTCAAGAGAAAACTTATTAAACTGAAATACATTCCTTTGTACTTCATCATAACCCCCTTCAGTTTCTTTTTACAAATTGATTTTTCAATCATCACGTCACAGAATACAAACTTAATCTTTATAAGTTAGTACTTTCTAACCGATTCTATTTTATCACTTTAATGAAGGACTTTTTCTATGTTTTTAGAGTATTAAAAGGACACCTTTTACAGTGTCCTCATTGTTTTAACCTTACTAAATCATTTACAGTTTTTCATTCAAATATTTTTTTGAAATGTACTTACGCTTATATTTGCTCTTTTTGCAGCATCTTCTACTGAAATTATTCCGTCTTTTACAAGCATAAGTAATGTATTTATAACACCTTCTTTTATACCCTCTTTCTACCCTCTTTTATCCACTTGTCTTTAGATTCTTCTTTAAATATGTCGTATAACTCCTTCATTGCATCTGTCATCTTATTACCCTCCTTAACATACTTAAAATCATAGTTTTTCGCATCATTCAGCCCCTATTAAGTCATGTTCTTTTTAACACACTTTTTCCTGTGCGAATATTGTCAACTCTCCCTCTCCAATTCATCCATATTCTCTTTACTATAAAAAGGATCCTCCGATACTTCAAAAGGGTATTTGCCTCTCTGTATTTACCTTTACTTCATCAAGTTTCAAACCAATTTTGTACCATAATCATCCTCCTTCCTTTAACTATAAAGTATTCTATTCATACTGATTTGAAGAGTATTTCATAAATTATCAAGTCACAAAGCATACGATACCTAATGATAAAATCATTTATTATAATTAATATAGCTAAGATAAAAACTCAATATCAGATTACCTAAAAAATTATTAAAAATACTTTATCTAAGTATTTTTCCAATACCCCGTTCTGTTTGAACCGATATGTTCTATATACCCTTTTTCTTTTTAAATTGGAAATCCCTACGATCTACTGCAGTCTTTCCTTTACCTATTTTTTTCTTGAATCTCTCTTTGTAATATTTGGGGTTATTTTTTTATTGCTTGAAGAATAAGCTTCTGTGTTTCATTTAGATCTCACATAACTTACAGCTTTATTACCCTCTTTATTACCCTCTTTATTACCCTCTTTATTACCCTCTTTATCATACATAGTATTAATCCAATTAAAAGGAATCTTTACTATAATAGAGTTTTCTCTGAATTCAAATGCTTCTTTTTCCATATTTCTCTGTAATTTTAGGTACACCTCTACCTGTCTTCTCACTGATATGCAGTTGTAAAAAAATCTCAGACAACTTTTTATTGACAGGAATGGACTCACCTAAAAAGAAGCCTTCTACAGTCTGTCCCTGTGGTATTGTTCCTCTTGATAAAATCTCAATCCTGTCAGAGTAAATCGTTACCATGGGTTCATTCATTTCTACCCACTTATTGTGTAAGAAGGCATTAATTATAGCTTCTCTAAAAGCATCTTTATCAAATAGAGGCACTTCTTTCCTTTCCACAACTCTATCCGCCTCATCTGCTTGTATAATGTTTAACACATCACCCATATCTTAATATTTCATCTAATGTATATAACAAGCACTGAAATCCGAATTCACGTACTGAATACATATTGTCAGATTTTACTTTTTTCCTGAAAATATAGCCACTCTAACAGGAATATGTGAATTATCTGATAGCAGCTGTGCCATAATATTATATTTACCATCCGACTGTATATAATCCCAGGTTCTTTTCATATTGTGTGGTATTCAGTTTTATTCCCTTTGCTCCATAGTAAATTATCAGCTTTTCAAAGGATAGTTCTTGATACTCACTTGCTGTATTCTCTATTGTTGGAAATCCGGTTCTCAAAATAGAAAATAAAAAAGATTCTTTTTCCGGATACTTTCTCAGCTTCTCTTTGCTTGATCCGATTCTTATATATCTCTCTTCCGAAAAAGAAGTAGGTATTGTCTTAGCTGCCGGAATAACCAATACAACCACTCTCTTATCCTCTAAATAAATTTCTTCAAAAGTGGAAATTAACATCAGGATATATTTGTCTGGCTAGAAAGTGCTTTAAGGGCTCTCCTTTCACATCTTGATTTGGATCGAATTTAGTCCCAACCGGTTCATGCGTCTTATCATGAATCCCCCATATGAAGTATCCACACTCTGCCTTCATATGCTGAACTATTTGAAATTGCGGATATGTATTCTCCCAATTCCCTCGGATCATTCCAATTTTCTTTAAACTCAAACCACTCACGTTCCGTATCATATTGTCTAAGTTCATCAATTTTTGAAATCAATGTGCTATTCATATTATTTTTACTCCCGACAATTTACTACTACATATATTAGATTATATCACAATGGTGATAGACCATACAATGTAACAAAACTAGTACATTTCACTTATTAATAAGTTTATAAGCACATGTAACACTTTTTTTCACTTAGAACCTCTATTTTGAAAATTTTCTTTGAGTTCATACCTTTTTGAAAAACTTAGAATTATCCTCATATAATTGCCCTGTTTGATTATCGAAACCATCTGTGATACCTCATGAGATAAACCTTAGGATTAACTAAGAGGTTCATCAGTAACTACTCACCTTGTAGGCTTTCACAAAAGGATTGACAACCTGTCTGTCATAATAAAAAGGGACACCTTTTACAGTGTCCTCATTGTCTTAAGTCTTACTAAAAGCATTTACATCTTTTCATTCAAATACTTTTTGAAACGTACTTACGCTTAGATTTGCTCTTTTTGCAGCATCTTCTACTGAAATTATTCCATCTTTTACAAGCATAAGTAATGTATTTATAACACCTTCTTTTTTATGCCCTCTTCTACCTTCTTTTTTTACCCCTCTTCTGCCCTCTTTTATCCACTTGTCTTTAGATTCTTCTTTAAATATGTCGTATAACTCCTTCATTGCATCCGTCATCTTATTACCCTCCTTAACATACTTAAAATCATATTTCATTTTAGATGTTACAGGAAAATTGTCACTGTAACAATCATCTTTTGTAAAAACTCCCATCAGTTCTGACAATATAGTTCCGTCATTTATATTGGCACTGATATATTTCTTTTAAGCCCGTTGTCAACTTCTCTATTACTTCCGGCTATCACCCTTTTTTATTAAATATGAGCTCTTATTTTCTTTGAATATATCAAAATTGCAAATATATATCATGCACACTTCCGGCACATTATCAAAGCTTTTCGCCTTTTTTTCATCAAGCTTGTGGTCAACACACTGCTGTAATATCTCACTCTTTTTGATGATTTACATTATCGGCATTTTTGAACCTCAATATTCACTCGCCTTCCGTCTCTTAACTCACAATATGCATCAAGTATAACGGAGCGTCTTTTCTATATTAGTTATAGCATATTGCGACTTATTATTTAAGACTTTCAGCTGATAATCTTGCAAAAATGTCCTTAATATTTCTTCACAAAACTCCTTATTCTCTGCCATCTTTCTAAATATAATGTCATCAATGGGATTTAACTTTTGTACATATTCTTTGAATTTTTGTATAGACCTGTCAGACATAAACCTCCTTTATAAATAGAACCTTTTTAAAATTATAAAATATAATAAATGTAGATACAAAGTTATTAGATATGATGAATTTGTATTTTTAATTATTATAATCAATGATTTTGATTAAATCAATATACTTGATATAAATACAACATAATATGCTATAATTATCCTGTAATTTTTTTAGATTCCGGAGGTTTAGATATGTAAGATAAAACTATTCAGTTTAATATAAATTTCAGACGGCACTGATACAGCAGGAATCTGAGCTTTTAGCAAAAGCAAGTAAGATTGCTAATAAATATGATATTTCCGATATGTCGTCGGATGAGATAAATGAAGAAATAGCAGAATCAAGAAAAATCATTAGATTGATATTACTTTGTTATATACAGTATATAAATGCTATTATAAATATGCGTCTGATTTCTGACTTAAAAAGCAAAATATCCTGACAAAGTCACAAAGCCAAAATGCCTTATATTTGTCAGGATATTTCTATTTTGTTCTGTAGGGATTAAAATTCAGTATTTCCCGACATCCCTCACATATATTAGTTCGCATGGATTTTACATTAACTCCCATATATCCTACTGCATCCAGTGGCTCTCCACCTTCTGTACTATACAGCTCTGGTTCTCCTCCAACAAACGTAATAGTTACATTTTTACCTTCATACCCTCTCCAAGAAACAAAACTTTCATCCGGTGTATTTTCTGATACATTACGAAAATGTATTCTTGACACTGTAGTAACTCTTCTATCTTCTAAGGTAACACCATCTGTTACTACCATCTGCCTTGGCTTATTCAAAGTCAGTATTGCAAAGTTTATATTATCAGGGTACATACTAAGTATTATACTTCCTGATTGTTGATTATAATATTGTGCCAAACCTGTTCTTTTATCATAATATCCAAGATTTCCTGTAACACTTATACATCTTTTGTACTGCTCCGTTTACTGTCCAAGCACAATTTTTGATCAACGGTGTAGCCATCTGGAGTAGTTGTATTTATATGCAATTTCCATTCTCATCAAAGCGATAGCACTCTGCATATCCGTCCAAGTTTCCATCAATCCAAACCCACTCATTTACAGGATATGATCCATCTTCTCTTATATATCTCCAAGAGCCATTCTCCTGCTTCCAAGATCCTGCAAAATGAGGTGATACAAAAATCCAATCATAAATAAAGTCATAACAAACAAACCAAAAATATTTTCTTATATAATTTCATTTTCTTTCCTCAAATTTCTAATTATATATTACTGAATCAAAAGCTCATCAAACATCACAAAAATCCAAGTCAGGACTATCACTTATTGTAAAGTAGGCATTGAACTTTCTTGCCGGAATATATCCCAATCCCTCTTTATAAAGAAGCACATCACCTGTAATCTTCACTCTATTGCCTTTCAATACTTAGTTGCAAAATCATTTTCTGACAGATATGCCATACCTGCATCTCCAAAGTCTCCACTTGCCATTACCCAGTATTTATTCTCTTTTATAGTTACATACTTTTGCAAATGCCTGTATATCACTTTTCATTACTTGAGCCTGTAAGGTCTTTCATAATAGCCATTATATTTTCCTTACTGGCTACTTTATAAAGGCTCGTATCCCTTTATTTACATTTGTAAGCCTATAATCTCCGTATTGGTAGATATATGCATATGTCAAAAATGCTTTATCTTCTGAAGTGAAATTCTCTCTTTACATTCATCTTCAAAGTCTTTTGAGAATTATATTTATAATTGAATACAATTGCAACTATATCAAACATACGCAACATATCATAATCATAGAAATCATCATAAAAATTGTTCAAATCTCTTTCATCAACCCAATGACCTGCAAGATTTATTTTTATAGCCATCAGGACTTATAGTTGCACTTATAGGATGAGTATTATCAGCTATGTAATACCAAAAGTGATCTTCCCTCATAGTTCACATTAACCCATTCATTTCTTGCATACTCACCGTTGTCTTTCTTATAAACACAGCCCTCATTATTTTTCACATAAAAGTCCTACAAATCTGTTTGAGTACGCAAACACATTAGCTGTACTTGTAAATGTAAACAATGCAGCCATTAAACCAATATATAATTTTTTCATACTATCACCCAATTATAAACAAAAACAAATTCCCATCAATACAAAAATATAACTCTCAAACCTTCATAATCTATCACCTCTTATATCTATTTACATTTCTAACAATTTTATTGTGTTACGATAAACATTTGTGTAATTTAATCTTAACATTTTTGAAATAAAAAGTCAATATTGTATGGATTTTTAGTTACACTATTATAAACTTTTTAATAAACTTAAGATTAAGTGTTTTTGTATAGACCGCTCTAGACATAAACCTCCTTAACATACTTAAAATCATATTTCATTTTTAGACGTAACAGAAAAATTCTCACTGTAGCAATCATCTTTTGTAAAACTCCTATTTTCTCTCATCTTTCTGAATATAATGTCGTCAATGGTATTTAACTTCTGTACATATTCTTTTGAATTTTGTAACAAAAAGTCCCGGGTTTCCCGAGACTGAAAATCAAAATAAATCACTATGACTACCTGTTCTGATAAGTCTTAGTATCAATTCATCATCTATAACTTGATATACCAATAACCAATCAGGTTCTATATGACATTCTCTCATATTCTGATAGTTCCTTGAATTAACAAGCTGATGATCTCGATATTTTTGAGGGTAATATTTCCTCCTTTTGCAATAACTCTAATACTTCTTCCAATCTTCTAGGATTACATCCTCGTTTTACCGCAATTTTATAATCCTTCTTAAACCTTCCTGTAAACTCCAACTTAAGCATCTAACGCACTCATCAAATCTTTTAC
>BNJU01002550.1_pt1 | contig 11893 bp, 16 predicted proteins | sample 8539281 | NCBI WGS metagenome assembly BNJU01 (sample SAMD00202456, study PRJDB9452) | human saliva metagenome | isolation source: human saliva | place: Japan
TCATTTTCCTTGTTGCTAATGGCGAGTGCGTCATAGTAGCCTTGCTGATGGGCATGAATCACAGACTCAATCGGAAGCCATTCGAATAGCGGATTCCACCGACTCAAAATCAAACTTTGCCACAATCGCCCCATACGACCATTTCCATCTTCAAACGGATGAATCATCTCCAATTCAAAATGAACGAGACAGGATTTCACTAAATCGAGCAAATCACTGTTCTTTGCCCAGGAGAATAACTCTTCCACAAGTCCTGGAACAAATTGCGGACGAGCACCTATGTGAACCACTCGGCCTCTGCCATCATAAACACCGACATCACTTAATCGAAACTGACCTGGATGCTTTACAAGCTCTTGCGTCAACAGTTCATGCGCTTTTAGGAAATCTTCTACACGATAGGGTTCCATTGAAAATACACGCTCATACGCCTCATACGCATTTTGTACTTCATGAATATCCTTTGGCGGCCCCAAAACTCTTCGTCCTTCAATCACATCTGTTACTTGTTCTAACGTCAGACTATTATTTTCAATCGCTAGTGAGGATTGAATCGAGCGGATTCGATTTTCCTTACGCAATAAAAGCGGACGTTTCTCAATCGAATATTTTGTCAGGAGTTCCGCAATATTGTGCACTAGCACTAACATTTTTTCTGTAATTTGAAAATTCGGTTGCATCTTTCACACCTCTCTTTTCTATATTGTACTGGTACTTTTTTATCAAATCAAGCGAATTATGAGCGAAAAGTGAGCGAAAAAGTTGAGTTTTCCTATTGATTTATTGTATACACAGAACTATACTACTGTATATACAGTAAACAAAAGGGAGAGTTTTATTCTGATGAAAAATGTTCGTTTTATGACACTAACCGCACTATTAACCGCGATTGCCATCTTCATTCCTATCGCGATGCCATTAAAATTGGTGATTCCACCAGCTTCGTACACACTTGGAAGCCACGTTGCAATCTTTATCGCGATGTTTATCAATCCGTGGATGGCCATCTTCGTCGTTCTGGGTTCCTCTTATGGATTCTTTATTTCTGGGGCGTACCCACTCGTTATCGTTTTCCGCGCACTTTCGCATATTCTCTTTGCGACACTCGGAGCCTTTTTCCTACAAAAATATCCGAAGACGTTAGAAAACCGCAAAGCGTCATGGATTTTCAACTTCGTATTGGCGCTCATTCACGCAGTCGGCGAAGTATTAGCCTGCGTGCTTTTCTACTCCGTTTCAGGAACGGATCTTCAAAGCATGTTTTACGTCCTCTTCGTCCTAGTCGGATTTGGTACAGTGATTCACAGTATGGTAGACTATGAATTAGCACTAGCGGTGTATAAAGTTTTACAAAAAAGACGTTAAAAGAGGGACACTATGCCAAAAGAACGAAAAGCCGAACTACTAAAACTGCTAAAAAATGCGCCAAAGCCACTCAACGGCCAAAGCCTAGCGGAACATTTCCACGTAACACGACAAATTATCGTGCAAGATATCGCGCTTCTACGCGCTGATGGTGCCACGATTCTATCGACCAACCGCGGATATGTCTATAAGGAACAAGAGAGTTCGCCGTACGTTCATCGCCTCTTCAAGGTCAAACACGATACCGAGGCTATCGAGAGTGAACTTCTAGCCATTGTCGACAATGGGGGTCGCGTCCAAAACATTCAAATCGACCATCCCGTCTATGGTGAAATCCAAACGCTCGTGAAACTAACGTGCCGCCGTGACGTTCAGCACTTCTTAGAGCAAATCCACCAATCGGACTTCCGCCCACTATCGTCTCTAACAGACGGTGTGCATTATCATCTAGTGGAAGCCGAAAACCAACAAGACCTTGACTATATCGAAGATGCCCTCGACAAATTAGGGTATTTAGTGAAAGAAGATTAAACGAAAGGACCTAGCAATTAATTTTGCTAGGTCCTCATTTTTATTACAGATTATATTTTTCTTTTAATTGCACGAGCGCCTCTTTCCCATCTAGCACGCGTCCTTCTTCGACATCTTCGAGTGCTTCGTTTAGTAGGCAAGCTTCTTCATATTGTCTTTCTGCTTCAAAATCTGTCATCGGAATATCCTTCATTTTTATTCCTCCTTTTTATTGGTTTACTAATTGTACCACACCTTTTCTGGAACTACACTTTTCTATACAACAGAAAAAGACCTGACATTTCTGCCAGGTCTAATTAATACTGTTTTTCCGGTTTAAGATGAATTACTTACGTTACGTATATTAATTAGAGAGTTGATTAAATCTAATTATTTCTCGATCTGTTATATCTACAACTTCACTCTGTAAAGACTTGTATAATTTTCTGTCTCCAATAACATAGAACTCTTTTTTTGCACGAGTTACAGCAACATTCATAATGTTAGGATTCGAATTACCCACAGCCCATTGAGCTGCTCCCGTACTTTTACTATCCGCTCCTAACACAAAGAATACTATTTCAGCTTCCTTTCCTTGGAAAGTATGTACTGTTCCTATATTCGTTACTTTATTGTTTTCATCAGTTCTAGTAAAATTTATCTTCTTTAATTGTTCTGCTAATTTATAAGCTACATTTTTAAAAGGAGTTATAACATAAATAATATCCTTCTCATCCTTGTTACAAACTTCTGGTCTATCTTTTGCTATTTCAAGAATTTTTTTCTCAAGAAGTTCACCTTGCGCTTTAACATATTTATCGTACGCTTCTCCCCCAACATCATACCAATCTGCTTTTCCATTCAAATTCTCCCCTGGCGCTTGAACCATTTTTCCACCATAAGAAATATTGTTCGATATATCAAACATTGGATATCGACATCTTCTATGGACCCAAAGAGGAATTCCTATCCATTCTGTTTTTTCCTTATTTTTATAGTAACCATACTTACTAGCAGCATCAACAAGAGTTTGTGTGGAAGCATCTTCTGATAAATATCGCTCACCTACTCCATATTTTTCACCGATAGCTTTTAACACTCTAGGTTCCAAGGTTAACACTGGTTTGATTTGCGATGGATCCCCAACGACCATTATATGCTTACTTCTATATATAGCACCAACACTTGCCTGAGGTAGAGCTTGGCCAGCTTCATCTATAAAAAGATGCCCAACGCTACCTTTCCCCATTCTAGAAAACATATTTCCAAAACTTGCAAAAGTAGAACTAATAACAGGGATTACAAAATTTATCCACTGCCAAGCAATATTTAGAAGAGCTTCATCTTGCGTACCTCTATTTTTCCAAATATTAATAGCCCCATTGATGTTTTTTTCTATTCTCATAAATAAATTGTTTTTCTAACTTTAAGTGCAGAAACAAATAATCCAGATTGCATCTTTCTATATTCTTCAGAAAACCACGGATTATTCAATTGTAACTCCTCATAGGATTTCGAAAAAAATTTAATCCCATTCTATTCTTCAATTCTGCTTTTTAAAGCCGTATAAGAATTTGACTTTTCTTTATGCATAGTTACACGACGTTTAAATTCATCTTCTAATTCAAAAAAATATTATTTTTTTAATTTTTTTCAATTTCATTCTTGCAATCTTTTTAGACTTTCTTCTAAGCGATCTCGTTCTTCAATAATTATATTTTTGTCAATATACAACTTAGACAATTCTTCTCTAAAGTACTGATTTTTTTATTTTTTTAAATTCATTATCAAAAAAATCTAAGAATATTCCACCAAGAATATTTCAACCCATGCAATTCCCAAGCTTGATTTAAGTTTACCAACTTTTCTTTTTAATTTCGCTTCATTATGATTTTTTTCTCTAAAATGTCGTTCTCGAGTAGTTGAACAACTTTTTTTCTTTTTCTTGGATTAAAGAAGCATTATTTTTTTCTATAACGTTGTAATCTTTCCTCTGCTTCGTGCATTTTTTTGTTTCACACAAAGGTAGAGTTTCTTCCAATTCTTTCATTTGAGAAATCTTTTTTTATTTTGATTTTCATACTGTTCTTGCACAGACTGCCTGTAACTTTTGGACTTCAGACAATTGTTTTTTTAAAAATCATTATATACATTTGAATTCGGAACAAACTCCTTAAGCTCAACCTTCACTAAATCTAAAGCTCTAAGAATCAAATCAATATTAGCTTTTTTTCCCTCCCTCTAGAGAAAACAAACCCCAATATAAATTTTTCTGAAGAAGTATTCTGTACAATAGCATTATCATCTTTAAATTCATTCAAAGTCGTACTTTCTTGTTTATAAAGGTTATTTACTGTCTTATTAAAATAATCCACTTCGAGTAATTGCGGTAGTAATTCGTTATCTATTCCGCTATTCAAAGGTAATTCTTTTACAATATTCTGAACTGCACCATTATTTGAACTGGCCACTACAATATTTTTTTCAGCTATTGAATCAGGAACGATTCCAATTGTGGCATTTTTATAGTAAACAGTATTTTCGTTACCAACCATTTCTTTATCTGAAAGTTTTAATATTTCTTGTGCTTGTTGAACTACCAATTCTGCAAAAATATCTTTCAACAATGTTGTTTTCCCTGTCCCAGGAGGTCCATTAACGCTTCGCATATGCTCTACATCATATCCAATTGATAAATTTACAGCTACTTGTTGCATTAAAGAGAGTGCATACTGTGTATTGCTTGGAAATCTTCCTAGAGGATAATTTAAAGGCTCTAAAATATCAAAAAAATACTGATGATTACTTTTTTTCTTCCACATCTAGATTTATTCTATTAGATTTTTTTCTCCCAATATATATTTACTTACATTTTTTTCGAGTCTGTATTTCTAACCTTCATTAAATCAAGGTAAAAAAAGGAGTGTAAGTTTTGAATATCAGACTCAAGATTATCAATTTTTTTGAATCTAACATTTCCCTCATTGATTTTATAAATTTGAAAAAAACATACTCAATAAATTGATTAAATTCCTGCCCTTCTTCCTTAACATTGGACCAAAGAAAATCCAATTTGTTCTGAATATCAGTTTCGTATGTCTCGAATTCTTCTGCTGAAGGAACTTTGTTATTTTCTAAAATATATCTACTTACTGTTACAAAAGTTTTATCTGGTAAAAAAATCTGAATTTGCATTGAAATATAAGGAAAAAAACCAAATTTAAAGGATTTAGAAAACTCTCCTTCGTATGTCTTACCTTTATTTACTATTACCTTTCTTACAACATCTTCGAAGGGAATATATCAACATAAATTACAAATCCTCCTTTTTTTCTTAAACTCCTCTTTAGTTGGGAGGTTATTTTCTATCAATAATAGATAATCATTATCGATTGCATTAGAAAGAGATAAAAGATTCTTATCTTTAATATTAATATCTCCCTCTGACAAACGTTCTACCATAAGCCAAGCATCTAAGACTTTCTTGATGTCTACCATTCTAACACCTCGTTAAACACACTGATTTTTTTATTAATTGTATCACAAATTAAAACCATTATCAGTTTGGCACAAAAGTTTTTACTATGGAAAAAGACCTGGCATTTCTGCCAGGTCTTTGAGAATTTATTCGTAAATTTTTTTAGATTTATCAAAACTACCATATTTAAGAAATTGGGATCTTTTCTTAGGAAACAAAATTAATTCTGTATTTTTACGACAACAACCTAGAAATCGCTGTTTCTACTGTTTCTACTTTTCTATCTTCTCTTCTTTTTTTGTTAATATTTAGATAATCTAATTGGGGCTGAGATGATTTAAAAATAGTTATTTAACGTAAATTCTTTATCTTCTGCTTCTTTCTTAGTTCTTGCCTGCATTATTAAATCATTAATAATATTATCTACCCGTTCAAAGTCTTTTTGGCGAAGATTTTGCAGATATCATCCTGCATCTCACTTAATAAATATAATATAAAAATATTGTGCATGTTCATAGTATATTTTTTTCTGAGAAGTATGTTTTTATTTGATTACGAGTAAATTGATAAACCTCATTAGCAATTAAAAACATACTCAAAAAGTTTCTCTTCATTTTTCTTGCTTAGTTAACAAATTGAGCTTGCTATTTGGTTTGTCGTAAGCTTTTAGTAAATATATTGATGTTCTTTCTTACTGTTTTAGCATCTGCAGGTCTCTTAAGATATATACTAACCCAAATTTGTAATAAATTTATAAAAGAAATAGATTCCTCATTATTCAAGAATATTTCGTTTAACAACACTCCTTCTTTTTACTTTTTAAGTACACATTTTTTCTCCCCAAATCTTTTTTTACTAATTGTTTGAACAATCTTCTATTACTAAGTAAATCTAATGGGTTAACTTCATTTGCCTGATTGCTTGCTTTTAGCAATATCTAATAAAAATTTCCTCTTTATCTTCTGCTGAAATGGCAATAAATTTTACCATAACATCGATTTTTTTCAAATTTTTTTCTGATTTACAGACTGTTTATAAATTGTTGATATGGTTTGTTGACCATTAACAATAATTGGATTTTTTTAATTACTAATGATTTTTCTATCCGAGTCAATTTTTTTAAACAATCACAAACTATTACAGCTCCATTATTTTTTTGACAGAAACTGTAGAGGATGTTCTTCTATCGTCTTTTTCATATCATTATTAACATCAGTAGAATTAAGAAACCCTCGTACATTTCCTGAGAACAATCTTGAAAGTTCAAAATTATGTTTGAATTCATTATTAATTAATTTAACTATCTGATTTCCAGAAAGAACTGTAACTACTACTTCGCTTTTTAGTATATTTTATTAAATCAATTGTGGTTTTTTTGTCTCTAGCCGTACATCTGAATCTTTTTAATTCATAGTTAAGTATTTTTCCCTCTGATTTTTTTCAGACTATCTTCAATATTCTTAAAGTTCACAAACCTTGATTTTACAGCTTGATTATCTTGAAAGTTATCATCAAACATTTTCTGTAAAGTTTGTATTGTATTATTATTTGCATTTGAACTAATAATCAATTGATATTTAAGAACAGCCATTGGATATTTATTTTTTTCCTCTTTTATTTTTCTCTCGTATAGTTTCTAGAGATTTATAATTAGCAGGCAATTCATTATCAAGTTTATCAATAAGATAATTTTTTTGCACTAGAATAAAAAAACCTTGAATCTTATCTATCTTAAGTTTTGAGGTGTTTTTTTGCACTGTAATAAATTAACAACTATCTTATCTTTGTCAGATTGGATATAATACCCATCAATCTTCCCATCATTATTATCGGTCTTGTAAGATCCATCTTTTGTTTTATTAACGTTCCAGCAATTATCTATCGCATAATATGGGGACACTTCAAAAATTGCAACACACGACAGTAATTCGAAGGCTAAATCCTCATTTTCAATTGAAAATTTATCAATGAATGATTTCAACATTTCATTTATATCTCTACTCATGTACTCATACCACCAATACTATTTTTTTAATACTACATTTATACTCTACCACAAGAATCTTTCCTTTGTATACAATATTCCAAGCAAAAATTTCATATTTTACTCTTAGCTTTTAAATCGTTCCACATAGTAATATACATCTTCACTTAAAAAGTTGTTTAAGCTAACATTTTTTTAATATCAATATCTTTAAAACTAGATAAATGTCACAGAAAAAAATACTAGGCAATCTAATACTGTTTAATTTATCATAATATTTTTAAATGCAGTTTCCCAATATTTCCTTTCTTTATCTCCAACACCTTCTAGCAGTTGCTCTAAACACTGCCCCTTCTCTTGATATTTAACTATCTCTTGAAGCTCTGCCAAAGCTAATCTGTGTGCTGCAATTGTAAATTTTTTTCAGACTTATAATCAACTTCCTGTAAAAATTTTGACCTCAATTTTATAACCTTTTTTTCTTGTAAGTCATACATTTTTCTCGGGAACTATGTTTTTTATAATTTCCATTTAAATAATTAGATACATGCCCTTCTCCCGATTTCAATAATCTTCTCTTAACATTAGTAGATTTGCCAATATAGAAACAAAAAAATTTTCATCTTCCTTAACAGCAAAAAAACCATATACTCCGACTATTTTTCTTTTTTAAGTATCTCTTCGGGCAAAAAAAATGTTTTTTTGCTTTTTGCTACTTCAAACTTATCCGAATAAGTCATTCTTTTTTTCATACTTCCCTCTATTCATTTAATCTTGAATTTCTATTTTTTTCCCAATAGTTCTTTAATACTCTTTTCAATCTCTAAAACATCAACAAAAAAAGATATGGATTTTTTTGTATCCTCATCTCTAAATTCAATGATTCTATCCTCTAACTCATTCACTCTTGGATATAATACCCAAACTTCATTTGCATTATATTTTTTTCGAATATGCATACATTTGATACATATCTGTCTGAGATATACCATAGTTTTCTTGTGGAGAATCATATAGTCGTTTCCACTTAGTATCCATAATAATGGTATTCCCATTTTTATCCCGAATAACTATATCCGGTCTTAGCGAAAATATATTGCGGTTTTCTTCTTTCAATAAATATCTACCGGTATCCTGAGTAGATACTGAATATTCATCTCTTTCGAAAATATCTACTATATGCATCGATACAAATGATTCGAATACTTTTTCCATCGGGAATAGTAAAGCACGTGCCTTAGTATCTCCAGAAAAGGTCGAGAAACTCTTATTCATCAAGAACACTTTGCTCCAAGCCAGAATTTCTTCATAATCCTTTGTAGTTCGGTCAATCTGAACTTTGTCAAAATCACTTGCATAATTCCAAGAGGGATCAACCAACTCAAAATAGATTAATTGTTGTCGAATGGATTTTAAGTTGTTAGAACTCGTACTGATTTTCTGCAATTTTAATAGCGTTGATTTTATCAATCGATTCTCAGGTCGATTTAAATTAAATTCATCGAAAGCGAGACTAAATCTTTCTGCATGCCCAATATTTTCTTTAAGGTGTCGATTAATCAATAATTTTCCTTTAAAAACATTCAACGTATCTTCTCGAGAAATATATGCAGATTTCAGTCCTTTGCGGGTAAGTAACGATAATTGATATAGATACATATTAATAAAAATCTCATATAGATTAACACTCTCTGTTCTTAAATTTGCAGAACTAAACACTTTACCTGGGAAATCTTTCATAGACCTTAACATATCTATAAATACTTCTTCGGTATTTTTCCCTGTATCGTTCGAACCAAAATCTACTTTTGGAAGAATCTGAATCTGATATCCGCTTTCTAGCTGTATGAGACCTACAAAGTTCTTTGCTTGAATGACATTTCCTATTCCTTTGATAGTTCTAGCTCTTAGGAAATCTAGAGGGTTCCCTTCATCATCTGTACCCTCTTGATTTCTAATAAAATCGTCTAGTTCATTAAAATATCTTTCTTTTAAGTAACGAACATTATCTTCTGTTTCGGCATAACTTTCATTCGATGTGATAAACTCAAACTCTTTAATGGATAATAATTTATCATTCATACAATCACCCGACTAGTCCTCTTGTTGAGGCAAAAGAATCCCTTGATAACTTTCAATCTTACCTAAAGCATCCTCGTTCAATGAGTACACAGCTGTACTTTCTAATCTAATAGACTCCCCAAATAATTCTTTTGGTGCAATGTTTATTTTCTTAATAAATTGGAATTGCTCATCTTTTTTATGATTATCACCCAGCACAAGACGGATTCTTTCATAATCATCGTAGAAATACTCTTGTAAGAGAGGAATGATTGAGTTTTTAAAGATATCCGCTAATCGTTCAATTGAGTTTGAATCTCCATTTTTCAGAGAAGTGAAAAAGGCATGCCCAATAGTATGCTCTCTATCAAATAAAAACTCAATTCTTCGGTTGATAATATCTAAGACATTTCCGATATTAACTTCTTTCCCGTTTTGACGGATTACAATATCTTCAATGGTTCTGCAATCTGGCATCATTTCTATGAAGTTGAATCTTCTACGTAATGCTGTATCCATCAATGCAATGGATCTATCAGCAGTATTCATTGTTCCTAGAATATAAACATTTTTCGGAACTCCAAACTCTTCCTGAGAATATGGTAAGAAAGCACTCAACTCCTCTCTTTCACCTTTTCTCTTTGTTCCCTCAATTAAAGTAATTAACTCCCCAAAAATTTTAGAAATATTCCCTCGATTAATTTCATCAATAATAAAAATATAAGGTTCATCATCAACGAGAGCGGCCTCGTCACAGAATTTCTTAAATACTCCAGGGACGATTTCATATTCTATTGATTTCTTTTCTTCCTCTCCTGCCATTACGGGTCTAATTCCTTCAATGAACTCCTCATAACCATACGATTGATGAAAGGTTGTAAAGCAATTCTTCCCTCTTTTTTTAATGTATTGAATCTTTCTAGCACTTCTCCGTAAGATTTTTTCTCCAACTCTTCGATGGATAGACCATCACAGATTGCAACTGAATAATAGGCAGTATAGTACGTTTTCCCTGTTCCTGGAGGGCCATATAAAATGGAGTTTTTCACGAAAGTATTTCCTGATTGATTCTCAATATATGTCGTTTCTGGTTCTTCATTAATCATTAAACTACCCTCTTTTTCTTTAATTCTGTTTTCTCTAACTTCTAAAATATGTTCATAGTAAGGCATTAGTTCAGCAATTGCTTGAACAGTTTGCATTAAAATGTCTGGGGTGTTCTGTTCTTCATACATTCCGATTATTTCCTTAACAATCTGAACTTTTTTCTAATTGGTCAAGTTCCTTATGCACTTCACCAGCGTCATTTCCAAATTTTTTTGAACAACTTTCTTTCTTTCGGTTTTTACACTCGCTTGGTAATACAAGTTGTCAGTTTTTTTGATAGGAAAATCAAGAATACTATTGTGAATTTTATAAACTTCTTTTTCAGAAAAAAACAGAATCCTTTTTTTACACTGAGAATCCTTTTGCTTCTACTCTGACAGATAGGGTTACCCCCTTTCTCTTGTTATATTCTGGATATGCATTCATTGAAATAGAAATACTATGCGCTAAGTCTTCGTATCCTTCTTTTTTTATACTCTATCCAAAAAAATACTTCATAAGATTTCCAGAATTTTTGCCAACTATTTGATTTTTTTCATTTTTAAAAACCAGGTAGTAATTTCTCAATAAATTTCCCATATCTATTAAATGCACTGTAAGCAGCTTGACCAACTTTTTTTATTTCTTCCATTTCAGCTTTTTTTGATTTTCTGCTTTTTCAGGATCACTGTATCTTCTTCTACAATAATTTTTTTCAAAAAAATTATATAAAAGCATCAAAATCAATTCGAGAGTTTGGAATTAATTTTACTTGTTTATAAACCTTCTCTAGGTCATTTATATATTCCTCTTTGATTTCTATGCCTGAAGATTGTGGTCTCCATGTTTGCTTCGAAAACACGCTTTCTAGTAAATCAAGCGGTATATAATTATTTTCAATTTCATCCATTAGCCAATCAAATTTAACGTCAATATGATTCGTTGTCAGTCCTTCTTGGGCTTTCTCAGCATTGTAATGAGGTGCGTCGTATGAAGATTTTTCAACATGTCCGTGAGCAACGATTCCCACCTTGTTTTTTAATAAGAATACTTGGTCCCCTACCTTTGGCTGCTTACTACTACTCGTCCACGGTTCAATGACTGTCTTACCTTCTTTTACAACTTTCACCTTATCTTTATAATCTGACCAGTTCCAATTATCTGGATTCCAAGTTAATAAATATGCCTTTTTCATCCTTAAATTCCTCCCACTAATATCTAAAAGCCGGTGATAACGGTTTCTTTTAATTATAATCCATCTTATTACTGATGTGAATAGGAAAAAAATGTGAGTCCCCTGTGTTTTTCCTCTGCTAATTTTTTTATAATTTGAAAGTATCTTTAAAATAAGAATTAAAATTGGTAAAATAAAGACGTAAGACTCACTTCAAGGAGAGTAATCATTATGA
>BNJU01000361.1_pt1 | contig 11875 bp, 22 predicted proteins | sample 8539281 | NCBI WGS metagenome assembly BNJU01 (sample SAMD00202456, study PRJDB9452) | human saliva metagenome | isolation source: human saliva | place: Japan
ATATGATATAATTTATATCAAAGTGAGGCATAAATGGTTTCGACGCCAGACTTCGCTTCTAGTAGTTTTAAAAATTGAAGAAACGGTCTGACTTCTCTGTCGGGCCTTTTTTTCATGCCACGATTAGAAAGCTAGCTTTTACCTAGAGGTCAATCACTTTGCAGCCATGATAATGGTCGCTACAAGTATGCCAAAAGGAAATCATTAATGATAGCACTTTGTATGTACTCATATTGATCACCGCCAATCTCTAGAAGATTAGCAAAGACTGGACCCATTTAGAGGCCTCAAGTTCAATATAACGATGTCAAGTGTAAAAGTAAATAGATTAGAGGTTCCTAATAGTCACCTAGGTGACCAATAGGAACCTTTTTACTTGATTTTTTAAATTTATATAACCCAATATGTTACAATTAATAATATAGTAGTCATATTGTAGGAGATGCCTATGTTGTACTTAGTTATTGCCGTCATCGTCATTGCATTTATTGCAAAAATCTAGATCATCGAATAATCAAACAGATAGTGATGCGGATATGAGAAACAGAATCGCATATTAGACGAAGTTAATCGTACATACGGAAATATTGAATCGTATGAACCACAATTAGAACCTTCAGATATAGAAGGGGATATATTTTAATGAGTTTCGTGAATATGTTGATGCTGAAGGTCGTGTTGACTCCAGCAGAGATTGATGAAATCCGGTATAAAGATGATTATAGAGAGGATATTGAACAGGATTATCCGTATCATCGATAATCGTGGAGGGCGTAGAGATGAAACGAATTATATATGCTATCAGCCTTGGGGTATTGCTAGCGACACCAGTGCTTTCACAAGCAATTGATACAACACCAATGATACGTGTTACGAATGAGCATAATGGTCAATATGATGAATCGTTAGATGCTTTTACAGAAACAAAATTCTTCGGACCATATCAATTCCGCGTATTAAAGGATGCTATTGAAACGCAGGGCGAAACAAAGATATTGATGGTAGGGTGTTTAGAACCTCTGATGGGGTATTTATGCATGTTAAGGCTAAATCTATTGATGATAGTAGTATGTCCTTGGATAATGAGATTAAGAATCTTGTTAAAGATAGAACGATTCCTGAACCGACTGTTAAGATGGTATTGCCTATTAAGGATGATGTAATAGAGGTTAATAATGATGGTGTGCGCAGTTTACTAGCTGAATTTATGTATGGCTGGCCATTAAAGAATAGGACGGACATGGTATTAGTTACTGATTATGAAGGAACTAGATACTATTATAAATTGCAGTTCTATAGAGATAGATTGCCAAATGGTGTACGCATTGAGCAACTGCGAGAAATGATTATGGATGCGCAGTTTAGCTTTAAATAATATGAATATATTATGTTCGAGAGAGGATACATTGTGTTAAAGCATATAGTATTGGCTATGACTATTAGCATAGCTATCATTACGCCTACTCAGGCTATAGACATTAATATACCTGGTGCTGATAGGACTATTCCTGTAGAGGCGTATAAGAATTATAATTATACGAATGAAAGTTTAGAAAAGGCGTTATCAGATAAAGAAGAACATGTAGCTAAGAAATTAAAATCTTACCATTATCGAGATTATGAAATTAGTCGACAAGTTCAATATAGTAAGAATAGTTTACGTGCCGTGCAAGCACATAGTACAATTATTCGTCTACATTCTGATACGGATAGTATGCGATTAGTAATGCCATTTTCAAGCCAGCATGGTATGTATACTCAGAAACAGGATGGACAGACTTTAGAAATCAATAATCAGAAAATTGATTTTTCTATTATGGCAGATACAACACAGCATTTAAATCAATTAAATAAGAAAAAAATCGTGATTTACATCGTGACATTAAAAAAATTCTCCAATCCATCTATAGGATCTGCTTTGTGGTTTAAGGAAAAGCAGCAATCTAAAGACAATAACGAAAATATATACGACAGGTATTCAGTTTAAAAATCCTAAGAATAAGTCAAAAATCCTATCGGATGGTATTTACTTATAATGGGGGCGGTTCTGAAGGTGCATTGATTGATCGTCATGTAGAAAATATGATTGCTAATTATATAGTGCCATCTATTCAGCTTTTACCTGATACAGATTCATATTCTGAAAGCAAAAGAGTTATACGGATTTGTTTATAAGACCCCAAAAAGGATTAGAACAGAAGATTGGATATGATATAAATAATGATGCAAATCATGTATATAAAACAGCTGGGTATGAACAGAGTGTAGATGTTAGTAGTACTATACGTGGTGATGAAAAGCATGGCTGCTCAGTATACTAAAATGTTAGAATTTATAACTATTATTGGTATAAATTTAGGTATTAAAGATCCGCAATATGCTATTGTTTGGAATGATGGTATTCCGTCAGCTTTTAATTGATGTATATAATCCAGATGGGGAGTCTTTAATTGTTGTATTTACATATGATGATAACAATAGAATGCTTACAAATTGGATTGCTTATAATTTAAAAAGAAAAGTAAACTTAGTCATGATGAAATACGTAATATAGCAGAATCTGTTAAGATAAAAGATAAAGTTTCGCTTACTAATCAAAAAGATACAACCTTTATCTGAGGAGTTTCTTATGATTTTAAAGTTTCTTATTAATAGAAATATGTAATGAAAAAAAGGTCTATATACTACAACTCAGTAATATATAGACCTTTAACTTGTATCATCTAGTTTTTCCAATCAATTATAGGATGCTTTTACCCATAGGGAATACAGTTTTGCCAAATACCTTGTTTACAAGTACGGCACCAGAACCGTAGAAGCCCAAGAGGGAGATGAATAATTCGGACCATGCTGCAAGGGCGAAGAAACCTGTTTTTGCCACCTAAGAATAGGTCTGTTGCAAGACCGAAGAATAGGAAGCAGATTAATAGCATAATAGCGAATACAACCTTGTTTGTTTTTCAAAGCTGCGATGGTGCCAAAGATAGAGAAGATTAAGAAGCCCACATTTAAGTCCTTTATTTATGATATACTACATATAAAGTATGTAGGAGGTTATATGATTTTTCTTACTTCATTACAAAGCATCATGCCTATCGTCTTGCTCATATCGCTTGGGTATTTCCTAAAAGGGCGGGGCATGTTTAATGATACATTTAGCTCGAACCTATCGAGGCTCATCATGTCCGTCATTTTGCCGGTCGGCGTATTTATGTCCGTGCTACACAATGTGCAAACGTCGGATTTGTGGGACTTGCGGTATGGATTACTCGTCGTGATGATGACCTATGTAGTATCGTACATCATAGCGTTTATTATGATGAAAATTGTACATGTCCCACGGGGACGCCGCGGTATTTTTATCAATATGGTAGTTAACGATAATTGTTTATTTATTGGACTACCTGTACAGATCGCATTGTTTGGGCCTGATGCATTACCGTTTTTCTTGCTGTATTATATTGGTAATACCATATCTGTATGGATGTTTGGTGTATTCCTTATTGAGGCTGATCCGTTGCCTACGAATGGTGCTAGCCATGGTGAAAGCTTCCGCACCTTGGTACGCAAGTTTTCTTGGAAAAAATTATTGCCACCGCCATTATTGGGTTTTTTCTTGGCATTAATATTCTTATATGCTCAAATTCCATTGCTTTACGGTATTACATAATACGTTAAACTATATAGGGAATATGGTAACACCATTATCCTTGCTATATATTGGTATCGTATTACATGATGCGGGCCTTAAAAAGCATGCGTTTAAATAAGGATTCCATCGGTGGTATCATTGGCCGTTTTGCCGTAGCCCCATTTATTATGTTCTGCGTTATCTATGCTACCAAATACCTCATGGGCATTACATTAGATTCCGTTGCGGTCGTCACATTCATCGTTCAATCCGCAGGACCGGTAATCGCCGTATTGCCAATCGTAGCGAATGAAGCAGGTTCTGATTTACCATTTGCCACAGGACTCGTAACCATTAGCTCCGTATTGTTCGTATTCGTTATACCAGTTATTATGGAAATATTAACACTGTTTGGGATGTAAAGCTTTAATTATTACCACATTATAAGAAGATTTTTATTTTTTTATAATGTGGTATTTTTTTATTTGAATTTTTAAACGTATGTTAGTTTGATGTATAATGGAATAAATAAGGAGTAACAGTTGACCTATAATATTTAAAGAAGCTATTATTAAATTAATAGGATATATTATTAAATTAGAAAAGAGGTGATTTCATGGCGTTTGTTCCAAAGATAACAGTATCCGAATTTGTAGAGCGTGAAATTAGTATTCGTTATAAACGTTTACCTATAGTTAATTTTGTTAATTTAATAAAATCAGGTGTAGAATTAGGAAAGTTTGAGAGATATGTGATTGAATTTTTTAGAGAGGTAAAACCAGAAAATAGACGTAAATTTATGGTAGAACAAAATATTACACCATTCGAAATGGAACAATTATATAACAAAGTAAAGCATATCCCGGCTGTTAGTACTGTAGAAGGATCGATTTATGGAGAGTGAACGAATTCGTACAGAATTGCTTTTGGAAAAAGCCATTAAAATCTTAGAGTATGCTAATATCGATAATAGTCAATGGTCCATGGGTGGTGGAACTATTTTAATGCTTAACTATCATCATCGTTTAAGTAAGGACGTAGACATATTTGTTTCGAATACACAATATTTTAATGGACTATCTCCAAAGTTAAATGATGTAGCCGAAGATGCTGATTTTTATCAAGAAGGAGAACGATTTATTTCTTTATCTTATCCAGAAGGAAAAATTGATTTTGTAAAGGCGTTTCAGGTAAGTGATTACTTACCCACATTAAAGCATGTATTTAATCAGAATATATTTGTGGATGATGATATAGAGATTGTAACTAAGAAGGTTTTCTTTAGAGGTGCATCTTTACATCCTCGGGATTTATACGATTTGGCTACTGTTTATTTAGGACCAAGGAGAAGTGAATTAGTTAATGCTCTAATTAATATCCCAGAACAGTTACAAGAGTTTCATGATGCTTTTACAACGGGTAGGACCAGGATTTTCTTTTTTTCTGAAGATTATGGTTTAGATTTAGTATTAGATATACCATTAGGGCTTAATGGCCGAGAGGTGGATATTTGTATAGATTTATGTAATGAGGTTCGTAAATCTTTAGTTTAATTAGATATAATATCATTAATTTTATAAGAAAACGACTAGTACCATATACATATGTATATGGTACTAGTCGTTTTCTATGCATTAAGCGCTTCGATAATCGTTACGATATCTTCTGCCTTTCGAGCAATGTGTTTGACGCCCAAATCTTTTATGTAATTGTTCGTCTCTAAAGCCCCACGTAACGCCGATGCATAGTAGGCCTGAGTTATTTGCAGTAGCTACATCGACTTCAGAATCACCGATGTAGATAGATTCACTTTGTGTGGAATCTAATTCTTTTAATGCTTGTAATATCATGTCTGGTGCTGGTTTACGTTGTAATCCCAGGGACGTTCGCCAATAGCTACTGGTAAACGATCACCAAAGTATTCCTTATTTAATGGAGTAATACCTTCTTGGATTTTTATTAGAAACAATGGCGAGTTTATATCCCTTTAGCACGTAATGTGTCTAATACATCAAGCATGCCAGGATATGGGTGCGGTGTAATCCTGTAAATGTTCGCCGTAGTATGCTTTTAAATTCGTCGAGATAGGTGTTGAATTCAGCCTCTGAAATGGAATCTGGTAGCGATTGACGCATCAAATGAGCTACGCCATTGCCAAGGGCTGCTTTCACCTCAGGAACCGACCGTTCTGGCAAATCATGAGCGCGCAATACATAATTCACCGCATTGCGTAAATCTGTTAATGTGTCTAGCAATGTGCCGTCACAATCGAATACAATAGTTGTATATTTCATGGGGACCTCCAATTTTAAAATTTATATAGAATATATTATAGCTTAAAATATAAGCTGAGTAAATTAAATAGTATTCTATTTATTAATATTGTTGACAAATATATTTTTTTAGGTATAGTGTTAATATAGATAATTATATAAATTATGTTTATCTTTTTGTTTTTTGTGATGGAGTGGGGCAGAGTATGAAAAAGAAAATGAATAAACATTGTAAGATTAGCGCTTTGTTAACCGCTGTTTTGGTAACGAGTACTTGTAGTTGTTTATGGGGGAGCTCTGTATATGGAGAAACTCCAATTACCGATGCGAATGGCAATACGTATCTGGCTAGTGATAATACTAATATTACTGGTAAAAGTAATTCAGTTCCAAGTGGTAAAAAAATGCTACTATTGTGGGGGATAATAATACAATTACAAAAACATTCCCTAGAGACAATGGCTCTCTTGTAAATGCCGTTGGTAATGAAGATGTACGAATAGTGGGGTCTAATAATACAGTTCAAGGTAGCCGGAGACAACATGTGATTGGTGATAATAACCAAATTATCGCTCGTGATGCTGGGACGGTTACTGATTATGGACATCCATCTGGTCGTGAACCGAATACATCAGATTTGACAATTGGTAGAGGGAATTTTATACGCGGTACTGACACATATCGAAATGAGTGGGACTCCTTAACTGTTATCGGCAATAATAATAAAGCTGAGTACAGCACAGAATCTGCTGGTGGTCCTTCAGCAGGTATTGTCATTGGGGATAATCAAAATATTGATACTATAAGTGAGTCTGTTGTGATTGGTAGTATGTCGCCTGCGGAGCAAGCCCAAAAATCAGACCAAGATCCAAGCGATAAAAAATATACGGTTGGTGGGTCTAGTACGATTATTGGATATCATACATCTAACACTTCAGGCGGTAGTGTAGTGGTAGGCAACCATTCAAAATCGGGGCAAATATTACAAACTATTACTGGTCACGGAACCACAATTGAAGGTGGGAATAATTTATCGGGTTCGTACTCTTCCTCTTATGGGGCTCTAAATATGCTTGAAAGTACTGCCACTGATACGGAGGAAGCTGATAATGTTGCTAACTCTGTAACAGGTAGTTTAAACCGAACAGCTGGAACCACAGGTACCATGATTGTTGGTTCTGGTAATGTGGTGACAAATTCTAAAGCCCCAATGATAGATAATCCTGCACTAGGTTCAACCATTGGTGATTTTTCTATTCAAACTATAGATATGATTGGGACCGATAAACTCAGAGGTAAAAACCGAAACTACAGTAGAAGATGGTCGACATTATATGAAAGAATACATGGCTTTGAGTGCTGGTGCCGTATCTATTTTTAGGTAGTAGCAATACAGCTGATTATGCTATTCGCTCTCAAATTTCAGGTACTAATAATGTCTTAAAAGGGCAAGAGAATAATTTAAGTACTTTCAATACTGTTAGTGGGTATGGTAATGAAGGTACGAATATTAGTCGATCTACTATTGTTGGTACTAGAAACAACCTTAAAAATGGTGAGGATAACGTAGTGATTGGGGATTTCCATAACTTTGATGGTGGAAAGCATAATGTTGTACTTGGCTCCATGGCAGCTGAGGAGCGAGATGTAACAAAATCATTTACAAATATATTTGATAGTAGTACATCTACCTATACAGTGAAGGAATTAGTTGTTACTCGTCGCAATACAGCAAATGTTGAAAAATGCTGTAATGCTTGGTTACAATACGGACGTTACTCGAAATGGTGGTGTTGCATTAGGGAGTGAATCGATTGCTTCTGTAGATAAAGGGATTGCTGGTTATGACCCTACTACAAAAGCTGCTTCTACTGATGGTTCTCCAACTTGGAAATCTACGGCAGCAGCTATTTCTGTAGGTGACTCTACTGGAACGACTGTTCTTACACGACAAATTACAAATGTAGCAGCTGGTTCAGAAGATACTGATGCTGTCAATGTAGCACAGTTAAAACGAATTACAGCAGATTCCACAGCTAATATTAATAATCAATTGACTCAAGTTAATAATCGTATTGATGCTGTAGATAGTCGTGTTAAACGTGTAGGTGCCGGTGCGGCAGCATTGGCAGCGTTGCATCCGCAAGATTTGACCCTAATGATCATTGGACTTTTGCTGCTGGCTATGGTAATTATCGTGGCTCTAGTGCTATGGCTCTTGGTGCATTTTATCGTCCTAATAATAAGGCTTTATATTCGGTTGGTGCTAGTCTAGGTGGTGGAGAGAACCTCTTTAATATGGGCGTTAGCCTCAAATTTGGTAAAAGTGAACCTTACGCAGACTACTCCAAAGCAGGACTTGTTAAGGTTATCAATGACCAAGATGCAAAAATTAAAGAGCAAGATGAAAAGATTAATGCTATGCAAGAACAAATTGAAAAAATGATGGCTAAGTTGAATTTATAATATAGATTTTTAAGTGTATATACAGCCAACTATGTTACAATAGTAATGTAGTTGGCTGTTGTTTTATAATGAGGTAGTTATGACTGAAATACAAGCTCTTTTATTATTGAAAGCGTCCCTAGAATCCGCAAATCTTCATGGTGTTGAAGCCATGCTCGACGATGATTGCGAATATGTTTCTACGGGCCGAGGCATTATTGCTCGTAATAAACGTGAAAGCTTAGAATTTTTAACGGCCATGGTTGATTCCATCCAATCTGACCATGTACCTGTTATCTGTCGTGTTATGCATATTACAGAGGTATACGAAGAAGGCGCTTTATTTCATGAGGGCCGGCACGGTTTGACCGTTGCTTATGAAGAAGGCGACCAATATGCGTATATGTTGTTTGTTGATATCAATGAAGATGGCCGTATTGACCGTATCGTTTCTAGCCAAGAAAATTATGAGTTTGAATACGATGATCTTCGTTTATCCTTAGATGAAACACCATATCGTTTCCCCATTGTGCCGCACACTGTGAAAGACTGGATTGCGGCCCTTAGTATATGGCTTGAAACAGATAATTTTGATATCGATGATTTTTACCAATTCATTGATGAAGATACCAAGGTAGTGTTCCAAAAAGGTGATGCAGAATCCATTACATTAGAAAATGGCCTCGATGTAGAGGATTACTTTGATCAACTTATGAATCAGAATTTTGCTGCTGTACCACATATCATTCGTGATGAAGAGGATAATCTTATTTTAGTCTATGGACCTATGAGCCTTATCGTGAGCCTTAACGAACAAGGTGGTTTGGCCGTAATCAGTATATACATTGATACGCGCGACGAAGAAGAATCCATTGATGAATACGGTTATATCGAAGAAGATTTGACAGAACCTGTAGAAGAAGAACCTTTTACGGGTTATTGATCGGTACATCATACATGTCCATAAAAATTAGAACAGGCCTGTACTAATTTTTGAGTGACCTTATATAGGTGTGTTCAGAAATAGAACAGGCCTGTACTAATTTTTCGGGGACCTTATATAGGTGTGTTTAGAGATAGAACAGGCCTGTACTAATTTTACGGAGCCCCTATATAGGTATGTTCAGAAATAGAACAGGCCTGTACTAATTTTTCGGTGACCTTATATAGGTATGTTCAGAAATAGAACAGGCCTGTTCTAATTTTAAAGAGGCAGGAGCTCGCTCCTGCCTCTTTTGTGTACAAAAATGTAATTAGATATCTTCTTTTTCTTTGATTATACTAGCTTTTTTCTTGCGCCAGTACCAAATGTAGAGAGGAAGAATGACGATACAGCCACCTAGCCCCCAAAGTAATTGGTTTGTTTGGGCTTGGCCTAGCATCCAAAGGGATGTAGCAATGGCGATGATTGGAACTGTGTAACCACCAGGGATTGTGTAGGACCGTTCTTTATCTGCCCATTTACGACGGAATATGATGACTGCTAAACATGTTGGTAAGTATTGTGTAAAACGGGATACTGCACTAATAGCAGCAAGGGTTGTAAATGAACCGGACCAGGCGAGTAGTACGCTGGCAATAGCGGTGACAATCGCTGCTACATATGGTGCATTGTAGCGATTGCGTTTAGCTAAGGCACTTGGAAGCATGCCATCTTCGGCCATGGATGTTGCGATACGAGGGGCGTAATAGGCTTCGGCAAAGTTAATACCGCCCATAGAAATTAATGTGCCTGCCAATACAATGTACATGCCAATTGGGCCTAGGATTACGTTGAAAGCATCTTGTACCGGTGCTTTGTGTTAGCAAGGTCAGATCCTAGAACACCAATAGATACGGCAAGTATGGCCATATATAGGACTGATACGAGTAGCATACACATGATAATGGCACGAGGTAAATTCTTTTTAGGATTCTTCATATCCTCTGCGGCAATGGCGATAACCTCAAATCCTGTATAAGCAAAGAAGAGAAGCACGGCTGCTTGTGCAAAGGATCCTTCTACATAGGTATCGTGTGGGAATACAGGTGAAAAGTTAGCGCCGTTAATAAAGAATATACCGATAGCGATAAATAGGGCGAGAGGTACTAATTTAGAGATTGTAATCAAGTTATTAACAAACTTAGACACGTTAACACCAAATATGTTTACGATTGTTAAGCCTACGATTAATATAAAGGAAATGACATCCTTTGCAAAATCACCACTTAAGGCTGGCACTGCTGCACCTAATGCTGTGGCAAAGCCAACGGCCATGGCGGCCCAAGCAATAACGGTTACAATCCATTTAAGGACGCCTACCTCAAATCCCCAAAAGTCACCTAATGCATGTTTGGCATATAGATAAGGGCCACCATTACGTGTGAAAAGGCTAGCCGCCTCTGCAAAGCACAAGGCAATACATCCTGCAATGACCGCATCAAATAAAAGGACCCCTAAACTGGCTGACCCAATAATGGCATAGGCCTTATTAGGTAACAAGAAAATCCCAGTACCAACGATACCATTGATTCCAAGGAGTACAATACTCCAAAATCCAAATTTACTTTTCTTATCCATTAGTTGACCTCCTTAGTCGCATCTACGAAGGCTTTAAATAATGTTTTTGCATGTACATCTTTCACATGCATCATTTCTGGATGGAATTGAGTTGCTACAAACCATGGACGACTCGTATCCTCTAATGCCTCTACTGTACCGTCCTTGGCGCGACCTGTAACAACTAGGCTTTCACCAATATTTACGACACGTTTGATGATGATGAGAATTTGTAATCCATGTGGTTGTGCCGATGATTTTCGCTAATTTAGAATCAGGTTCAATTTCTACCGTATGCGTAGGTAATGCAGGCGTTTGATTTTGGCTGTGCTTAATCGTGCAATTTTCATCATATGGCAAATCTTGGTATAAGGAACCACCACGATAAACATTCACGATTTGGCAACCGCGGCAGATGGCGAATACAGGAATATTTCGCGCCTCCGCTGCAGCTAGTAAGGCAAAATCGAATTGATCGCGCTCAGGGAACACATCGCCGATGCCTCGCAATGGTTCTTCGCCATAATTGAGCGGATACACATCATGACCACCTGTAAGGAGTAGGCCATCAACAATATTGATAGTTTCCTTTGCTTGCTCTAAATTTTCCGTGAAAGGAATAATAATAGGAATGCCGCCGGCTTCTTCGATGGAGCGGACATAATCCTGATTCACGTAAGAACGGATTAAATCGACATAAGCGCCACTGTTATCGCGTAGCGTATTGCCGGAAATTCCGATTAATGGTTTTTTCATACTATCACCTCAATGTGTAAAATACTGTACATCAAGTACAGTATAATTATAATTCATTTTTCCTATAATATACTATAACATATTATGCAAGTAGGAATTGCGTTTATGTAAATATAGCTAAGACTGGATGATTCTAAAATAAATTTATAGAAAAATTGATAAAAAAATTAATATTTAGGTATAATGTGTTTTAGATTGTATAGTATAAATTGAGGAGAGAATGTATGAACT
>BNJU01001313.1_pt1 | contig 11871 bp, 16 predicted proteins | sample 8539281 | NCBI WGS metagenome assembly BNJU01 (sample SAMD00202456, study PRJDB9452) | human saliva metagenome | isolation source: human saliva | place: Japan
GGTCTGGTCTCCGGCATCATTGCGCTCCAGAAGACGAAGAATCCCACCGAACGCGGCTACGTCGCCCGCGGCCTGCTCATGAACGCTGCACCGCTCACGATCGTCGGCCTCGTCGTTCTCCTGATCCTCTTGATCTACGGGTTCTTCTACCTCATCTCGCTGTTCTAAGATCGTCTCATCCGACGACCTCTGCTCCTACACCATCGACCCCCAAGGAACACCTGTGACAACACCGAATCCCCAGGTCCCCTGACCCGAACGCTGTGGCGGGTACAACCCTCAGCAGGTGCCCGGCCCCCAGCAGGTTCCGGCTCCCCCTCAGGTGGAGTATGCGCCGGTGGAAGCCATGCAACCCGACATGCAGCAGAGTTGGGGGCAGATGCCCGTGGGGGCCGGGATGCAAGCAGGCTTCCCGCAGCCAGGGCCTGGGGTCTACGGACCTGCGGCGCCTGCTCGTCGTCGCACGTCATACAAGCTGGCGGTCATTTTGCTCGTAGTTGGCTTGTTATTTGCGGTCTCGCCCTTCCTTGCCGAGGGGTTCATTGGGCTCATTCCCGGCGATCATGGCGATGGTGGAGACGGCTTGTTATGGCTCGGAGTCATCATGTTGTTCTACCTCACGCCGCTCGGCCTCATCCTGATCCTGGTCTCTGTCATCGTGGCAATCGTGGTTGCTGTGATGAACTCATCCTCAAAGAGCTGATCCCGAGAGACGATAGACCCCGCGTCGAACCACCAACCGGCGGTGACGCGGGGTCTTTTCTGTCCTACTTGGCGTGGTAGCGGGGGCTGGTACCCAGGTGAATTGGTGTGGGGATATCCGTGTCTTTCAGGATGCTTTCGTCGAGGCCGCGGTAGGTGTAGGTGGGGTCTCCGGCGATGTCTCGGGGGTCGACGAGGCCGGCGAGGTACTGCTGGGATTCCTCGTTGGTGGGGCCGAGGCGGTCGTTGCCCTTATCCATGATCGGGTTCTCGTCGGGGTACTGGGACGGATCGGTATTGACCATGGCTCCGGGGTCTGCTCCGCCGTATCCGATGTACTTGTTCCACCCGCTTTGGTCAGTGCGGGCAGTATGTGTGAGCAGTTGGAGGAGTTGGTTGCTGGTAGCGTTAGGCCACTTCTGTTTGGCCAGGGCCAGGAATCCGGCGACCAGGGGTGTGGCGTTGGAGGTGCCGTACGCGTTGATGTTGGTGCCGGTCTCGAAGTCGTGAGCGACCATGGGGCCTCCCACGGCGGCCACGGTCACGCCTTTGCCCCACGAGGAGTATTCGGCGCGTTTGCCGGAGGTGTCGATGGCGCTGACACTGACCACCCCGGACCACTTGCCGTAGCTATCAACAGTATTTTCCTCGTTGTCGTTTCCTGCGCCGCTCACCACGATGACGCCTAGGGCGTTGGCGCGGGCGATCGCCCACTTCACCGCGTCACTCGTGTCACCACTTGTTGCAGAGATGCTGATGATTTGAGCGCCGTCGGTGATGGCCTGGTTGATCAGCCATTCGGGCTCGTCGAGCGTGTTGCCGTGGTGGCCGCGGCAATCGGACTCCGCCTTGTCTCCGTCCTTGGGGAAGGAGGTTCGGTAGGCAAGGAGTGTTGCGTCCGGGGCGACGCCGTACTCTTTGGAGACCAGGAGCGAGGCCATGGCCGTGCCGTGGCTCTTGGAGTTGGCCCCCGATGTGACGGTGCACGGTGTTTTGTCGATGACGGTGGCGCCGGCCAGCTCGGGCGCGCTGGTGTCCACCTCGCCGTCGATGAGTGCGATGGTCACGCCCTTGCCGGTGTAGCCCTTGGCCCTGGCCTGATCGAGATGGTAGTAGGCGAAATGAGGCTGCTCGGCCGCCGTGATCGGGTCGGCGGCGTGTGCGGGTGCGGCGGGCAGGGCGATGGCCCCGGCCGCCAGGGCCAGGGTCATCGCACACGCACCCGCGAGCCGCAGCCGCCGGCGTCTCGTTGGGTTAGTCGTCATTTGGCGTGGTAGCGGGGGCTGGTGCCCAGATGGATTGGTGCGGTGATGTCTGTGTCTCGCACAACGGATTCGTCGAGGCCTCGGTAGGTGTAGGTGGGGTCTCCAGCGACGTCTCGGGGGTCGACGAGGCCGGCGAGGTACTGCTGGGACTCCTCGTTGGTGGGGCCTAGGTCGGTGTACCCCTTGTCCATGAGCGGGTTCTCGTCGGGGTACTGGGACGGATCGGTATTGAGCATTGGGCCGATGGCGGCGACTCCATACCCTGTGTACTTATTCCACTGTCCTTCGTTGTTCAGCGCCGTCTTGGTGAGGAGGTGGAGGATTTGGTTGCTGGTGGCGTTGGGCCACTTCTGTTTGGCCAGGGCCAGGAATCCGGCGACTAGGGGTGTGGCGTTGGAGGTGCCGTTGGTGTTGATGTTGGTGCCGGTTTCGAAGTCGTGAGCGACCATGGGGCCTCCCACGGCCGCCACGGTTACTCCCTTACCCCACGAGGAGTATTCAGCGCGCTTACCGGAGGTGTCGATGGCGCTGACGCTCACCACCCCGGACCACTTGCCATAGCTGTCAATAGTACTTTCCTCGTTGTCGTTTCCGGCGCCGCTCACCACGATGACGCCCAGGGCGTTGGCGCGGGCGATCGCCCACTTCATCGCGTCGTTGGTAAGTCCATTTGATGCAGAGATGCTGATGATTTGGGCACCGTCGGTGATAGCCTGGTTGATCAGCCACTCGGGCTCGTAGAGACTGTTGCCGTGGTTGCCGCGACAATCTGATTCGGCCGTGTCTCCTTGTTGGACGTATTTCGTTCGGTAGGACAGCAGGGTTGCGTCGGGTGCGACTCCGTACTCTTTGGAGACTAGGAACGAGGCCATGGCCGTGCCGTGGCTCTTCGAGTAGGCGCTGGAGGTGACGGTGCACGGTGTTTTGTCGATGACGGTGGCACCGGCCAGCTCGGGTGCGCTGGTGTCCACCTCGCCGTCGAGAAGGGCGATGGTGACGCCCTTGCCGGTGTAGCCCTTCGCGCGCGCCTGATCGAGGTGGTAGTAGGCGAAGTAGGACTGGTCGGCCGCCGTGATCGGGTCGGCGGCGTGCGCGGGCGCGGCGGGCAGGGCGATGGCCCCGGCCGCCAGGGCCAGAGTCATCGCACACGCACCCGCAAAATCTAGTCGCCAGCGGCGATTGGAAGCGCGGCTCGTGGTCACCATTGGCGGGGATCCCATCCGTCGTCCTTCTGGGAGGCGGGCTTCAGGTCCTTGTCCGAGCCGTAGGTCTGCGACATCGGGTTGACGTAGCCGGGGGCAGCGCGTCGTCCTCGTCGTCCTCGAACTTGAAGGCCGTGTACTTGCGCCGCTTGCCCTTCTTGTCGTCCTTGCCGCCACCGGCACCCGCGCCGGCACCCATGAAGCCGCCCATGCCGGGCCGCCCGGCCGCGCCGGTGCCACCACCAGCGGCGCTGCCGCCGCCCGTCTTTCCAGCGGCTCCAGCAGCTCCGCCTGCGCCACTCGTGCCCGTGAGTCCGGTCGTCCCGCCCGACGCGCTCGCGCTACCGGGTAGACCGCCGGAGCCAAGGCCACCAACGGAGGACGACCCTCCGCGCAGCCCGCCGAGACCGCCCGCGCCCAGGCCGCCACGACCGGAGGCTCCCAGACCGCCCAGCCCGCCGCGACCGGAGGCTCCCAGACCGCCCGCGCCGCCGCGACCCAACGCGCCCAGCGAACCGGTACCCAGGCCCGACGCGCCGCGCGCTCCTAGGGGCTGCTGGCGCCGAGGGCGCCTGCGCCGAGGACGCCGGCGCCGAGGGCTCCTGCGCCCGCGAGGCTCGTACGCCCGGAGGCGTCGAAGCGAGTGGAGGGACCACCATTGATGTTCCACAGGGGATGGTGGCGATCGTTCGGGGAGCGGGGTGTAGCCGCCGCGAGTGAGGCCGTTAGCGTAGCGCTCGCCACCGATGCGGCTGTGCAGCAGGTCGATGTCCTTCAGGTCCTCGGGGTCGGTGATGGGCTTGCTCCGGCTGCCCAGCTCGCCGTCCTTGTTGAACTTGTCGGGGATGCGCTGGGACTGGAGCCTGCGTAGCTTCTCGGCGTCCGTTTCCTGTGCGTTCGGATCGTTAAAGCCGTTCGGGTAGGCACCGGAGTTCGGATCGCGCAGGTCCGATCGACCGTAGTCGGTGTCCCTGTTGCCTGGATACACGCCAGGATCGTGAGGCGAGACTCCCTTGCGACCCTGTTCGAGCTGATCGACGACGGACGGATCGGAGGGACGAGGAAGATCTCCGGGGTTCCATATGCCCTTCTGTTTCAGTAGCTCTTCCTGCATCTCCTTGATGCGGGCCGCGTGGTTTGCGAGCCCCTGCATCGAGTCGTTGAGTCGTTGGAGGATGTCCGTCGAGCTGGCTTCTCGCTGGTTGTTGGCCTGGGCCGCGACCGCGTCGTAGACGGCCGCGCCGGTCGATGCGACCGCGTTATAGGCCATGCCGACGAGGCCGTACTGCTCCATGACCGGGATCGTCACCTCGGCCACGTCGCGCAGCTTATCCAGCCTTGCGTCAACGAGGACGGGAGAGAGCATCTCCGCCTCCTCGCGCGCGTGCTGCATGACGCGACGCATCTCGACCTCGACCTGCGATGTGGCGAGGTACGAAGCCCTCCAGAGCCTGACGCGTCGTTCCGCATCCTCGAGCCACTTGTCGATGGCGTCGCCGGTTTGGCCCTGGAATCCCTGGTATTCCCGGAAATGCTGGATGTACTCTTCGGCTTCCTTCATCGCCTCGAGCGTCGCCTTGTGCTTGCTGTCGTAGTCGGACAGGGATTCGTTCGCCTTCGCGTCTTCCACGAAACGCATGAGGCGGTGGTACATGGGGCTGTGAACCATTGGCATGTCGCTTCCTGGAATCAGATTTCGGGCTGCTCGGAGACGGCAGAGGGCTCATCCTCGCCCTGTGAGTTGGTTGACCATGTATTCGAAGCGTTCGTCGATGCGGGCGAACCTGCCCCGGCGCCCACTCCCGATCCGGCGGCTGCGGCAGCGACGGCTGGATCTTGAGACATGGCAGCAGCTGCCTGCGAGAAGTAGTCCGCGTTCTGCTCCTCCATTCGCCTGAAAGATTCCTCGGTCTCGTCGACCTTCGTGCCGAAGTTGAGGACGTGCTCTTGCTCGCCATTGAAGCCGTCACGGAGCGTGAAGTATGACTCCTGCAGTGCGCGGCGAGCAGCGTCGACGCCGGCTTCCTCGCCCCACACGGATTCAACCTGTGCGTCTGCGAAGGTGTCGATGCCATCCGCGGCAGTCTTAAGAGACTCAGCACCCTTCGTCGCGTCCTGACGCGTCTGATCGTGCTTATTTGAGTCGAAGCTTACGTCGCTCACGAAAACCTCCAGGCGAAACAAGCGCAGGCGCGGCCTGCAGACACTAATGAGATGATGCTCATCATATGACCAACCGGCAAGGCTCGCAAAAATGCTCGGTAACTGCGAGCTGTGTTCCGGAAGAAAGTAACCCTCTCAATAAGAGAGGCGTGAAGCCACCTGCGCGAATGGGCGGGGGCCGCAGCGCAGCGCGCCGCGGCCCCCGAAGCAAAAACCTCTCAGAAGGTTACATTCACTCGCCCGCCTCGAAGGTGGCCTTCTCAGCCTCGGTGTCCGGTACGAAAGAATCCGTGTCCAGATCCGCCCAGTACTCCTCGGCCCACGGATCCTCGATCGGCTGCGAACGCTTCCACAGGATGTAGCCTGCGCCGGCGACGGCACCCACCAGGGCCGTCAGGCCGAAGGCGCGCAGCGCGCGGCACTTGCGGCGCTTACGAGTGGGGGTGGTGAGGGCGACAGCCGAAGCCTCGGAAGCGCGACGAGCGCGCTCCGACAGCGAACCGCGAGCCGACAGTGCGGCACCCGCCTGGTTGACGGCGAGGGAAGCGCGCGGCAGGTAGTCGTCCACGAGGTGCTCACGAGCGTTCTCGATCGCCGGACCGGCCTGCGCGGCGGCAGCCTGCGCACGAGCGGCGGCGTTCTCGATCGCGGGGTCGCGTGCTCGATCGCGGAATTCAGCGCGGCCTCGGGCGAGGCGCGGCCCAGTCGACGCCCTGGCCAGCCAGATCGGCAGCCCGCACGGCAACCTTGCCGGCGTAAATGGCAGCGGCGTCGCGAAGCTGCTGAGACGATGCGCGCAGCTTCTCTGCATCGAAAGTCGGCGAAGTAACCATGATGTCTCCGATTCTGTCCACAATAAATGGGGCGCGGACGCGCCACCACCCTATTGTGCAACAACGGGCTGTGATCTGCAGCCCACCGGCTCGCGTGAGGTGCTGACGGACAGGAAACACCCAGGAAAAGATGCGACCATTACAGTCATGAAAGCTATTCTTCACACCTCCGCCGGCGACATCACCGTCGACCTGTTCCCTCAACCACGCCCCCAACACGGTCAACAACCGTGACCCTGGCCAGGGCGAGCGCGAATGGGTTGACCCCACGACCGGCCAGAAGACCTCCCGTCCCCTCTACGACGGCACCATCTTCCACCGCGTCATCCCCGGCTTCATGATCCAGGGCGGCGACCCCCTCGGCACCGGCACCGGCGGCCCCGGCTACCAGTTCAACGACGAGATCCACCCCGAGCTGAACTTCAACGATCCCTACCTGCTCGCCATGGCCAACGCCGGCAAGCGCATGGGCAAGGGCACCAACGGCTCCCAGTTCTTCATCACCGTGGCCCCCACCCCGTGGCTGCTCGGCAACCACACCATCTTCGGTAAGGTCGCCGACGAGGAATCCAAGCGCGTCGTCGACGCCATCGCCACGACCCCCACGGGCCTCCAGGACCGCCCCGTGACGGAGCAGGTCATCAACTCCATCGAGATCGTCGACTGACCCTCTCCCCTCATCATCGACGAGGCCGGGGCCGCCCCCGCTGCTCACTGCAGTGACCGGGATGGTACGCCCCGGCCTCGTCCCTTACCCGCCTGCTGAAAGGGAAGCTATGAGCATTCCGAGCTACGGCCAGCGCTCTGACCCGCGCGCCGCCCCCGACTGTCCGCGCCACCCGGGCGTGCGCAGCGTCGACTACTGCAAGCGCTGCAACCGGCCCATGTGCGTGGACTGCGCGATCCCCACCGAGGTCCGCTCGATCTGCGTGGACTGCACGTCCTCAAAGAAGCGGTGGATGGGCTCCGCGTCGCGCGCGGCCGCCGCCGGCACGCCGGTCGTCACCTACGCGATGATCGCGATCTGCGTCCTTATGTACGCGGTGACCTCCTTCGCGCCCTCGACGAAGGTCGACCTGGCGCTCCTACCCGCGACCCTCATGTCGCGCCCGTGGACGGTCCTCACCGGTGCGTTCCTGCACGGCGGCATCATGCACATCCTGTTCAACATGCTCTCCCTGTACTGGGTGGGGCGCGCGATCGAACCGGTCCTGGGCCGCTGGCGCTTCCTCACGCTCTACCCGGTAGAGCGCGCTGGGAGGCTCCGCCTTCATTATCGCGTGGTGCCTCATCCAGCCCTCCGAGATCTTCGTGAGCACGGTCGGCGCGTCGGGCGCCGTCTTCGGCCTGTTCGGCGCCGTGTTCGTCCTCCAGCGCCTCGGCGGGTCAGACACGACCGCGATCCTGACACTGCTCGGCATCAACCCTCGTCTACGGCTTCGTGGTCAGCGGCATCTCCTGGCAGGGGCACATCGGCGGGGCGATCGCCGGCGTGGGTGCCACGTGGGTCCTCGTGCGCATGGCCCGCCCGCGTCCGGGCGTCACGCAGGTGCAGCAGAACCGGCGTGAAGCGGTCGTCGCGCTCGGCATGATCGCAGGCATGCTCGTGCTCAACGCCCTCGTATTCCGCGTCCTGCTCGAGGTCTACGGTGCGTGACGGGTCAGCAGCCGACAGGCGCATGACATCTAGGATGACTCTATATAGGAAGGGTCCGGCAACAGTGTCGGACCCTTCCTCATGCGCCCACAGGAGAGACCATGACCAGCCCCTGGGACCTGTACGACCAGCTCATCGACGAGATCCCCGCCGACATCACCGTCACCCAGATCCTCACCGACGGCAAATGGCGCCGCGTCGCCTCCAGCGAAGACGGCGTCGGCATGGCCTTCGGCATGAACGTCCAGTCGCGCCCGCGCGCCACCGAGCACCCTCCGACCTCGTCGGCCGCCCCTCGCGCGACGTCGCCGCCCTCGCCAAGTCCTGGAACTTTGAGGACGCCGGCATCGGCATGGCTGCCGTCAACGCCTACCACTCCCACCCCGTACGCGCCCTCGCCCACGGATTCCGCCCCTGCGAAGAAAACAACTGGGCGCACCTTCCACCCCTACGCGCCCCTCGTCGCCGGCAAACGCGTCGCCGTCATCGGTCACTTCCCCTTCGCGGCCGCCGCCATGCCCGACGCCGCCGAGCTCAACATCCTCGAACGCAACGTCCTCGAAGGCGACTACCCCGACTCCGCCTGCGAATACGTGCTCCCCGAAATGGACTACGTCTTCATCTCCGGATCCGCATTCGTCAACAAGACCATGCCGCGCCTCCTCGCGCTCGCGTCCGACGCCCACACCGTCGTCCTCGGCCCCTCCGCCCCGGCGTCCCCCGCGATCCTGCAAGCCGGTGCCACGACCGTCATGTCCTTCGCCAGCGCCCACCCCGCGCGCCTCGAAGACGGCCTCGCCGGACGCTCCCTCCTTGGCATGTACGACGCCGGCATGAGGGTTGAGCTCAGCAGGCCCTGACCCGAGGACGAGGCCGTGACCCGGTAGTCAGCCACGGCCTCGTCGATAGAAATAGTGGGGCGTCCCGGCCGCAGCCGGAACGCCCCACACTCACACTCACTGGAGACGGCAGGCCAGCGCCCACCGCGCCCCCGTCAACGCCAACGCAGCGTCATCAGGAAGCCGACCATCATCGTGCCCAGACCCACCGCGATGTTCCACGCGCCCAGCTTCGGAACCGGGTACGTGCCCGACGAAATGTAGTAGACGACAACCCACAGCAGGCCCAGAATCATCAGGGCCACAAACGTGGGCGCCCACCAGGCGGGGCTAAGCGGAATACCGTCAGTCCAGTTCTGGATGTCGGTATCGTCCTCAACCTCGTGCCCATTCTTCTTACGCTTCTTGGATTCGGCCACGTCGGGTCCTCTCTGCTGGCCCGCGCGGGAAGAAAACCGCCCGGCGGTGATGAATTAGTCGCAACACTAGCGTAGTCTCGGACGTGGAAAGTGCCAAAGCGCAGCGCCACACGAGGGGGAAAGATGCACGCACGCAGCGTCCGCCACATCGCCGGCGTGCTCGCCGTGACCGTCGCCTCCGGCCTCCTCTTCTCCGTCTCCGCGCTCAACGAACGCAAAAACCCCGCGGCGACCTCCGACCTGTCCACCCTCGTGCGCAACCGCCAGGAACAGGTCAAAACCCTTGAAAACGAGGTCTCCGAGCTCGATACGCAGATCCAGAGCTTCACCTCCGTCGCCCCCCAATCCGGCGACGAGGACGTCTTCACCGCTCGCTCCACCCAAACCGTCACCGGCCCCGGCGTCCAAATCACCCTCAGTGATGCGCCCCCCGGAGAAATTCCCGAGGCGCAACCCCCAACGACCTCGTCATCCACCAGCAAGACATCGAAGACACGATGAACGCACTGTGGAGCGGAGGCGCCGAAGCCATGACCGTCCAGGGCGTACGCATCACCTCGCGCACCGTCATCCGCTGCATCGGCAACGTCATCCTCGTGGACGGAACCAGCTTCTCCCCGCCCTATGTGATCCAAGCAATCGGTGATCCTGCCACCCTGCGCGCGACGGTTACCGCAAACCCACGTATGGTGAATTATCAGGCCTACGTGACAAAGTACGGCCTCGGGTGGGACATGCAGACCAAAGACTCCCTGAGCTTCGCGCCCGCAACCACCCCGCTGACCGTCAACTACGCAACCGTGGAGGAATCGAATGGGTGAACACGTCGCCCCGACCACGCCGGCTAAGAAAAAGCGCTCCAACATCTTCTGGAACATCGTCGGTGTCGTCGGCGAACTGCTCATCACCTTCGCCGTCATCGTCGGCCTCTTCTCCGTCTGGCAGCTCTACTGGACGACCTACGAGGTCGCCGGACAGGTCTCCCAGACCATCGCCTCGTACGAAGAAGAACACCAGCCCGCCAAGCGCACCCTCGGCGAAGTGCGCACCGACGACCCGCCCGCCTTCGACCGCGAAGTCGGCGACGGCGAGGTCTACGGCCTCGTCCACGTGCCCACCTGGGACTGGATGAAGATCCCCTCGCCGAAGGCACCACCTCCCTACGTCCTCGACCAGGGATGGGCCGGCCACTACGACATGACCACCCAGCCCGGCGGCGTCGGCAACTTCTCCATCGCCGGCCACCGCCGCACCTACGGCAACAACTTCCGCTGGATCGACCGCCTCACCCAGGGCGACAAGGTCGTCGTGGAAGTCGACGACCACTACCTCGTCTACTCCATGGTCTCCTCCGAGATCATCGACGCAACCGACCCCACGCAGATGCGCGTCGTCGCCCCCGTCATCGACGACGTCTCCTGGTCCGAAACCCCCACCGAGCGTTGGATGACCATGACCACCTGCCACCCCGAATACGGCAACTGGCAGCGCTACATCGTCCACCTCAAGTTCGAATCCTGGACCCCCAAGGACACGGGCGTCCCCGCCGAACTCGTCGACGAACCCACGAACTGAAGGACCCCACATGTACGCATGGATCTTCCGCCACCTGCCCGGCCCCACCTGGTTCAAAGTCATTGAATCCCTGGCCCTCATCGGCGCGGCCGTCGCCGCACTGTTCACCTGGGTCTACCCCTGGGTCCAGTCCTACCTGGAACTGGGACAGTCCTCCGTCGGCGGCGCCTGAGCCGCTCGCTTGAGGATGGGACGAGGCCGGGGAGACCCGGCCTCGTGTCGTATCCACGGACGTCGGCAGGGTGCCGCCCTACGCGACCGCGCGCCCGGAGAGCGGACAGCGCCCGCGCGCCCAGTAGGGGAGCGCCCTACGATGGATGCCGGAGAAGAGGCCACGGCCTCGTACATGAAAGGACCCGCGATGGCACGAATCCTCTGCGTCGACAACTACGACTCGTTCGTCTTCACGATCGTGGGCTACCTGCGCCACCTGGGTGCTGTTGTGGACGTCGTGCGCAACGACGTCGTGGATCCCGCCTGGTTCGAGGCCGGCTACGACGGCGTCCTCATCTCCCCCGGACCCGGCGACCCCAAGAGCGCCGGCGCCTCCCTGCAGACCATCGCCGACTGCGCCGAGCATGGCATCCCGATGCTGGGCGTGTGCCTGGGACACCAGTCCCTCGGTGAGCTTTTCGGCGCGACCGTCGGGCACGCGCCCGAGCTCATGCACGGCAAGACCTCCGTCATCACGCATGACGGGCGCGGCGTCTTCGAGGGCGTGCCTTCGCCGCTGACCGTCACCCGCTACCATTCGCTGACGATCGACCCCGCGACCATGCCCGACGAGCTCGAGGTCTCCGCGACCACCGAGTCCGGCATCATCATGGGCGTGCGCCACCGCTCCCTGCCCCTCGAGGGCGTCCAGTTCCACCCCGAGTCCGTCATGACCCAGTCCGGTCACCTCATGTTCGCCAACTGGCTGGCCGCCTGCGGCGACGCCGACGCACGCGAGCGGGCCGTGTCCCTGAAGCCCGTCGTCGCGGAGCGTTTCAAGCTGTAGGTTGTGCGGCCTATCGCGTATGGATGCTTGTTCTGGATAGGACGTTCTGTTCTGGATAGGAACGGCTCTTCTGGATAGGTTATTTTCTATCCAGAACGCCGTAACCTATCCAGATTGCTGAGCACCGTAGCCTCGTGTGGTGCAAAACCCCCATTAAACGCTGCTGCCGCCGCGCGTGTTGCCCGCACTCCCGCGCATACAGTGAGGCCCGCGCCG
>BNJU01001341.1_pt1 | contig 11831 bp, 14 predicted proteins | sample 8539281 | NCBI WGS metagenome assembly BNJU01 (sample SAMD00202456, study PRJDB9452) | human saliva metagenome | isolation source: human saliva | place: Japan
ACCTGAAGATGTATTACAGCAAAATCACTTAGATTTTTGAACACATCTTAGATGATATACGAAACGTACAACATTAATTCAATACATATATGACAAAATGCCCAGTTTAAAACTGGGCATTTCTTGCATATATTTATAATTTCATGACATCTGCGAACGTGCCTACATTGATGAACATGTAATGCGTAGTCTTGAGAATTTGAACCATCAAAATAGCGCCTGTTCCTTCACCCATAGCCATTTGAGCTTGAATAGGAACCATATCTCGGGTAAGGCCAACCTCTGCCAAGGCTATATCCATCCCCTGTTCTCTTGAATGATGGGATGGTAATACATAATCCTTAACACGAGGATTTATACGCGTAGCACAAGCTGCCGCTACAGCCGTAATAAAACCATCAATGACAAATGGAACGCTATGCTCGGTACAGGATATCATAGCACCGGTAATGGCCGCAATATCAAAACCGCCCACATGGGCGATAATCTGTTGAACCGTATCTAATTGATGTGTATGGTGCTCCAACACAGAGCGCACAAAATCAATCTTACGCTTCATTAAATCCGGCTTGTCTGGCCACGATCCAGGCCCGACTGTTTCCTCTGGATCAGCCCCTGTCAATGCAGATAATACGCAGGCAGAGGTCGTAGTATTTCCAAGCCCCATTTCCCCAAAAGAAAACAGATTAATTCCTTGTGCTACGTAATGCTCTACCCGTTCATATCCAGCATGAAAGGCCACATCAAACTCATCGGTTGTCATGGCCGGTGCATGCAAGATATTCTTTGTACCTTTCGATACTTTACGATCAATACCTATACCATCGTCAGAAGCTATGCCTACATCGACCACCTCATAGGGAATATTATTGAATTTGCAAAATAATGTAGCTGCTGTATTACCTAATACCATGTTGCGAGACTGCTTCTGTGTCACCTCATAGTTATAACCTACATAACCTTCCATATTACAGCCATTATCAGAGGAAAATATGATATGCTGCGACCGGATTTCACTATCGATACGGCCCCAAGCCGTACAGATTTTACGAAAATAGGTTTCCCACAAGCCAAGGCCACCAGGGATTAGGCACTTAGGTTGAAGGAATTTATTCAATTCTTTATCAAATGAAGTTATTTCGTTATCTTTCATTTTATATAGTCTTACCTTGTCGATATAAATCCAAGAAATTTTTGAGCACTCGACCTGTTAATCCCCATATCGTATATTGCTTATAGGGATAAAAATAAACAGAATAATTCTGCCGAATTTTCCAGTCTATTTGATATCCCTCTAATAAATGAAATGGAAAATCTCGCAGTGGTTTAGTACCGATATCTAAGTGCCCCACGGTAGGTTCCATAGTAAGTAAATACGCAAGTGGCACCGTAAAGATTTCACCTACCTCATCAGGATTAGGAGTAAATTCATCGGTATGTAAACGTACAACTACAGCATGCAGTTTAACACCTATAGCAGATACTAAACAATCTAACGAGCCTAATAATTCAATTTGATCCGTATCTATTCCTAATTCTTCCGAGCACTCACGAATAGCCGCATCAGCCCCTGTTTATCAGTACTTTCACAATGACCACCAGGAAAACTAATTTCACCAGGCTGTCTACGTAAGGTCTGACTACGCACCGTAAATAGGACGTGATCCTCACCATCAATTTCGAGTAATGGCACTGCCACCGCTGCAGTTATAACATCAATATCTGTGGTCACTTGTGGCTCTCGTCCATTTAAATATGCTCTTAATTGTCTGTCCATAGTCATCCCCCTTTTCTTCATTATACCAATAATCGTTTTCCAGAAAATAGTACAAATAGCACATGATTATAATTTATTGCTTGTAAGCAAAATAGGTTGCCTCACATATAAGAGGCAACCTATTTATATATTATGCTTTTGTACAGTACAATCTACGCACCTTGGAATTGAGGCATGTCATCATGAGAGTCAGGATCGTCTAACGTGCCTTTCAAATCATTATCAACCATAGCACATACAGATGCATCGGACCAAACGTTTTCAGCCGTTTCAATCATGTCGATAATCGTGTAGATTGGTAAGATAATACCAAGCAAACCGATTGGTGCACCAATAGAGCTCATCAAGGATAATGTTAAGAAATAGCAACCCATTGGAACCCCTGCATTACCGATGGCTGCAAGAACAGCGATGAAGAGCCAAACCACTATAGTACCAGCTGTTAGTTCAATGCCTGCATTTTGCATTACAAACAAGGATGTAACAAGGATGAAAGCTGCGCAACCATTCATGTTAATCGTTGTACAAATTGGCAATACGAAACGCGCTACAGAAGGATGTGCTTTCAAATTGTCTTCTGCAGATGCTAATGTTACAGGCAATGTAGCCGCAGAAGATTTTGTAAACAATGCAACAGCTACAGCTGGAGACATTTTACGGAATACATCTATAGGGTTTAAACCACGGAACAACAAGAACAATGGAATTATGATAAAGAATTGAATCAAGTTGCCGCCGATTACAACAGCGGTGTATTTACCTAGCGCACCAACGATGACACCTGCTTCAATTTGTGCAGATAATTGGCCTGCAAAAGCAAGGATACCGATTGGTAAAACGTAAAGTAAGCCTCTAATCAATGTGAATAGTAATTCTTGTAAACCGAATAACACTTTCAATACTGCTTCACGGCCTTCTGTACGAGGCATGAATGCAAAGGCTAAGCCAACGGAAGCAGAGATGAACATTACAGATAAAACGTTACCTTCTAAATACGGTTTCAAGATATTGTTAGGAATAACGGATAAGAAATGATCATAATATGTTACGTGACCTAATTTTTCAGGTACTTGAGCTGCACCAGCACCGATTACATCAAGTGGTAAGTTACCTGGCGCAATCCAGAGGAATAAACCAAGACCAACAGCGGCTGCACAAATTGTTGTTAACAATGTATAAGTTACAGCATGACCAAAGATACGACCTGTATCTTTTTTTGCACCCAACATGGATAATGTAGTAATAACTGCTAGTGATACAGTAGGTATTGCAATAAATTGGAATAAATGCGTAAATACTGCAGCAATGAAATTAAATAAGTCATTAAGAACAGGAATATGTTGCCATCCTAAAACAGCACCGATAATGAGTGCACCCATCCATAAAATAAATTGACGTAATTTACCTTGTCCACGACTTTTCAAGGTAATCTCTTGCGCTAAGGCATCAACATTTTTATTACTTTGGTCTGCCATAAAAACACCTCTCTACTAATAAAACTACTAGAGACTAATAAATAAACCCCAGCCCTAGGGGCTGGGATAATCTTCACATCCGAGTCTCTTTATAAAACCCATTATAGAGATATGTTTTAATACTGTCAATTCCAATACTTGAATATATTAGAATATATTCAAGTATTGTTCAAATTTTATATACAAACTCTGCCCAACTCTAATGATACATATCAATATCTACAGTAATCATTCGCGTTCGTTCCGGATTAAACATAAAGTAAATCACTCTTGGCTGGTCATGATCAAAGTTATTGTAAACAACATATACTATATATTTCTCAGCTGATACTCGAGTACTATAATAATAATCTTCGTTAGGATCATCACCAACATTCTGTCTACCATTAATTAACCAGAGAAATAATTTCCAATTTTGTCGTCGAATGGTAATAATCTCATAATAATTGCTTACATCACTAACCAATACATTTTTATCTTTTGGATATGTAAACGAATTAAGTACTTCAACTGTAGTATCTTTGTCCTTGCCATTTATAAACGAATACCAAGCATTAGATTGAACTATTTCCTCATACCTTGAAATCGTAACTTTATGACCATCTAATACTAAACAGCTTTGATTTCCACCTATTCCAATTATTTCAGCCGAAGAAATCACTTTCAAAGTCTCCGGTAAAGACTTAGGTGTTTGTAATGGAGGCGGAATATATCCTGCCTTAGATGATGGCCATGTAGATTGCCATCGTTGTGTATCATAATGGGATATCCCTTCAGCAGAAAATACTAAAGTAACAGCTAATGTAGGAAGCATGCACAAAAAAAAAGATAACATATAAATATGGCAAAAATCTTTTACGTACGGTTTTCTTACTATCAATCATGCTGCATTTTTCAAGTAATAATACAATCGTAGCTACTAACAAAATCAGATAGTATAATCCAGAATATGATATCTCATCCGTGAACAAAAATGTTAGTACCCAAAGAGTTATAAAGAACCATATACTCTTTCTATAAGGAGCAGAAAAAAACACTTCCTTCAAGTAAATTAAACACTGTCGCATTTACGCTCTCTCTATATTTCTGTGACTACAACATTTTCTTATACAATACTTCTATATCATTACGACTTACTTTAGCCACTGTATTAGCAATATTTCCTGCAGCCACTACGTATACATTATCGACAAGCCAAGGAATATCCTTTTTAGTAAATCCTAATTCTGTAAGGTTTGTGGTAAGGTCTAATTCATGCACCATAAGGCGTAATGCTTCACCGAGTTCAGAACCATCACCATGGTTGAATATTCGTGCCAATGCATTAAATTTTTCAGGGTTAGCACTCCATGTGTATTTGACTACAACAGGCTCGATAACGGCAAGACCTACACCATGAGTAATATCCTTAAGTCCACTAGCAGGGTGTTCCATACCATGGCCTAGTGTAACGCCTGCCGTGTTAATAACCATACCTCCAATAGTGCTAGCTAAGGTAATAGATTCCCAGGCTTTTGTTAATTGTTTTTCATTGAGTACCGCTGGTTTACTATTCGCAATAGCTTTCACATGTTTATATAGTGGTACTAGATATTGCGCTAATAATGTTACTGCATAGTGAGCTAGTGCATCGGTAAATGGTTGTGCTGTTTTAGAAGTATAGGCCTCGATGTTATGGCATAGTGCATCGAAACCAACAGATGCCAACACATGAGGAGGCATGGTACCCATTACAGCTGGATCCACAATGGATACCTTAGGTACGATAGCATTACAACGCAATGATTTCTTATCTCCTGTTTCAGGGTTTGTAAGGACACCGAAGCCATTACCTTCAGATCTGTGCCACAGGTAGTAGGAATTACAATAAGAGGTAATGCATTATCACTCGTTTTGCGGTTGAAGATATAGTCATTAATGTCGCCGTCGTTCACAGCCATAAAAGCAATGCCCTTTGCGCAGTCCATAATGGACCCGCCACCAATAGCAATAATCATATCGCAGCTTTCAGATTTAGCTAAAGAGGCACCGTCTAAAGCAGTTGTAGTCAACGGATTGGCATCTACTTGATCAAAGAGAACATGGTCAATATGAGCCGCATCAAGCTTTGACACAACCCGATCATATAAACCAGATTTTTTCGCACTACTACGACCAGTTACAATAAGTGCTTTCTTACCGTACGGTTTTACAAAATCAGCAATATTATCTACTTTATTCCAACCAAATTGGATATTTACAGGTAAAAAGTACGAGAATTCCATATAAACGACCTCTTTTCTTTTACATCATTATATCTTTATCGTAATGTACGTAAAAACGTTCGTCAATACGTTATGGCCTCAAAAAACAAAAACAGCAGTACTCTTGTGTGTAGCACTGCTGTTTATCGTTTTAAATTACATCTAAGACATGTTTAGCAAATTGACGGGCTGCCTTACAGTCATCCTCGTTTGGATGAACAGCCGCTTGTTTATGGCGTGCATCACGGTCAACCGATTGACCATGACTGTGTCCTTTGGGGAACATTTTATACATCACTTCTATAACCTTAGGGTCAACCTTACCTTGGCAGATGAAAGTATCTACAGGCACCACACCTTCTGGCAAGCAAGCTGCTGCATTAACAAGACTTTGCTTAGCATGCTTCATTTGTGGAGGCACGCCAGCCGTTGCAAACAATGCAATATGTGGATTATATAATGTTCCCAGTACATCGCGTGCTTCTTTATTAGCTGTCCCTTTATCCACCCAAAATCCAGCAAATACAAGATCATAGGATGCTATATCTGATGGCAATTCAGACATAGCAACACATGGTGTGCCCTCTGGTAATACGCTAGCAATGGCCTCTGCCACTTGTTTTGTATTTCCCGTAAGGGACGAATATATAACGATAGACTTCATGTCTTACCTCCTTATTAGTATATATTTATTATAGGACATGTAAGGTAGTCTTTTAATAAAATAAATCACAATATTATAGAGAATAAAAGAGCTATCTGAATATACTAAAAAAATAATATAGCATTTAAAATCATCATATATGCTTCTTATATAGTACGTTCAAGTATTTGCAACTATATCGATAAAATCAATTTAACTACATTTATAAATTTAAAAAAAGTCAATATTGAATGTATAGAATTTTTTTCCGCTATAATCATTACATAATGTATTTAGCAAATAAGAAAAACTACAATATATAGTAGTTTTCTTATTTTTCTGATTAGATATAGCGTAAGGGATTATATATAAGTTACGCTAGCTCTACAAATGATTTTACATAGATTTACAATGTAAGGGGAACCATAATGGAGATTATGATCAAGAAACGGGATGGCCATTTGAACCGCTATCCGTAGAGAAAACGAAACGAATGATTGCCTTCGCATGCTTGGGGTTAGATTCTTGTGATCCACTAGAATTGGAAATGGATGCGAAGTTACAATTCGTTGATGGTATGACGACTAAAGAAATTCAAAAAACTTTGGTACAAACAGCTATCGAAAAAGTTATCTCTAAAAAAGACGACGGGTTTGGTAACCAAGTCAATAAAATGAACCAAGATTGGCAGTTCGTAGCAGCCCGCCTTTTCTTGTTCGATCTCTATAAGGAAGCTGCTATCACTCGCCGTTATAAAGCATTCGGCTACGGCAACTTCCCAAATCTTGTACATATGCTTGTAGAAGAGAAAAAATACGCAGACTTTTTCCTTACAGAATATACAGCTGACGAACTACAAGAATTAGGCGATTATATCAAACCTAAACGAGACTACCTCTTCAACTACGAAGGCCTTAAATTGTTAGCTGACCGTTACTTGGTAAAAGGGTTCAATAAAGAAATCTATGAATTACCTCAAGAACGTTTCATGGCTATCGCTATGCACTTGGCATTGGTAGAAGGCGAAAACAAAGTAAAATACGCTAAAAAATTCTACGATTTGATAAGCCAATTAAAGATGACAACAGCTACACCAACATTAGCAAATGCAGGTACGCCATTTCATCAATTATCCTCTTGCTTCATCTCTGGTGTAGACGACAACTTATGGTCCATTTACGACGTAAACAGCAAGTTCTCTCGCGTATCTAAACATGGTGGTGCTCTTGGTATCTACCTTGGCAAGGTTCGTGCATTAAACTCCGACATCCGTGGTTTTAAGAATTCCTCCGGTGGCGTTATTCCTTGGATTCGCTTGTACAACGATACTGCCGTTGCTGTTGACCAATTAGGTAAACGTAAAGGCGGCGCTACAGTAACACTCGATATTTGGCACAAAGACTTCTACGAATTTGTAGAGCTTCGTACAAACAATGGTGATGACCGTCGTAAAGCACATGATATCTTCCCAGCCATCTCCATTCCAAATATCTTTATGGAACGCCTATTGGCACGTGAAAACTTCACCCTCTTCGACCCTCACGAAGTCTTGACTGTGAAAGGCTACGCCTTAGAGGACTACTATGATACGGATGATAATAAAGAATTTACAAAACGTTACCTTGAATGTGAACAAGACACTAACTTGCACGGCATTGAAGTTCCAGCACTAGACATGATGAAAAAAATCATGCGCTCTGCTGTTGAAACAGGTACTCCATTCATCTTCTTCCGCGACACTGTAAATGCTGCAAATCCTAACAAACATGCAGGTATGATTTACGCATCCAACTTATGCCACGAAATCGCACAAAACGTTGGCTTCACAAACCTTGTAGAAGAAATCATCAACGAAGATGGTACTATCACTACGAAAACCAATACAGGTGACATGGTTACATGTAACTTGAATTCCATCAGTCTTGGTCGCATTACGGACGAAGAATTAAAAGAAAACATTGCGCTTCAAATTCGTATGTTGGACAATGTTATCTCTATCAACCAAGCACCTGTTCCAGAGTCTCGCATGACATCTGATAAATACCGCGCTATCGGTCTTGGCACCTCTGGTTACCACCACTATCTAGTAAACCACAATATCCAATGGGAATCCGATGAACACATCGAAGCAGCGGATAAGTTGTTCGAAAACATTGCCTACTATTCCATCAAAGCTTCCATGGAACTAGCTAAAGAAAAAGGTGCTTATCCTGCGTTCAAAGATTCCGAATGGGAAACTGGTGAATACTTCACACGTCGTGGATACACATCCGACCGTTGGAAGCAATTAGCAGCCGACGTTGCAAAATACGGTATTCGCAATGGTTATTTGATGGCCGTAGCTCCTACTGGTTCTACTTCCAACATTGCGAATACAACAGCTGGTATCGACCCTATCTTCAAAAAATTCTTCATCGAAGAGAAGAAAGGTTCTTTTACACCAAAAACTGCACCAGATTTGAACGACAAAACATTCTGGCTCTACAAAGAGGCGCATACAATCGACCAACAATGGTCCATCAAAGCTTGTGGCGTACGTCAACGTCATATTGACCAAGCACAATCTTTCAACTTGTACATCACCCCTCAAATGAAAGCGAAAGAAATTCTTGACCTTTACGTTGAGGCGTACAAACAAGGGATTAAAACAATCTACTACATCCGTAACCAATCCCTTGAAATGGATGAGTGCACTAGCTGCTCTTCGTAAAATTCAATGATAACCTATATCTGGGAGACATATAATGGAAAGAAACTAATTTTTAACGAACATGGTGAACGTGGCACGCAATCTATGATTGGTGGCAACACCACAAACCTTCGCGAATGGAACCGTATCAAGTACGACTGGGCTAACCAAATGTACCGTACAATGCTCAACAACTTCTGGATTCCTGAAGAGATTTCCTTGAACGAAGACGTTAAGCAATTCCCATACTTAACAGATTACGAACGCCGCGCATTTGATAAAATCATTGCTTTCTTGAACTTCCTTGATTCCATTCAATCTGAAAACTTGCCTAACTTGAGCCGCTATATTACAGCATCTGAAGTAGCATCCTTATTGAATATTCAAGCATTTCAAGAAGAAATTCACGCTCAAAGTTATTCCTACATTTTGGACACTGTAACAAATCCTATTACACGTGACAAAATCTACGACGAATGGCGTACAGATAAAACATTGCTTGAACGTAACCGTTTCATCGCTGATGCATACCAACGTTTCAGCGATGATCCTAGCGAAGCAAATCTTATTCATACAATCATCGCGAACTATATCTTAGAAGGTATTTACTTCTACTCTGGTTTTAGCTTCTTTTACACCTTGGCTCGCCAAGGTAAAATGACAGCTACATCCACAATCTTCAAATACATCAACCGCGATGAAGTAACTCACCTTGTATTGTTCCAAAACATCATCCGCGAGTTACGCCGTGAACGCCCTGACTTGTTCACACCTGAACTAGAGGCGAAAATTACAGACATGATTCGCCAAGGTGCAGAGAACGAAATCGCTTGGGGGCAATACATCACTGATGATAAAATCCTCGGCCTTAACAACGTTCTTATCGAACGCTACATCAAATACCTTGCGAATATCCGTTTAGAAGCAATCGGCTTGCCTCATTTATATCCTGAAATCAAGGAAAATCCTATGGAATGGATTGAAAGCTTCTCTAATTTGAACAGCACAAAAACCGACTTCTTCGAAGCAAAAGTTACAAACTATACAAAAGCTGCGGCATTTGATTTTGATGATTTAGTATAAAAGAAACTCCTACCCAAAAGTTCCACCGGCTATTTCTGTTTCTTCAGGACAGGCCAAAGTCACTTTTGGATAGGAGTTTCTTTTTTTGGAAGTAAAAAATTTTAGTAAAAGCCTAGATAGAAATAAATAGAGCTTTTATTTTCATCCATACATCAAAACTTTCAATAAATAATTTCATCAATGCAATAATTAAAAAGCACTGTTATTTATTAGTTATTTGAATAGTAATTTTTTTATTTATAAAAAAATTATTAATGGATTTGTTGTGATATAATAGATATAGAAAGAGTAATTATATAGCTATGTATTAATTCTTAAGTAAGGAGGTTATATAATGACACCTGCACAACGAGCGGCTACAGCAGCAACAAGCTCTACAACAGCAAAAAAAAATGAATATGGAACAAGGTACTGGTTGGATTATTTGCCGTGTATGTGGATATATTGAGGATGCGAAATATAACGATCAACCTTGTCCAGCATGTGGTTTTCCGCCTACGGTTTGGATGGAATATAAACCACGTCGTCTTAGTCCTAAGCGCGAAAAGATGTTAAACTTTCATTTACATCCGATTTGCGTACATTTCCCAATCGTTGGAACAACAGGTTCTTTCTTCGTACCTATTATCGCTTTATTGATTCCATCTATTGCGGCTACATTATTCCATGTTGTTACATTAGTGACAATGATTTTACCAGCACTTGTAATTCTCGGTGGTATTTCTGGATATATTGGCAGTAAGTTGCGCTTTAAAACAGCAACTGCAAAATATCCGAAGCAAAAAATTTACTTAACAATCATCTACTTCATCATTTCCTGCATTCAATCCTATATGGCTATAGCCCACGGTGTAAACGCAGAAAATGCATGGATTATGATCATTCTAGGTATCATTGGATCTATCTTCGCCGCTAAGCTCGGCAAAATGGGATCTTACTTATTTGCTGGACGATTTAGTCCATATACCGCAGGATAATAGAAAATGGATGCTTTCACTGCAAAACTGTGAAAGCATCCATTTTTTGTCCCCCCAACTATAACACTTTTCGCATCATCACATGTGGACAGCCTTCATCTAGGTATTCCTCGCCTTCTGCTTTATATCCAAGAGACTCGTAAAATGGTTTTGCCTGTACTTGGGCCGATAAGGAGCATGTTTTAAATCCATCGCGACGGATTCCATTTTCAGCAGCGAGCATAATTTTTGAGCCTAAGTTTTGACCTCGATATAATTTGCGTACTGCCATGCGACCAATATGAGCATCCCCTTCTATATCGCTGGGGAAAAATCTACAAGTACCAACAGCTTTTCCATCTATAGATAAAAGTACGAATTTTGCGGTTTCATCGATTTCATCAAATTCATTTTCAAAGCCTTGTTCTTTCATGAACACATCTGTACGAATTTGTTTAATGTCATCGTTAATTGTATTTAGGATTTGAATAATCATATTGCCTCCCGCAGTTACTCATATATCGCTATTAGTGTAATATCATATTTGTTATACTATTCCTAAGAGAGTCAATTGACGTGAGTTAGGTTCATCACCGAAAGGTGGTGATACTATGACAAAACATGAAATTACATATGTAGTTATCATAATTTTGTTATCCGTAGTTACTATCATTGCCTTAGTTAAATAAGGTAATGAAAACGCCTAACGTATTGAGGTGGCTAGACCTCTAACACGTTAGGCGCATCATTTTTACCAAAATTTTAGATGAGCCTAACGCTACCGACACGTTGATTGGCTCTCCTTATAGACTCATTATACTACAATTTACTCACGAATAGCAAAATCATTTTTATACGAAACACCTTATTATATCTGTTTTTCTAACAACTCAGTAAACACATTATTTTTTCAAACTTCCATGAAATTTATTTTTAGGTATTGCATAATTTTTATCATTTGGGTT
>BNJU01001278.1_pt1 | contig 11829 bp, 13 predicted proteins | sample 8539281 | NCBI WGS metagenome assembly BNJU01 (sample SAMD00202456, study PRJDB9452) | human saliva metagenome | isolation source: human saliva | place: Japan
GAAAATCTTAACTTTCAATATGCCAAGATTTTTTTAAACAAAAGATGATAACTAACAAAAAAATATTAATATACGGAACAAAAAAAGGCTAATAATCCATAACCCACTTAATAGGGAATCATGAAGTCTACGTATACTTAATGTAATCATTGCTATAGCTGGCCATATTAGGATAACCATAAAACCCCAACGTGGTATATAAAGAGGGATACCAAGTTGAACAATTAACGACACTACGGATATAGCCATATACATAATAACATCCATGAAAAGACGAGATCCTACAAGACCAACCCAAAAAGCTGATACGGAAGCTCTTCCTTTAATATCAAATGGCTTAGCAAATAAAACATCCCATACACACCCACACACATAGTCGAATGTACCAATATCTTTATCTTCACTAACGGTAGAGCTTCTATCGTAGGCAATAATATAGTTATTATAGCTATCCCGCCCTTCATCTAAGCCATACTCATTAGAATCAGGCACACTAAGAGGCAATGCAAAACACGCCAAGACAAAATACTCCCAGAAGAATCCGTCCCAATAAAAGTTTGCATTTATAAAGGTTTCAGATATAGATTCCCAACTGAAACTCATCCCCCAATACACCCACAAACTTAGGCATGCTATAGGAACTAAGATCATATACCACAAGGATGAACTACAGTCATTTAGTCTACGTTTGAGGATAAAAATAGATGCAATTACATGTATAATCTGTAGACATCCAAAATAAATATAAGACAAATACTGACTATCTTGCAGTGAACTACCTTGAATAAGCACTACCAATAAACCAAATATAAGATAGGCTAAAAATTTACTAACCATTAAGCCAAGTACACCCCACAAATATGCTAGTCTGCCTATCCTTTGATTCACTCGCAACATTTCTATATTTTTGTTTAAATAGTGAAATTTCATTATGTAACCACATTAAAAATAAAAGCTCTCTTCTCTTTCAGGATTAATTATATCTATACATCACAACTATAAAATTCAATTAAAAAAACATATAGATAAACAGTAAAATGATAAGACTCAAATATACAATTACAACTAAGCTATTCTTGTAGTACTTAGATTCTTTCCTTTGAGCAATCTGTAAAATTTGACTAATACCAAAAGAAATACCCGTAACTAACAGTAATCTAAAAAGAATTTGCTGTCAGACCTTCAATATAATAATAGAACAGCACAACAGCTATCAATAACGAACTACATATACAGACCCATTTATATAAATTGGGAAATAGCATACATTCTCTCCTATCTGCTTCACGCTCAGAGAGTTGCTTGCCCATAACGTACTTATAATACCCTCTACAATTAAGAATCAACATAACTAAGGCTGCAATCATCATATCAAAATTTATATTTCTCATATTCATCCCTTTTTATTGTTATATCACACCCAGTTTTCTATCTATTCTAATATAAATAATTAAAATTGAATATATTATTCCTCAAGCAATCGATAATTTATATTGTTTTTCCTCTAAACACTAATAGTATACTGAAATTACATATGTTATCAGCTTCTACTGATTATTATGCGGAGGAGAGAGCATGAGTTTTTATTTTACTGATCAAATACAGCAGTCTTTCAATAAAATATTCCATCAATGTAATAAAGATATCGCTTGGGAGGGTAAGGCTGAGCTTGACGCCCTTGTGAAACTTGACGAGGAAGGCCAAAAGATTCCTGGTATTGGCGATGTGTACGCTATTTTGGCACGCGTCTATTCTGGCCCTCAGTTCACCTGGATTGAAGCAGGCTTTCCAGAGGATGACACAAAGGCGTATAGTTATTTACATACAGCTATTCGCAAAGGCAGTGCCATCGCTATTTTACAAGCTATGCGTACCTCAGGTGCCCTTACACCAACGATTGAAAAAGAGTTGCCTATGACAAAGGACCAAGCCTTCCAGCGCGTCTATGAGGGCGCCCAAAAGGGTTGTTCATACTGCGCCTACGCCATTGCCAATGTATTCCAATGGGGGGATTACCACATCTTACCATCGGCTCAAAAGGTGGCTAATGAAGGTGAACCATCTACCTTTATCCGTTTCTTAAAAGGCTTGTTTGTCCAAGCAGATCAACGTAGATTCGCAAATAAAATAACTGCCATTGCTCAGCAATGGTTGCGTAAATCCGCCGAAGCAGGCCTTGTTATTGCATACCGCAACTTACGCATTACCTATGTAGAGCAAAATAATAGTGTAATGGAAGAACAAGTCATTTTTGAAGGGGCTGCAGCAGGTTTGCCACTCATGATGTATTTAGCTGGCGATATTTGTAAGTCTCGCGGGGAGCATGAACGAGCGCTCGAATATTTGAGCGCGGTGCCGCCATGAATAATGGCATGTGTTTGCGTGAAGCTGCCGAGTACTATGCAAAACCTTGTGAGTCTAACAAACGAATCCCTCAGAATATTCAAAAGGCCCTCAAATACTATGAGCGTGCTGCTATAAGCCCAGATTATTTAGACTTTAATGACCACGCTTATGTTACAATGCAAGCCATCATTCTTCGCACATTGAATATCGATGGTCAGTCTCAAGACTGGTCTCGCATCGCCCACTTATTACAACAACCAGCTATTTACACTCTCGACGCTATTTGGCCATATCTCGCTTATGTATTTACTTTCAAAAAAGGTAATACCCCTGCTATAAGAACCGCCATAGAGTGCGTCAATCAGGCTAGCAAATGTTTCGATAGATACGGTAGTTATGACTATGCGGACCATCTATGGCAACTGGCCGCCGGCTATTGCTACGAAATTGGTGCCATTACAAAAGAACCTGATTTAGACCAAGCCGTTACGTTTTACGAGCATGCTCGTGAAAGCATCAATCGTCTCAACACAAGAAACGATAATTGGTTAGGTACTGGTGAGCCGTTGGTAATTCCTGACGAAGCCTCTGAGCGATTAGAGGCCTTTGAACTCGTTGATGGACATTATCAGTACAAAGAAGGAATAACGCAATCTTCTACAACATGTAATCCTATGCCCCCCTGCATGGCCTCAAAACTCCGTTGATGTATTAGAAATCTTCGAGAATTCTACTACTGGTTGGCGCACGAATAAATACGACTGGCCGTTTATCGAGCGCGAATGGGATACACAAAAATATCTCAGCTTTATCATCTACGATAATCGCCAATCCATAGAAAACGTAATTTACGATGTGTACAGTATCGTTATGTTCCACAATGAAGATAAGAACACTTGTACTATCTATCTATACGGCTACAGCGAGGATCCTGCGGAATGTGATGAAACCTTGGAGCCTATGATATATGAAATAAGAGACTATAAGGAGATGTCTATTTCTGAAGGTCTCGGTTTAATTAAAGAATTCTATGATAATGCTACATTGCCTGTGATTGATGAAAGCTGGGAGAAACAGTACAAAAATACTACGCCACCTCGAGAATATGTATTAACTTGCGACAACGATATTTTCTACCTCAATCAATATGAACTTTCCAATCAAATGATTAAGGATGCCTTAGAAGGCGTAGCCAATGGCACGTACGATATCATTGCGGTTCGCCCATCCAACCTCGACGATCCGGGTATTAGCTACTTCATCGAGCGCGGAAAAGGTAAAAACTTACACATTCGCCTCTATATCACTACAGAAGACGACATAGGAGACGAGATCGTATATGGCTTTGAACGGGATTCTAGCAACTTAACCTCTATTAACTACTGGATTCAAGAATCTATAACAAGCAATAAACTGCCGGACTTAAGCGATTGGGAAGAAGTTAAAAAGAAAGACTAAAGGAGGGATACTTTGGAAACGTGGAAACGAACGGTGTACATTTGCGCATTCTGCATATTCTTCATGTCCCTCGGGGTTAGTCAGGTAAGCCCTATTCTTCCTCTATACTTCCATGAAATGGGCTTAAGCGATACAGGATCGATAGCACAATGGTCCGGTGCCTCCATGGGCATCACCTTCCTCATTGTCTGCTTAGCAGCTCCCTTCTGGGGCCGATTAGCAGACCGTAAGGGACGTAAGATTACCCTCATACGCTCTAGTCTTGGTATGGCTATATGTAGTATATTATTGGGCTTTCAGACTACACCAGAAGGTGTGTTCCTCGTTCGTACATTGCAAGGGTTAGTAAGCGGTTTTTACCCCGCATCGGTAACACTTATCGCGTCAGAAACACCGCAAAACCATACAGGTTGGGCTCTAGGGATTATAGGATCCTTTAGCCTTGCAGGCTCACTAGCCGGTCCGCTTGTAGGAGGGTATCTCAGTGATGTAGTAGGTATTCGAAATGACTTCTTTATCATCGGGGCCCTTATGCTTATCTCTTTTTGGCTTGACGGCAATGTCGGTACATGAAAACTATGTTCCAAAGCCACTTGTTGAGAAGCAAACCTTTAGAAATCTAAAAACTCACTTACCTGAGTTTTCTAGTTTAGTCGCTTTATCTGCAACCTCCTTCCTGTATGCCATTTCGGTTACCGCCATCTCCCCCATTATGACGGTTTACATTAAAGGAATGCTACCAAGCAATACGGAAAATATAGCCTTTATTTCTGGTGCTGTGTTCTCTGCCATGGGTATCGCCCAATTCTTTAGTAGCTCTCCACTCGGGAAATTAGTAGACCGTATAGGCCCTAGAAAGGTGCTCATCTACTCGATGATCTATGTAGGTCTACTCAATATACCGCAAGCCTATGTGGACTCTGTGTATGTACTTGGGTTTATCCGTTTCTTGCAAGGTTTTGGGCTAGGTGGTATGTTACCTGCGCTCAATACCTATTTAGCATCAAAAACACCTAAGGAATATACGGGACAAATATTCTCGTACAATCAGTCTTGTTTGTCTATGGGTTACTTTCTAGGCTCCTTTGGTGGTTCCATTGTAGCCGCTCAATTTGGCTTCACAACCCTTTTCTGGGCATGTAGCCTTACCTTTATTGGCGCCGCCCTGTGGGTTTCGTTAAAACTAAAGTAACGCCGCAATACAACGAAAACAGTGCAAATGCATTAAAGAAACTATATAAACAAATAAAAAGAGCTGTTCTCAGAACTCAGATATGTAGTGACCCCAAAAAGTTAGACTTTTTATTCCGAGTAACCAAAACTGGTTGCTCGGAATTTTTTATGCTGCAGTAGTAGCTAAACGATAGTCAATTGGACTTAGCCAGTTCAATCTTTCCTTAATTCGTTTAGTATTGTAATACATAATATAGTTTTCAATCGCCATTTTTAACTCATCATAGCTATGAAAAGTATTGCCATAATACAGCTCTTGTTTTAAGATGGCAAAGAAATTTTCCATTGGTGAATTGTCGAGACAATTACCGTTTCTAGACATACTTTGGAATATATTATGCACTTTTAAATTATGTTGATACGCTTTCATTTGGTAACCCCAACCACGGTCAGAATGAAATGTCCGCCTATACTTAGCATCAGCAGTCTTTTCAATCGCCTGTTTCTGTGCTGAAAGTATAGACTCAGCTGATGGTGTAGGACTTATACTAAAACTGATAATTTCAAGATTATATAAATCCATAAATGGATCTAAGTATAGTTTTCTGACTTTCAAAGCACCATTTGCATCTAGTTCATAATACTTAAATTCAGTTGTATCTGTAGTAATTTTTGATGTGGTTGATTACAATGGAATCTACGCTTAATGCGATTAGGTGCAATCCGTCCTTTAACACCTTTATACGAGTTATATTTTCGGCTCTTACGAGAAAATGCTATTACTTGCAAATTGAACTTTTGCATAATTCGTTGTAATCGTTTCTTATTAACAACAATACCTCGTGATTGTAACGAGGGTAACAATCTTCTATATCCATAGTTGGGATGGTCTTTACGAATATCTTCAATAGCTATTCGTATTTGTAGATCTGGATCTACTCGGTCAAAGCGCTGTTGCCAGTACATATATGTTGCTTTTGGAAAACATAAGGCAGCAAGAATCTCAGTTAGTTTGAATTCTCTTCGGAGACTGCTAATGATTCTTGCTGCTCTTTCATTTTCCGAGCATCCTCGAGGCGCAATCTCCTCAATTCTTTTAAATAGGCATTCTCTATTTGAGCATAGCGTAATTGTTTTTCCAGTTCTAAAATACGAGCTTGCTCTGGTGTTAATTCTTTTTTCTTCTTTTGGTTACGAGATTTAGTATGTGTGCTAATCTTTGCTTTTTCATCTGTTCGACTCATGGTAGGTATTCGTCCTTTCGGTCGCTCGACAAAAGTATTGGCCCCATATTTCATAAAATCCGATTTCCAGCGAGCTATTAATGAAGGATTATTCAGCCCGTATTGTAATGCAATTTGCCGATACGATAATTCACTAGTTAAGTATGACTCTACCACAGCTAGCTTAAATTCTGAAGTATATCTTGTATTATGTCGCTTTCGACACAAACCATCTTTACCAAATTCTTTAAATGCACTAATCCAACGACGTACCTGCGATGTAGTCTTTACACCATATTTCTTAGTTAAATACTCATATCCACCCTCGCCATTTAGATATGCGGTAACGACTTTTAATTTAAATATAAGGCTATATTTTGCCATAGAAAAACCGACCTCCTTAACGTTAAGATTTTTGGTCTAACATTAAGGGGTCGGTTCAATCATGACGGGTTTTCTTTTATATAACTACTTTAATCATAGTAATTATTAGGCTTTTACTAAGCCACCCCATATAGAACTATAGTAACAATAGCATAATCACTACTGTAGCAATAATACATGGTACAGCATTGCGTTTTGCCATTTCCATAGGGTTAATACCTGCAAGGCCAGCAATGATGATACCTGCACCTGCTACTGGACTCATACTACGACCAATGCCAGCACCTAATTGGGCCATGGAGCCTAATTGCATAATGCCATAGCCAAAGTCTGCTGCATGCGGTGTAACAGCTCCGTTAAAGGCAAGGGCTGCTGCATTACCAGAACCAGAGATAACTGCTAATAAGAATGGACCAAAGGCTGCACCGATTTGGGCGATTTGTTGAGAGTTCTTCATGCCATCAATGAGTGCACTTGTAAGGCCGATATATTGCATACCCGCAGTAAAGCATGCAGCAGCAGCCATAAGACCGACTACATCACACATGCCATCACCAGTACCGCGGAAGAATTTCTTAACTGCTTCCGTTACATTAGGACGTACAGCAATAATACCAATAGCTGTACCAATGAGCATAGATACAGGAACAGAAATTTCAGGAATCACTGCTACTTGTTTACTACCGAGTACGAGTAATACAAGCGGAATGATTGGGATGATAGCATATAAATAATTTACTTTAAATTCTTTGCCTTCTTCTTCGTTAGCATCTTTCAATACATATCCTGTATGCTCTTTCTTAACGATAGCTACGATATTGAGCAAGATAGCTGCTACGACAATGCCAATAATGGCTTGCATAGAGAAGCTAGCGATAACGGTCATTACGTCTTCACCAGCGAGTTGTGCTACTTGAGGGTTAAACATAAGACCAGGACTCAATGCACTACCCCAAGTCCCTAAGAAAATAGCGGAACCTGCCATCGCTGGATGCACACCGGAGCGAATAAGTGCAGGAATTAATAGAGCACCTACTGCAGCTGCACAGCCTGCCGCTGTAGGCAACGCAATATTGATCAAGAACGTAATAATAACGGCACCAGGGATGATGACCTTAGTCATCTTCTTGAGGCCTGCAGAGATGAAATACACCATATGCTCTGTACATTTTGTATATTCCATAACATAACTAAAACCAAGCACAGTACAAATGGTTGGTACAAGACCTGGGTTTGTAAGCTCTTTCACAAATGCCGTCGTACCAGCACCAAGCTGTCCACCAATAAAACACATTAATAAGCCCGATAATAATAACACAAGCCGCGTTTCAAACTGTTTAATAATGGCAATGAACGTCGCCACTACAATAACAATACCAGCTATAACCATATTCTCTCCAATCCGTGTAATTTCAGTTCAGAATAGTTACAACCGCTCTATTCAATCGTATATCTGAAATACACCATTACACATATTGATATCAACTTACACAAGTTTTGTTGTTTCTAAACTAAGTTTTCTAAGTACTGTATCTAGTACCTTAGCACCCGTTATGATGTCAGCCAGGTCCGTAAATTCAGATGGATTATGGCTAATACCTTCACGGCATGGAATAAAAATCATTCCGGTAGGAACTACATCAGCCCAATGCATGGCATCATGACCAGCACCGCTTGGCATAGTCATATAGTCTACACCTACAGACTTAACAGCCTCTTCAATTTCGCGAATCATTGCTGGATGCATTGCCACCGGATGATCTTGTGCAATAGGTTCAATCGTATAGGATAAGCCTCGTTTCTCTGCAGTAACATCAATAAACTCTTTAATAAGAGTGCCCACAGAATCGCGAGCTACTTTAGATATGCTACGAATATCTACACCGAGTTTTACTGCCCCAGGAATAACGTTCATCGCTCCTGGCACAACCTCTACTACTCCGACTGTACCCACTACTGGAGGCTCTTCTTGCATGGATGCAATCTCCTCAATACCGAGAATGATTTTAGAAGCCCCACAGAGTGCATCATGACGCAAGTTCATCGGTGTGGCCCCACTATGATCAGCATTACCACGAATGGTTACATAGAACCGTTCTGGTGCGGCAATCCCGGTTACAATGCCGATAGGTTTAGCTTCGTGCTCTAACACTTTACCTTGTTCAATATGAATTTCTGTGAAAGACTTTACAGGTCTCTTATATTCCATATGCTCAATAGCAGCTGGATTTAAATTACGCTCTTTCAATGCATCATACAAGGAAATGCCTTGTTTATCTACTAAGCGATGTAAATCTTGCAATGTCAATTCATCGCGCATAGCTTTACTACCCAATGTGGCTGCTCCAAAGCGGCTAGACTCTTCACACATAAAGTCTACTACTGCAATGGTATGGTCATGTTCAAAACCATCATCAGTCATACTGCGAACCGCTTCGATAGCAGATAATACACCCACAACACCATCATAATTGCCCCCATTAGGCACGCTGTCCGTATGAGAACCAACCATGACAACCGGTAAATCAGGATTCTTACCTACCTTATAGCCTAGCACATTTCCAAAATCATCTCTCTCTACAGTTAGACCCTGCATCAACCATGCGTTTCTATAATATATTGGCGCCCCTTCCAATCTGCATCGGTGAAAGCTAGCCGATTTATACCTTCACCAGGTGCAGTCAACTGTGCCATAGAATCAAAGTCCTTAGCTAAACGCTCTCGTTGGATCATATAACACCTCACAATCTAATCCCCCTATTACATCTAATATATAGCACACTATACATATTTCTATGCATCCATCTATATAGTTATGCAACTATATAATTATGCATCTATATAGTTATGTATCTATAGTTCGATATATACATCGCAATATCTCAATCAATATGTCCTATTTTAAATAGTGAGTAGCAATTGTACCTAATGCAACAATGCCGTTTAACATATCTTCTTCATCGATATCGAATAATGGATTATGATGAGGTGCTTTAATAGCTGAGCCCAATACCATATAGGTTGCTCGACCACCACGATCAATAACACGATTTAAGAAGTAAGCACAGTCTTCACTACCGCCACCGCTATAATCGAATGGAACTTCTTTAAAGATACCTAATGGTTCAATGATAGATTGTACTTCGCGAGCTAAATCATCGCTAATACGGCCTGCAGGAGTTTCACCTTGTTTTGTAATTTCAAAGGTACAATCATGCATTTCTGCAGCACCTTTAATAATGGTCTTAGTGCGTTCAATCATATAATCATTGATCTCTGTAGTAGCACCACGAGTTTCTAATTTAAGTACAGCTACATCAGGAGTAACATTGCGACCTGTACCACTTTCAAAAACACCTACATTCATGCGAGATGCACCCCCTAGCTATGGCGAGCAATGGCTTGTAGTTAAGAACCGCTGTACAGCCTGCAAGCATGGCATTTTGAGCCTTTTCTCGGAGAGCCACCTGCATGAGCAGAATAGCCATGGAATACAGCATCAAGTTTTGTAGTCGCTAAAAAGCCATGATCGCTACAAGCAAAGCAATTAGATAACTGTTCATTAAATCCGATATGCATGCCGAACATCAAGTCTACATCATCTACTACGCCAGCCTCTACCATCGCTTTAGCACCACGTACGCCTTCCTCTGCTGGTTGGAAGATCAGTTTAATAGTACCCTTCAAGCCATCCTTATGTGTAGCAATATATTCAGCAAGGCCAAGCCCCATTGTCATATGTGTATCATGACCACAAGCATGCATAGCCTTCTCATGGCGGGAACGGAAACCATTCTTAGCAGGAATATGGTTAGATGCTTTAGATTCGATTACATCATTGGAATCCATATCTGCACGGAACGCTACTACAGGACCATCATCACTAAACTTCATAGTTGCCACAATAGCTGTTTTACCATAGCCCATCTTCTCTACTAGTTCAGGATCAGCACCTTCATCCATAGCACGAGCCATTGCTGCTTTCATAACATCCTCGCTAGGCAAACCCATACGAGAATCTAAATCAAGCACTTCTGCACCGAGTGCCACATCATAACCCAAAGCAATTAGCTTTTCAGCTACTTTAGCGGCAGAACGATATTCGAGCCAAGCTGGCTCTGGATACATATGAAAATCTCGACGCATAGCGATAAAATCATCGCGGCGTTGTTGTACGAAATCTTTTACAGACATAGGAACCTCCTAAAAATTAATTAGTACTTATATATTAACTATATGAATAGATAAGTAAATAGTCAACCAAATAGGTCATGTATACAATATAAAGAGACTAGCTATGATATAATAATAGTAACAAAGGAGGTGCCTATGACATTAAATGTTAATAAAGAAAAACTCACCATTTTAGATGTACAATTTGATAATTATGAGGACTTTGATGCAGTTTGGTATGCCGTAGGTTCATCTATGATTGAAGACTTCACTCCTACAACTGAATCAGTTCTAGAATTAAAAAAATTATGTTACAAACAGAAGGAAGGAACTACAAATTGGCTAAGAACCAATACGAAGGTTACCAGTACATAGATTTAGATAATTTCTATACCTATGAAAATTCATTTGTATTAATAAATAAACAAAACATTCTAGATCCTAACTTAGCAAAAAAATAATGAGCATTTATATGTATCAAAACGGCTTGCAGATTTATATATGTTACCAATTCCAGTATATTCTATGACTGATATACTAAAAGCTCCATAAGTATTTATTCCAAGATGTTTATTCTTGGGCCGGTCAATATAGAAAAGTTAATATTACAAAGAGTGGCAATCCTTTTATGTCGATACAATCATTTAGCTCTGCCGAGAACTTTATAAATGATTTGCTAAATACATATCATCAAAAAAACCAATACAAAAGAAAGTATAATTAAGAACTTAGCTAAAATCTTAGATTGCCTAAATTTCTTTCATCCATTTAGGGAAGGTAATGGTCGCACACAACGTGAAGTTATTCGAGTATTAGCATTATCAAAGGGTATAAAGCTCAAATTCGTGTTTCTGAAGATGATACTGTATATAATACCTATATGGACGGAACCGTACATGGCGACTTACAGAAACTAGAACTATTATTTGAAAAAAATATTAGAAAAAAATATAATATTTGATTACAAAAAAACACATATACCTCATGGTATATGTGTTTTTCGTTATTTATTTCATTTCTATTTTTATTCAGTTTTTTTCTAGTACTTCTCGTTTAATTTGACGGTGTCGAT
>BNJU01005103.1_pt1 | contig 11824 bp, 14 predicted proteins | sample 8539281 | NCBI WGS metagenome assembly BNJU01 (sample SAMD00202456, study PRJDB9452) | human saliva metagenome | isolation source: human saliva | place: Japan
GCTTGCTGGCGCTGGTGTAGCGGTTAAGGCTGCGATTGATTATGAGAGTGCGTTTGCGGGTGTTAAAAAAACAGTGGACGGAACTCCACAACAATTCGCGCAACTGTCTACCAGTATCCGTGAGATGGCCAAAGAAATGCCGTCTAGCGCGGTTGAAATCGCACACGTAGCAGAGGCGGCAGGACAATTAGGCGTGCCTATTGGCGCAATTAAAGACTTCTCGAAAACAATGATTAATTTGGGAGTGTCTACTAACCTAAGCTCCGAAGAAGCTGCATCATCAATCGCTAAGATTGGTAATATCATGCAAGTATCTGGCAAAGACCTTGGTACATGGTCTGGACACTTTGGGTCAGCCGTGGTAGATTTGGGTAACCATTTTGCCACGACAGAACGTGATATCGTTGAAATGACTAACCGTCTTGCAGCAGGCGGTAAACTTGCTGGTTTAACTACCCCAGAAATTCTTGGCCTTGCTACTGCTATGAGTAGTGTGGGTATTGAAGCAGAAGCAGGGGGAACTGCGATGAACCAGACCCTTACTGGTATCGGTAAGGCAGTGGCTGGTGTAGGTAAGGGCGCAAGCTCTAAACTAAAACTTATCGCACAGACTGCAGGTATGACCGCAGAAGAATTTTCTCAGGCTTGGAAACAGAAACCAGCGGAAGCATTGCAAGCATTTATTAAAGGCTTACAACGTGCGCACGATGAAGGCAAGAACATGGACGGTATCCTTTCAGATTTAGGTATGAAAGGTATTCGTCAAGGGAATATGCTGAAATCTCTTGCTTCTGCATCAGACAAGATGAGTGAGGCAGTGAATCGCTCAAACTTGGCTTGGAAAGAAACAACGCACTTACCAATGAAGCAAGTAAACGCTACGAAACCACAGAATCACAACTTAAAATTTTTAAAAACAAACTTACTGACATCGCTATCGAATTCGGCGGGCCACTCTTAAAAGCGTTAAACAGTGGTTTGGATGCTGCGAAACCGTGGCTACAAACACTATCGGACATGGCTAAAAAATTTAGTGAAATGTCAACTGAGCAACAACAAAGCATCATTAAATGGGGCGCTATGGCTGCTGCAATCGGGCCAGCTTTGAAATTCTTTGGTAAAGGTGCAAGTATTATCGGTGGATTTGCTAAAGGATTAGGAACAATTGCTAAAGGTATCGGTACATTTAGCGGCACACTTAAAACAATTTCAAACGGCGGTGGATTTATCAACGGTCTAAAACAGATGGCCACTGGTATGACTGCTACTGGGACTGCTGCAGAGAGTGCGGCTGCAAGTACAGGATTGTGGAGTACAGCCGTTGGAATATTAGGAAGTGGCGCGACGTGGGGTGTACTTTTAGGCGGTGCTGCATTAGTAACTATCGGCATCATTGCCCATGAGATCGCAGAAGCCAACGAACGTACTCAAACATGGGGTACAAGCGTAAGCAAGCTACAAGACCAAGAACTATCACGGTTAAAATCCAAAGTCGATGAAGTGCATCAAGCTACAATCGGCTTTGGACAAGGTGGAGCGCAAGCGGTTGAAAATGTTCGTAAGAGCGTGCAAGGCCTTGCTGATGATATCCAAAAAGCGATCGACAAAGATCTTGAGAAGACTCTTAAAGGTCTTGAAAAAGTCGGTGCAGATGAAACAATCCAGAAGCGCGCTGTAGCGCAAGCAGAACAGCAAAAAAAGAATGTGCAATCCATGACAGATGAGATTGTGCAGATTTATCAAAACGCATCCGATCAACACAGAAAGATCACTCGCGAAGAACAAGCGATTATCTACGACTACGAAAATCAATTTATTGATAAACAATTGTCGTTGCAGAAATATTCTGCCGATGAACGCACTGCCATCATGAAAGCCATGAATGGCCAGATTAGTGATCTAAATGAAACTCAACTACGCAAAGGTACAGGGGTTGTAGCTAAATGGCTCAAAGAGGAACAGAAGCTCTATGATGAGCAAGTGACTGCATTGAAAGATGCTCACGAAAAGGGGATTTATAGCCAGTCCGAATACAACAAGGAAATGGAAAAACTAAATGCCCAACACAAGTCCAAGATGGAAGCATTTGGCCGTGAGTATGCTGCTCTTCAAAAGGAATGGAGTAAGAAAGTACCTCTTAATTTCGGTAACGACGAACAACGTAAGATGTATTTTGATCAGATGCGCAAGGATTGGGCAGAACTTGGACTCGACTATGACAAGATGATGGCCAAGGCAGACCAATTTGCTGACATCGTGGGTCGTTCGTCTGGTATGGTTGCTAAGAGCGTGCAGAATATGTCGCAGGAGACCAAAGATGCCAACAACATCTGGAATGGATTAGTATTTGATCCTAAAACTGGACAAGTCAAGACCAATGCGCAAGAGGAAGTAACTAAAGCGCTCCAAGCTGAAAATGGCTGGGAGAATATGCAATTTATTCTCAAGCACGCAAACCTTGAGACTAACGCTAAGATGACGATCGGACAAGCGCTGGTTGAGGTTGGCAAGTGGGATAGTTTAACTCCTCAAGAGAAAGAACTTGTGGTAGGTAATAATCAAGGAATGAAAGCGGTCCTTGATAGTAAGACATTGCTTGAACAGTACAACGCAATGCCAGCGGCAGTCAAGGAACTCTTGATGAAGAACACTGACTTTCTCTCATCTGGTGAACGTGCTACAGCAATCATCGAACGCTGGAACACACTAACACCAGAGCAGAAAGAACTCATCTTAAAGGATGCTGCGAGCGACAAGGCTGAACGTGTACGACTAGCAGTCGACTCACTAACTGGTATGGCCCACGTAGTTAATTTAGATGCAGAAGATAAGACCAAGAGCGCTATCGCTAGTGCGATGTCTAGCATCTTAACGTTACCAACTGACCACAAGACGGATTTGATTGCAACTCCAGACGGTGTTACCCTTGGAACTAACCAAGCTATGGGCGCTTTGGGATTGTATAACGGATTCGCAGTACCTACAAAACAATTTACTGCCGATGCAAGTAACGCAACTAACGCTGCTAACCAAGCAATTGCTAAACAGCAAGAGTGGAATAGTACACCTAGTCCAGTTAAACCGCAGTTGGGTGATCCAACTGGTGCGATAACTGCTGCACGGCAAGCTATTGAAAATCAAAACGCTTGGAATAGCACTCCAAGTCCTATCAAGGGCATCAATGCACAAGATAATACTGCAGGCCCTGTTTGGAGCGCTCAATCAAATATCAATAGCGTTCAAGGTAAGACAGTATACATTGATGTCGTAAGGCGGATGATTGGTGGAGCAGCAGCCGCGATTGGTTTTTAAAGATGGTACAGACTACCACGAAGGTGGACTTGCAATGGTCAATGACCAACGTGGTACGCTCTACAAAGAAATGGTCACACTACCGGACGGATCATCGTTTATCCCAGAGGGCCGTAACGTGATCCTTGATCTTCCAAGAGGTTCGAAAGTCATGCGCGCTGGTTTGACTAAAAACTTTATGCGTGAATTAGGTATACCGAACTTTGCGGACGGTGTAGGTTGGAAACATTCGGAAGTTGCGAACGTTACACAACGAATTAAAAACGTTAATGAATGGAAACGGAACAATGAACAGCGTGATCTTGTACCGTTTATCCAAGAGTTGATTGACCAAGTTAAACGTGGTAACAATCGTGATGAACGACCAAACCAAAACTACACATTGAATGTACACGGAAATAGCACTGGACAAGATTTGACGCCAGAATTTATGAAGCGCTTGATGCGTGAACTAGCATACTATACTAATCAAGAAGGAAGGGGATTAGCTTGACGACATTTACTTTCAATGGAAAGAAAAATACTGAATTCGGTCTACGAGTAGCAGAAGGCAAGAAGATCACTACTTCCAGCCTTGATGTGGAGCGCGTGACAGTAGCAGGACGGGACGGTGACTTACTAATCAGTAATAACCGTCTTAATTCTGCTGAGCTGAGCTTTCCTGTTAATTTTGTAAAAGAAAAGGGATTGATCGCTACAGAAGTTTATAAAATCTCAGAGTGGTTGAATGTGGCAGGTTATAAGGATTTGACAATCTCTTACGATCCAGATTTCATCTATCGTGCTGCATATCTTGAGACATTTAGCATCGAGGAAACCATGCGACAGTTTGGCAAAACAACCATTAATTTTGTGTGCTATCCTGTTAAATTTTATAAGCAAGGTCGTACCACGCAGAAACTAATGAATGGTGCGACACTTAACGGTCTAGGCAATGTAAACGCAAAACCTATCATCACGCTAGTGGGATCGGGCGATTGCACTCTTACTATTAACGGACGCAAGACTAAACTAAAAGATATCCAAGGCAAAATCACACTGGATATGCAAGCCAACCAAGTATTTAAGGATAACTTGCCAGCGTGGGATAAGGTAGTAAGAAGCTCACAATTCCAGATGCCGTACCTTGACTATGGTCGTAACTTGATTTCGTGGGACGGTAACTTTGAAGTGTTTACAATCCCGAACTGGGGGGTTAAGCTATGAGGCCTATTTTATTTAATAAAAATGAGACGGCTTTCGACACTTACGGTCTGGGTGAGCTTAACGTGACCAAGGGAACAGTCACACGGGAACGAAACGGAAATTATACGTTATACGCTGAGATTCCCGTGAATGATCCAGCAACAGCGACTCTTGAGAAAGAAATGAAGCTGAAAGCTGACGCTGGACTGCGTACCAAGAACCAGACATTTGAAATCTCGCGGATTGTTAAAGATAGCAGTAACATCGCTAAAATTTACGGTCAACATATCAGTCATAAGCTGGAATACATGGCAGTTGTTAATGGCAGGGCCTTTAGTGGTTCCGCCTTTACTGCGCTTGCAATCTGGCACAATGCTACGATTGGTGATCTACGTTTTGATGTTTGGTCTGATATCCAGACGACTGGCAAGGGTGTGTTTGACATTTCGAAAATGGAGAACGCACGGCAAGCCCTTGGTGGTGTTGAGGGGTCTATCCTTGATATCTACGGTGGGGAATACGAGTTTGACAATATGACCGTGCGATTGCATAAGCAATTAGGTCGTACTGCTCCAACCGTGCTAGAGTATGGCAGAAATATCCTATCTGCTGAACTCGATGAAACAATCGAGAGCGCATACACTAGCGTGTTGCCGTTTGCGACTTACACTCCAGACAAGCCAGAGGGGGACACTAGTGATAGTCAGCCCGACCCCGTAACAGTCACGCTCCCAGAGAATTATGTAGATAGCAAGTATAAGGCTCTCTACGCACATCGCAGAATTAAAGTCGTAGATTTCTCAAGCGAATTTAAATCTGATAGCAAGAGTAAGGATATCCCAACACCCGATAAATTGCGTAAAATCGCTAATGATTATATGGAGCGCAATGAAATTGGTAAGCCTAAGATCAACATCAAAATCGAGTATGCTGATCTAGCACGCACACTTGACTATGCGGATCGAGGCTGGATCGAAGAAGTCGAATTATGCGATATTGTACCCGTCTATTATCCACAGATCGGGCTGACCGATGAAACTTTGAAAATAACCACGATCACTTACGATTTTGTAAACGAACGAAATGAGAGCGTGGAGTTTGGTGATATCGGAACGAACGTAAGAGCGACCATGCAGAGCGGACTCGCTGGACGGGTCGATGATATTGCTAAAGCCCAGCAGGACTTTGAGAATAGCTTGCCAGATTATTTACTAAACGCTCAAGGTAACAAGGTTTGGTACAACAGACCAGATGACAAAGAACATAAAATCGGTGACATCTGGTTTGAGAAGAACGGTCTATATGACCGAATGTATGTCTGGAACGGTTCGCAATGGGAGAAGCGTATTGATACGGAAGATGTCGATAAGATTAAGAAAGAGGTTGATAAACAGCTTGAACAAGCCAAGCAGTCAACTACTATCGAAATCGAAAAGGCAAACGCAAAAGCTCAAGAAGCTCTTATTAAAGCTGGAACGATTCCAGACACAGCTACGTTATCGGATCAAATTAAAACGCTGATTTTAAATAGTCCAGATTTATCACGTAAGGTCACGGAAACGTTTAATAATGCGGACAATGGTGATACGATCTATAGCAAGGTGTATTCCAAGGTAGCAAAGAATTTTGCGACCATAGGTCAGTTTGACGCTTTGGATAGAGTCCAAAACGACCAAGGACGCGATCTTCTTAATCTCTCTAAAAAAATTGAAACGCAAACCGTAGAATTTAACAAGCTGACGGAATCGAACAAGCTATACGAACGCATTCTTGGAACGTCCGAAACAGGCGCACCAGACAAGCTGTCCCGGTTGGTTATGTCCAGTGATATATTCCAGACAGAAGTCGGAAAGTATGTCACAGACGACAACAACTTGATCGTAAATTCGATGACCATGTCAACTAATACGCTAGTTAACGCTAACAGAAACGGCGTAGAAGTTACCCTGAATGATGGAGTATTTAGCATTAAGGCGCAAGGTTTAACCGGTTTTAACTTCACCGGTTTTTCATTACCTATCTATGTCAAGAAAATTTATCGCGGTGAAACCTATACCCTAGGTTTTAAATACCGCTTTAAAGAATACCCGGACCATTCGTTTGCCTTTAATGTGAAAAACCACAAATTAAATAAGATTTTGTTAAATGCTGAAATTGGTAAGAACAAACCGCCTTTGAATGAATGGACTGAATTTCAACAAACTTTCACAGTCCGGGAAGACTTCCTTTTTGGTGAGGATCGAAATTTTCCGTTTTATATTTACCTAGTTAAAAACGGCTGGGTAGAATTTAAGGAACCTATTTTGGTGAGAGGAAGCAGAACCGGGCCTTACAAGCCAAGTCAATTTGATGACGCTTTCGCTGAAACAAAAGCAGTACGGACGCAAGTGACACAGCTCGCTGGATCGTGGGCGGTCCGGAACCTTAATAGTAACGGTGATGTACTCAACTCAATCAACGTACTCGCTGACGGCACGAACCGAATAGACGGACGGTTAACACACATCACGGGTCAGACAAAGATTGACAATGCAGTCATTAAAGACGGTATGATCGCTAACCTTAACGCAGATAAAATCACTGGTGGCACGATTGATGCCAGTCAGATCAACGTTATCAATGTCAATGCTGGTAACGTGCTTGCTGGTACGTTAATTGGTATGACCGTTCGAGGTGGTCGGATCGAAGGTCTAAATGGAAAGATGTATATTGACTTACAAAATAGTCAATATAACGTTTTAAACAACGAAGCCACAATCAGACGGATTGACGATACCAATTCCTCGCAATTTATTAAATTAACAAAGAGTGGATTTATCGCAGAACGATTCAGAGATAGCAATGCTGCACTCATGGTTTTAGGCACGAATCACAACAAAGACCCTAAAGAAGTAGAACGGCACGATAATGAAACATTTGCAGGCATTCGGCTCTGGTCTGGTAAAGGAAACGGCACGGAAGAAAGTCTTACTGAATTTGTGGGCGACCGCGTACTGATCTACAATAATGGTCGCTATCGTAGCCCGTGGAATTTTCACGGGAATACTAATGACGGGAATACCTATTTGATACCGATGAACCAAAATGGCGTTAAACATTTTATTGGACGTGGTGACTTTTTCTTAGAGGGTATTTACTCGCGGAAATTTTACATGAGCGGTGGTATTGATATTGGTGATTATATCTGGGACTTGCTCACTTGCTTTGGTGAAATGGCAAAAAACAATATGCTTGGAGGGGCTAAAAACCACATCACGGGAGTACTACGGAAACGAGGTTATAGAATTTAATGAACACAACAGACAAAATTATCAACGATGTCGCAGTCCAACTTGCGAATAAAACTATTGAGTGCGCTACCTATAAGGCGCACTACGAAGAAGTACAAGAACAACTAGCGCGAATTAACAACGTACTAGAAGCAGATGAAGCATTGAAAGAGTTATTCGATGAAGTAGCTCAGAAAGGATAATATATGACATTTAAAGTAGTAAACAAATACGCACAAGACGCTAACCGCACATTCGTAGCAATTCGACAAGAGAACCCTTATACAGCCTTTGACCGTGTATTGATTGGTGACCGTACCAACGAGTCAGACGAAGCTCTATCGAGGCCGTATTGGGTCAGATTGCAACTGAATTTAACCCAGCGGACGGTGTGAAGAAATTGCAAGAAGACTTGCACGTACAGGCTGAAAGCTATGAGCAGAAACTAGCTGAGAAAGATACAAAAATCGCAGAAGTAAAAGCGGTAGCAGATTGGGCAGTATTGGCGCGGGTGACTGACACAGATAACCCATTAGATCCAACAATCTACAAGCGTGGTCTTGAATTGGTCGATCTTGGACAGTCTGGTAAAACCTACAAGTCACAAGAAATCTTTGCAATTGAAGATGCCACACACAATGCATTGTATGGTGAGGGTAACCGTGTGATGGTGCAAGTCAACAGTGACTTTACCTATAATGGCGAAACTATTGATCAGCTTGCAAGCCTTGAGCAAAACGGCAAGCTGGCAGTTTGGAAGTGGACGAAACCGAAAGAAAATACTGATTTAGAAACTCAACCACTGGCATAGAATTGAGGTGATTGAGTGACATTCTCTGATTTGATCGCACACCTCGCCCCGACTTTCGGAGTGATTGCTACTGGCTGGTTTGGGATGAAAGCTAGTAAATCTGCAAACTTAAACAAAGAACAGTTTAACGAATTAAAAGACGAACTAGGAACAATCCAACAGGCGGTAGAGACCGTTAAAGTTGTGGGTGAGGATAATAATAAGAAATCAATGAAGTGAATGATAAGTTAGCCGTACATGATGAAGCGCATCTAGTCACAATGTATTTGAGGCTAGAGCGCGACATCAGTACAGCTATTAAGCGTGGATATACCACAGTGCACGAGTCAGATATCATTCACAAAATGCACAAGAGCTACAAAAAACTCGGTGGCAACGGGTACATAGATGCCCTGTATAGTAAATATGTAAATTTAGAAGTGAGGAATTAATATGAATAAAATTAACTGGTCAGTACGTTTGAAAAATAAAAACTTTTGGCTTGCAATCGTTCCAGCGCTCGCATTGCTATTTCAAGCGTTTGCGGATATCTTTGGCATCAAGCTAGAGTTTGGACAAACCATTGATAAAATCTTGGTATTCGTCAATGTGTTGTTTGCATTCTTCGTGCTTGTCGGAGTGGTCAATGATCCAACTACTGCTGGATTGAGCGATAGCGAACGTGCGTTAGGTTATGAAGAACCTAACCAAGATTAATATATTTTTGCTGGCTACTGTCTATTTTTGGATAGTAGCCTTTAACTTTAGAAAGGAGCAGTAATGGCTACTTTAAATGATATTTTAGGATATGCAGAAAGCCTAGCAAACCAAGGGGTGGGAGCTGATGCCGATGGAGCATACGGTACGCAGTGCGTGGACCTACCAAACTCTATTTCTATCAATTTCTTTGGCCGTGCGCTTTGGGGCAATGCGATTGATCTGCTTAATTCTGCCCGTGACCTTGGATATGATGTGGAATACAACCAAGAGGGAAATCTCGATAGCAAGCCACGGGCTGGTGCTGTATTTGTCCAAGAGACGATTTATCTATACGGTCATCCTTACGGTCACACAGGTCTAGTCATCGAAGATAGTGACGGATATACCATGCGCACTATTGAACAAAACATTGATGGTAACGCAGATGCTCTTTATGTCGGTGGTCCAGCACGATATAACACCCGTGATTTTAACGGTATTGTAGGCTGGTTTTACTTCCCAGTTGACGGGAAACCAGCACAAGTTACTAATGTCGAACCGTCAGAGCCTCTTACAGTCGATTCTAGCGCATTTAATGAGGAGACTGGTGCATTTACAGTCGAAGTATCTGCGCTCAATGTACGGGATTCTGCAGGACTCTCTGGCGAGATTGTGGCAGTATACACAGCAGGTCAAGCTATCAATTATGACGGATGGATTGATAATGATGGCTATATCTGGATCACATACATCGCAGGATCTGGTAATCGCAGATATGTAGCAGTCGGACAATCGGAGAATGGTAAGCGTATCAATAGTTTTGGATCGTTTGCGTAAGGCGGTGAACCATGCGTATTAATTCAACGAATTTAAAACAATTCGAGGGGGGCGATGTCGTGAAGCAAGGCGACACAGCCTCACTCTTTGGCTATGAGTTATTGGACGAAAATTATAGCCCAGTGCCAGAAATCGAGGGGCAGGAAGCCACGATCACACTTGCTAATCGTAGTGGTAAGACTAGCTTAACCAGTACGGTCACAGACCATAAGGTTAAGTTTAACATTAATAAGGTTTTGCCAGTCGGTATCTACCAAGTAGAAATCACTTGTGGTAATTATGTATTCCCATCTGATAAGTCTACTGTTATCAAGGTGACACAATCAACAGAGGGATACCAGACGGCAGAAGTGGTTGAGCTTGGTAAGGTCAGCTTGCGCGACGAGATCGCAAACTATCTCGCTGGCCACACTGTACAAGCGTATAATGACAGCCCACTAGTCGCACGAATCGAAGCACTCGAAGCACGGCCACAAGTTACAACGGTCGATCTTGGGCCGTTAGAAAGTCGATTACAATCGTTGGCCCTATCGGTTCAAGCCTTGGAAAATAAACCAGCTCCGACGGTTCAAACGCTCGATTTAGGACCGCTAGAAAAGCGCGTGGAAGCCTTGGAAAACAAGCCGGCACAAACAGCCCCAGTGGTTGACTTGAGTGCGTATATGACCTCAGAAATGGCTTATCAGACGTTTGCGACGTATGCCACGTTACAAGATAAAATGACTAATAACATTAAGAATAAGCACCTTGAGCTTGGCCTTGACGCGCTGATCGACGAGAAACTGAGGAACGGTGGCGATAACTTCCTTACTAGCCACCAAGCCAGCACGGCTTACGTGTCAAAAGAAGTGTTTCAAAACTTGCTGAAACGTGTCGAAGTACTCGAATCAGTTCCTATATAATGTATTTTCCCTCCCATTTTTGGGAGGGCTTTTTTGTTGTCTGAAACTTGTGTTTATAACGGCAATTTTTAAAATTGTCTATTGTAATAGACAATAAAAAAGACAGCTTTAAACTGTCTTTTACTCTTTATTAATTGATTGAGCGAATGAAAATAATTTTTCGGCAGTCAATAGCGCCATCTTATCTAAGCTAGTTTTTCCTTTTCGTAAATCCGATACAGTTGACCAAGGAACGTCCGCCCCTTTTGAAATGGCGCTGGTACTGATTTCACTATTCAATAGATCTGTAATTTCTTTACGCATTTTTTACTTTTCCTTTTCGTTTTTAAACCATAAATAAACATTGATAATAATTATGAAAGTAGCGATTATATAAACCATTGTATAACTTCTTTCTATATGATAAAATGGAGAAGTAGGAAAGGGCTTTTTCCTACTCTCCAAGCGTTTACCTTTTTCCTTTGCGGGTTTTCGGTTTACGCTTTTTTGTTTGCCTGTAAACTGTTAAAGCAGTTATTAGGCTAGCTATAGCGGTTACTGTTTCAGGTATGTCGTCTATGACCTTTTCAAGTAACCTTAACCAATCTTCTTTATTCATTGGTCTTACCTCCTTTCTTAATTATATTATATCACGGTCTACCGTGATTGTCAATAAAAAAGTAATAAAAAATAACTTTTTTAGTTCATTTTTTTAAACTGCACAGGCAATCGAATGACTACGTTTTTGACTACGTTTTTATTTATTTGAGCAATATACAACCTTATCTAAAAATACAGTAAAATCAACTAACCATATCTAATGGATATCTAATAGAATGTGATTTAGTTTT
>BNJU01000040.1_pt1 | contig 11809 bp, 13 predicted proteins | sample 8539281 | NCBI WGS metagenome assembly BNJU01 (sample SAMD00202456, study PRJDB9452) | human saliva metagenome | isolation source: human saliva | place: Japan
CCCTTAAATGCGAAGAGCCTGTCAAGTCCCGGGTTTTGTGTAGGGATTTTTAGGCCGCTTTCTTTCGTGTTGTTGTGTGTTTGTTTTCTGCTTGTTGCGGTGTGATTCCGCCCAGGGCGAGGTGAGGGCGGCTTGTGTTGTACCAGTGGACCCAGGCTGAGGTTTCGCGTTCGACTTCGCGTTGGTCGCGCCATAAACCTGTGTAGCCGGGACGTGCTTTGTTGTAGATGAGTTCGGCTTTGTATAAGGAGTTCAAGGCCTCGGCTAGAGCGTTGTCGTAGGAGTCGCCGGTGGATCCTACTGAGGCTACGGCCTTGCATTGGGCTAGTGCCTGTCCGTAGCGCACGTCGCGGTATTGCACGCCCCGATCGGAGTGGTGCACAAGCCCTCGAGTGTCTATGTTTTCGCGGCGTCGCTGGCAGATCGCCATGTTTAATGCGTCCAGGGCCAGGTCAGTACGCAGCGAGGACGCGACCTTCCAGCCCAGGATTTTACGAGAGCACACACGTCGGTGACGAAGGAGACGTAGACCCAGTCAGCCTGGGTTGGTACGTAGGTGATGTCCGCGACCCACAACTCGTTGAGGTCATGGGCCCCGAAATGCCGATTGACCAGGGGCGTGTTCAATTGTCTGTGTATCCGTCTTTTGTTTGAAAGGATTGATGCATGATGAATGATGATGATGTTGTTGTGGCTCGCGCTAGTGGGCGTGAGACGGTGGAGGAGCTTCGCAGCTCGGGGGCGTTGGATGCGTTGTTTGAGCGTCTTGATGCTGGCGAGGTCGAGATGACGGGCAGCCAGGGCTTGTTGCCGGCGTTGCTCAAGGAGGCCTTGGAGCGCGGGTTGGCCGCTGAGCTGACCGAGCACTTGGGGTATGAGAAGGGCCAGACCAGCACCCAGGCGCGCTCGAACACGAGGAACGGCACGACGAAGAAGACCGTGATATCGGAGGTGGGAGCCTTCGAGATCGAGGTTCCCCGGGACCGGGCAGGCTCATTCACCCCGCGCCTGGTACGGAAAGGACAGCGGCGCCTCGATGGCTTGGATGCGATGATTATCAGCTTGTATGCCGGGGGGGGATGACGGTACGCGATATCCGCCATCACCTGGCCTCCACCCTGGGCGTGGAGGTCAGCGCTGGGACGATTTCCACGATCACTGACGCGGTGTGCGAGGCCGTCTTGGAGTGGCAGCACCGCCCCCTAGAAGCGTTCTACCCGGTGATCTACCTGGACGCGATCCGCATCAAAGTCCGACGCGATCACAGGGTGGAGAACCGGGCCGCTCACCTGGCGGTCGGAGTGGACATGGAGGGCATCAAGCACGTGCTGGGCATCTGGGTCCAAGCCGATGAAGGAGGAGCTTTTTGGGCCCACGTATGCGCCGAGCTAGCCAACCGAGGCCTACGCGATGTCCTGATCGTGTGCTGCGACGGACTTACTGGCCTGCCCGAAGCCATCGAAGCGACCTGGCCCCAGTCCATGGTCCAAACCTGCGTCGTTCACTTAATCCGCGCGTCCATGCGTTTCGTGTCCTACAAGGACCGCAAGAACGTCGCCGCCGCCCTCAAGCGGATCTACAGCGCACCCAATGAGGAAACCGCCCGAGAGGCGCTCGAAGAGTTTGCGGCCAGCGACCTGGGAGCGCGCTACCCCCAAACGGCCCTGACCTGGCAGCGCGCCTGGCAGCGCTTCACGCCGTTCCTGGCGTTCCCGCCCATGCTACGCCGCGTCGTGTACACCACCAACGCTATCGAATCGTTGAACTACCAGCTGCGTAAAATCACCAAGAACCGCGGGCATTTCCCCAGCGAAGAAGCCGCCGTCAAACTCCTATGGCTCGCCATCTGCAACATCGAAGACAAACGCGCCGCCCAACGCCTCACAGACGCAGGCAAACCCCCCCAACAAACGAACAGGACACACCCGCCTCATCCAAGGACACACCACCACCAACTGGAAACAAGCCCTCGCCCAACTCACCACCGCCTACCCCGACCGAATCACCCCCTACCTCTAACCCCCATACACAGAAAAATTGACAGGCTCTTGACCAGGTCCAAGGGGCATGCATGGCGCGGTGCTGAGGCCGTGACATGGCGGGTCCGACGCCGACTCACGCCACGAATGCCCATACGCCGCATCAGTCTCTCGACCGTGCAGCGCGCCACGTGTCCCACGCCCAACTCGTGAGTGTTGAGGAAGGCGTGCATTTTGCGCACCCCGAACACACAGTAGTTCTCCTCCCACACGCGTCTGATCACGTCTGTGAGCGCCTCGTCGCGCACGCTGCGCGCCGACAAGGGGCGCGCCCGAGCGGCGTAATAACTACTGGGAGCAACCCGCACCCCTGACTGGGACAAGACAGTGCAGATTGGCTCGACTCCCCACCGATGTCGATTGACCTCGATAAAGTCGTAAACTAACGCGCGAGGCGGTCGAGCTCCGCCCCGAAAAAAGCTGACGCCGCCTTCAAGATCTCATTGGCTCGGCGCAGTTCACGGTTTTCAGCTTCCAGCGCCCGGATGCGGGCCTCTTGATCACTGACCTCGCCGCGCTCATTGCGTCCGCCCTGCTCCACGGCGCGCACCCACGTACGCAACGCCTCAGGATTGATCCCCAACTGGCCGCTAATGCGCTTGATAGCACCCTTGCGCCTAGAAGGATCAGCACGAGCCTCCAACGCCATACGCGTCGCACGCTCACGCAACTCCATCGAATACTTACGCTGACCAGACATCCCAAACCTCCAATCCGGCCTAAGATACTCTCCACAATACCCGGGACACATCAGCCTGTTTTCCTTTAGTTCGACGCCGAGCGGGCCGTAGTCCCACGCAGAGCGGGTGCCACCGTAGATGTCACCGCAGGGGAAGACGAAGCCGCGGCGCTTCGCGAGGCTGATGACGGACTCGAGGCGAGAGGGGCCCTGTGGCACTTGGTGCTCCTTGCACATGATGGCCGCACCTGGCTGGCGCGGCATTGACCTCCTGATCCTATCGAAGATTAGAAAGAGCCCCGCATCCCGGCTGCGTACGTGGGCAAGGCTGGGAGTGCGTGGATAATTGCTGTACCTGATGTTTCGGGGGTACTCACTCAGTTCGCAGGAGGCTCGTGGGATACACCGGGAATGACGGGGCGACTCACGCGACTATTCTCATCGCGAATCCACAGGTCACGCCATGCACCCCCCTCGACCACGTCGATCACGGGAAGCCCTGGGCGCCATGAGGCGAAGCCAGCCGGATACCCTGGCTCACTCCGCGTGTGAAGGGCAGTCCTCAGCAGTTCCCTTTTCTTTGCGTCCCACACACGAACAGACCCATCCTTCCCCCCGGCGACCACACGAGAACCATCAACCGATACAGCGACCGATTCGACCCGGGACGTATGGCCCTCCAGCACACTCACAGTCTCACCAGAATCCACATCCCACACACGAACAGACCCATCCAAACCCTCGGCGACCACACGAGAACCATCAAGCGACACAGCGACCGCGAGGGCGACGGCTGCATAGCCCTCCAACACACTCACGGTCTCACCAGAATCCACATCCCACACACGAGCAGACCCATTCCACCTCCCGGCAACCACACGAGAACCATCAAGCGACCACGCGACCGATTCGACGGAGGACTCATGGCCCTCCAACACACTCACAGTCTCACCAGAATCCACATCCCACACATGAACAGACCCATCCAAACCCCCGGTCACCACACGAGAACCATCAAGCGACCACGCGACCGATCGGGCAGGGGCTCTACGGCCCTCCAACACACTCACAGTCTCACCAGAATCCACATCCCACACACGAACAGACCCATCCCACCTCCCGGCAACCACACGAGAACCATCAACCGACACAGCGACCGATTCGACGGAGGACTCATGGCCCTCCAACACACTCACAGTCTCACCAGAATCCACATCCCACACACAAACAGACCCATCCAAACCCCCGGTCACCACACGAGAACCATCAAGCGACAACGCGACCGATCGGGCGGGGGAGGTATGGCCCTCCAGCACACTCACGGTCTCACCAGAATCCACATCCCACACACAAACAGACCCATCCCACCTCCCGGCAACCACACGAGAACCATCAACCGACACAGCGACCGATCTGACGGAGGACGTATGGCCCTCCAACACACTCACAGTCTCACCAGAATCCACATCCCACACACAAACAGACCCATCCTTCCCCCCGGCGACCACACGAGAACCATCAACCGACACAGCGACCGATTCGACGGAGGACGTATGGCCCTCCAACACACTCACAGTCTCACCAGAATCCACATCCCACACACAAACAGACCCATCCTTCCCCCCGGCGACCACACGAGAACCATCAACCGACACAGCGACCGATTCGACGGGGGAGGTATGGCCCTCCAACACACTCACAGTCTCACCAGAATCCACATCCCACACACAAACAGACCCATCCCACCTCCCGGCAACCACACGAGAACCATCAACCGACACAGCGACCGATTCGACGGAGGACGTATGGCCCTCCAACACACTCACAGTCTCACCAGAATCCACATCCCACACACAAACAGACCCATCCTTCCCCCCGGTCACCACACGAGAACCATCAACCGACAACGCGACCGATTCGCCCCGGGGCGTATGGCCCTCCAACACACTCACAGTCTCACCAGAATCCACATCCCACACATGAACAGACCCATCCAAACCCCCGGTCACCACACGAGAACCATCAACCGACAACGCGACCGATCGGGCAGGGGCTCTACGGCCCTCCAACACACTCACAGTCTCACCAGAATCCACATCCCACACACAAACAGACCCATCCCACCTCCCGGCAACCACACGAGAACCATCAACCGACCACGCGACCGATTCGACGGAGGACGTATGGCCCTCCAACACACTCACAGTCTCACCAGAATCCACATCCCACACACGAACAGACCCATCCCACCCCCCGGTCGCCACACGAGAACCATCAACCGATAAGGCCAGCGCTCCAGAGCCGAGTACTGGGAGGATGATCTGCCCGTGTTGATGCACACTCGTCATTTTCTCCCCCATAGAGGCCCACGTGGCCCCTGGATGGCCCGACGGCCACAACGCGCCTTTACTGCGGGTGTTGGTGAAGGTCGCCTGGGTCAAACGAGCATCCGTGAAGTCAGCACGGTTCAGATTCACCTCCTGAAAGACGGCTCGCCTTAGGGAACAACCCACGAAGCTGGAGCCCGTGAGATCGAGTTGCCTACTGACGCTTCCCTGAATCACAATCTCATCAAGCTGAGCGCCATCAAGTTTGATCCCCCGCAGAGGGGGCATTGGAAGTCCCTGTCGATGAGCGTGAAGGGCGTAGGCAAGGAGAAGCTCACTCACCTGTGGCCGATAGCTGGTCCGCCAACGCGCGAGCTGATGAAGAGCATTGGAATACTCTGTTTGGAGCAGTTCACCGAGGAAGGTGAGCGTCTCACGGCTGGGCACGGGAATCCTCCAGCCTTCACACACATTCCGCTGTGCACTCTCGGCGAGGTGCCGGGCGAGGAAATACTCAAACAGGGAGGTGTGGGCGAATCTGAACCCGGCAAGAGGCTCGTCTTCACGACTGAGGAAAGTGGCGGTTCTGAGATCCTCCTCGAGACGTTCAACGTCGGCGTTCGAATAACGTCTCTGGAACCGAGCTTCGCTGGCCACCCACTCATGAAACCAGTCGTGCAGCTCTGAGACCGGCAGCAGACTCGTCCCAGAGCGCCACAAGTGCGCGGCTAGAGCCATCACCAAGAGCGGCTTATGTTCGCGCGAAATGTAATGCTTCAGGTCATCACGATCAAGCCATTCCTCTGTCATCAGTTCGTAGAGGGTGGCTCCCGATACTGGCTCTCCAGAAGCACGCCTATCCTCGAGTTCTGGAATCCGTTTCGAAATGAGTTTGAGCGTGTACGGCCGCTCCGAGAGCTCACTCAGATTGTGGACATTTCTAATGGTTTCCATCACCACATCAACCGGGATGGACGGAACTGCTGCTTCTAAGTACTTTCGCACCTGTTTTTCAGTCAGCGGCAACAAAGTCATTGCCCGATAACTCTGCGCAGTAAGGTCGGTCCTGTCCCGCAGAAGAAAGTGATTCTTCTGAGCCCTGAGAGTAGGGAAGTACTGCGTCCGACAGGTGAGCATGACTTTGGTTTGCAATCTCAGTTCTGAAGGCACAACGTCGATTACGCCGAGGAGCTGCTGCGTGAAAGCCAGTCCCGTCCTTTCGTTGAACTTGACCAGCAATTCATCGAGCCCATCGAAAATCACCAGACAAGGCGAGTCGCTCAACCATGCGACAAATCGATCCCAAGTGTAGTGCTTCGACTCCCTGGGGAGCCAGCCATCGCGCATACAGACCTCCACGGTCGCTCTCAGCGAAGAAGCTTCGTCTGCTCTGGTGATCTTCTTAAGGTCGAAGTAGAGGGGGATGGGAAGGGTCGGATCATTTTCTCGTCGTTTCTCCAGCTCTTTGGCAAGACGTTGGGAGGTCACCGTTTTTCCCATGCCATACTCGCCAAGTAGAGCGAAGAACTGTTCCCCCTTCGGGTCTGACACCCATTCGAGCAAGGCTTCCAGAATTGGCCGTCCAGATTCATCAATGGGAGTCGATTCCCACTTGTCCAAACTCACAGTCATCGCTCGAGGATCGTCAATGAAACCACCGCCTGCGAAGATGGGATCAAAATCTCCCATTGTGGCGACACTCGGACTTAAATTCACAGGGCGGCGCGCCGGTAAATCGGTTGCCCCTCTTTCAATGATGGCATGAACAACCTTTGCAGCTTGCCCGGCTGCAATTTTCTGATCTCGTTCCTTATGCGGATTATTCTTCTCTTCCGCCCAGTCGCAGATCCCTTTAACCAGCAACCAGCGAGTTTTTTCCCGACATGCCCGCTCGATGCCGGAGCCCTCCATTTCTCCGCCAACAATACTCGCATGTCTCGCCCTGAGCTCATCCCGATATTCCTTATTGTCTACCAGGGCATCGCCACTCAGCACGAGGCCTTGATGAATTCTCGGCCACCCCTCCTGTCCCCTGCGAGCATGCTCCAGCTCCCGCACCCTTGACAGAAGAACGTCTGATGCGGGCCTGGGAAATCCTCGTTGCGTATCATGGCCGTTGGGCTCGACCCGGACATGCATATAGTTGAGAATCGCTTCGCTCACGAGAACATCACCGATTTGTTGCTCCCCAGGCTCAACACCAAAGGCAATCCCCACAGCGTAGACCTCAGTCGGGTTCCAATTCTGTACCGCCTCTATGGCTGCGTACTGCGCTTCCCCAGTCGTTTGTCCCGAGATCGCGTGAATAATTCGCATTCCGCTGATGTCCGCGAGGTGATAGTAGCTCCGTTCACCACGGACCACGCGACGGTCCGGTTCTTTCTCACTACCCCTGAACTCCTTCCATACGGCCCGAGTTTCATTCGGATTGAATGTCAACAGCACGACCGTCGGCACCCCGCTCTCAACAGCCCGCTGCTCTGCGAGCTGGTCCTCAGGAATCGCCCTCAGGACGTCCGCATCAAATTGGGGACTCTCCAACTCAGGCCCCTCGAACCACACCCATCGAGAGCTAGCTCCTCCGCGCTTGCTAGGAGTGATGCACATACTGAAGGCCACCCCCTGCTCTTCGGCAACCTTGTTCACAGCCATCATGAGCCGGTTGAGATTCCGATTCAGGTTCGCAGTCTTATCTTCATAGGGGTAGAGCTTCTCAAACAGCTCAGAAACCAAGACACGACCTTCCGCGTCGAGCATGCCGACGACGACCCCTAGGGCCTTTGAATTGGCAGATGAGAGACCCTCAAGCCTCCGAATGACACCCCTCGCGCTGACGAAATCTAAAACTCTCACCACGACACCGTCCTTCCAACAGTGCCATACTAGCAGGAAGACGGCGCCAACATGTCTGAATTAACTGAATACAGTCCGAATAGAGGCTCTTCATAATTGAGGGTGTAGTTGGGGTCTGAATCCTCCTGTTTCGAGGAGGCAGCGGGTGATGTAGTTGGTGAGGTTTCGGAACCCGAGTGCGGATCCGCGTAAGTGTTCGAGGCGGCCGTTGATGGCTTCGGTGGGGCCGTTGCTGGTGTGGGGGTGGTCGAAGTAGGCCAGGATGTCTGTGGCTCGGCGTTTGAGTGTCCTGCCCAAGGTGGTGAGCTCGGTGAGGGAGGAGGGCATGCTTGTGGAGGTGAGGCGCGTGATTTCCTCGTGCATTAAAGTCTTGCCCCCACGCGCGTTGGATGAGCGGTAGGCTTCGATGATGTTCTGGTAGGCGCTCCAGGTGACCTCGAGGGCGACGTGCTCGTCGCCGGAAAACAGGTCGAGTATCTGGTGCTGCTGGCCAAGGGTGAGTAGGCAGATCTGGTGTGCAGCACCCTGCGGGCCTTGTAGAGGGGGTCCGTGGAGCGCCCGCGCCGGTGGTGGAGTTCTTGTTGGATGCGCCTTCGGCACTCATCCAAGGCGTTGTCGGCGAGGTGTACGACGTGGAAGGGGACCATGACTGTGGTTGCGCCGGGGAGCTCTTCGGCGGCAGCGCTCTTGAACCCGGTGAATCCATCCATCGCGACGATCTCGATGCGCTCACGCCACGTATCGGGGCGGGAGGCCAGCCAGGTTTTGAAGACCTGCTTGGAGCGGCCCGGGACCATGTCCAAGAGTCGGGAGGGGCCACTGCGATCACGGATGGGCGTCACATCCAAGATGACGGTGACGAATTTGTCGCCGTAGGGGGGTGTGGCGCCATACGTGTTCATCCACGCCAATGACGCGCACGCCTTCAAACCGGGTCGGGTCGTTGATCAGTAGACGCTGGCCTTCACCCAGGACAGCAGTGTTAGCGGCTCTTCCAGGACACAGCCAGGGCCTGGGCGATGCGCGCCACCATCACATGATGAACAACCACGCCCGTCAGCGCCCAGCGCACCGCCGCCCGTGAGAGCTTGGCGCGCGGATCGGCCGCTTGACTCATATCCTGACGCCACACGTGAGAACACCCTGTCAAGTCCCGGGTTTTGTGTAGGGATTTTTAGGCCGCTTTCTTTCGTGTTGTTGTGTGTTTGTTTTCTGCTTGTTGCGGTGTGATTCCGCCCAGGGCGAGGTGAGGGCGGCTTGTGTTGTACCAGTGGACCCAGGCTGAGGTTTCGCGTTCGACTTCGCGTTGGTCGCGCCATAAACCTGTGTAGCCGGGACGTGCTTTGTTGTAGATGAGTTCGGCTTTGTATAAGGAGTTCAAGGCCTCGGCTAGAGCGTTGTCGTAGGAGTCGCCGGTGGATCCTACTGAGGCTACGGCCTTGCATTGGGCTAGTGCCTGTCCGTAGCGCACGTCGCGGTATTGCACGCCCCGATCGGAGTGGTGCACAAGCCCTCGAGTGTCTATGTTTTCGCGGCGTCGCTGGCAGATCGCCATGTTTAATGCGTCCAGGGCCAGGTCAGTACGCAGCGAGGACGCGACCTTCCAGCCCAGGATTTTACGAGAGCCTGTCAATTTTTCTGTGTATGGGGGTTAGAGGTAGGGGGTGATTCGGTCGGGGTAGGCGGTGGTGAGTTGGGCGAGGGCTTGTTTCCAGTTGGCGGTGGTGTGTCCTTGGATGAGGCGGGTGTGTCCTGTTCGTTTGTTGGGGGGTTTGCCAGCGTCTGTGAGGCGCTGGGCGGCTCGTTTGTCTTCGATGTTGCAGATGGCGAGCCACAAGAGTTTGACGGCGGCTTCTTCGCTGGGGAAATGCCCGCGGTTCTTGGTGATTTTACGCAGCTGGTAGTTCAAGGACTCGATAGCGTTGGTGGTGTACACGACGCGGCGCAACATGGGCGGGAACGCCAAGAACGGCGTGAAGCGCTGCCAGGCGCGCTGCCAGGTGGCAACGGTTTGGGGGTAGCGCGCTCCAGGTCGCCGGCCGCAAACTCTTCGAGCGCCTCTCGGGCGGTTTCCTCATTGGGCGCGCTGTAGACCCTTTTCAGAGCAGCGGCGACGCTCTTGCGGTCCTTGTAGGACACGAAACGCATGGACGCGCGGATTAAGTGAACGACGCAGGTTTGGACCATGGACTGGGGCCAGGTCGCTTCGATGGCTTCGGGCAGGCCAGTCAACCCGTCGCAGCACACGATCAGGACATCGCGCACGCCCCGGTTAGCCAGCTCGGCGCACACGTGGGCCCAAAAAGCCCCTCCTTCATCGGCTTGGACCCAGATGCCCAGCACATGCTTGACGCCCTCCATGTCCACTCCCACCGCCAGGTGAGCGGCCCGGTTCTCCACCCTGTGATCGCGTCGGACTTTGATGCGGATCGCGTCCAGGTAGATCACCGGGTAGAACGCTTCTAGGGGGCGGTGCTGCCACTCCAAGACGGCCTCGCACACCGCGTCAGTGATCGTGGAAATCGCCCCCAGCGCTGACCTCCACGCCCAGGGTGGAGGCCAGGTGATGGCGGATATCGCGTACCGTCATCCCCCCGGCATACAAGCTGATAATCATCGCATCCAAGCCATCGAGGCGCCGCTGTCCTTTTACGTACCAGGCGCGGGGTGAACGAGCCTGCCCGGTCCCGGGGAACCTCGATCTCGAAGGCTCCCACCTCCGATATCACGGTCTTCTTCGTCGTGCCCCTCCTCGTGTTCGAGCGCGCCTGGGTGCTGGTTTGGCCCTTCTCATACCCCAAGTGCTCGGTCAGCTCAGCGGCCAACCCGCGCTCCAAGGCCTCCTTGAGCAACGCGGGCAACAAGCCCTCGCTGCCCGTCATCTCGACCTCGCCAGCATCAAGACGCTCAAACAACGCATCCAACGCCCCCGAGCTGCGAAGCTCCTCCACGGCCTCACGCCCACTAGCGCGAGCCACAACAACATCATCATCATTCATCATGCATCAATCCTTTCAAACAAAAGACGGATACACAGACAATTGAACACGCCCTTTTACGAGAGCACACGTCGGTGACGAAGGAGACGTAGACCCAGTCAGCCTGGGTTGGTACGTAGGTGATGTCCGCGACCCACAACTCGTTGAGGTCATGGGCCCCGAAATGCCGATTGACCAGGTCCAAGGGGCATGCATGGCGCGGTGCTGAGGCCGTGACATGGCGGGTCCGACGCCGACTCACGCCACGAATGCCCATACGCCGCATCAGTCTCTCGACCGTGCAGCGCGCCACGTGTCCCACGCCCAACTCGTGAGTGTTGAGGAAGGCGTGCATTTTGCGCACCCCGAACACACAGTAGTTCTCCTCCCACACGCGTCTGATCACGTCTGTGAGCGCCTCGTCGCGCACGCTGCGCGCCGACAAGGGGGCGCGCCCGAGCGGCGTAATAACTACTGGGAGCAACCCGCACCCCTGACTGGGACAAGACAGTGCAGATTGGCTCGACTCCCCACCGATGTCGATTGACCTCGATAAAGTCGTAAACTAACGCGCGAGGCGGTCGAGCTCCGCCCCGAAAAAAGCTGACGCCGCCTTCAAGATCTCATTGGCTCGGCGCAGTTCACGGTTTTCAGCTTCCAGCGCCCGGATGCGGGCCTCTTGATCACTGACCTCGCCGCGCTCATTGCGTCCGCCCTGCTCCACGGCGCGCACCCACGTACGCAACGCCTCAGGATTGATCCCCAACTGGCCGCTAATGCGCTTGATAGCACCCTTGCGCCTAGAAGGATCAGCACGAGCCTCCAACGCCATACGCGTCGCACGCTCACGCAACTCCATCGAATACTTACGCTGACCAGACATCCCAAACCTCCAATCCGGCCTAAGATACTCTCCACAATACCCGGGACATA
>BNJU01003456.1_pt1 | contig 11775 bp, 13 predicted proteins | sample 8539281 | NCBI WGS metagenome assembly BNJU01 (sample SAMD00202456, study PRJDB9452) | human saliva metagenome | isolation source: human saliva | place: Japan
CGAATAGTAGAAATTTATAATACAATTTACCAAAATTCCTTTCTAGGGGGTGCAAAAGGGGTCAAAAGGGGTGCAAATCATTTCTCCCTTGAATTCATTGATTTTCATTATACCACAGAAACGAAAAAGCAGTCATATCAGATAGATACAACTGCTCCGTTTTTGAAATGAAAGTTGACCTCTTCTTTTGAAGCTATAATGACCTTTTCAACCATGGTGTACCAAAGTTTCTCATCAAACTCCGAGACTAAATCCCTATTTGACAAGTGTTGGATAAATTCTTTGATTGACTTAGCTTGAGACTTCTTTTTCTGAAGGCTGTTGGTTAAGGTTTCTAGTTTTTGTTCAAGTTCCTTGTACTCCTGTGAATACCTATCATACTTTTCTTGGTATGTCTTCTGGTCTTGAACTACTCTGGAGTTCTCATAAATCAAACTATCTACCAAATCTGTCAACTCTACCATTCGAGTCTCTGAAGCCGATATTTCTTGTTGAATGTCTTCTGTATCTGAGCACATCACAAGTAATACCTTCATGTTCTCAATGACTTCATCCTTATTTTCTATCAGTTTGTTCGTTGCAATGACGAACCATTCCTTAACTTCTTCATCCGTCACGTGAGGGGTATTGCATTTTACTTCACCTTCATACTTCTGATTGCAGCGATAGATAACTCGCCTATACTTACTGTTAGAATGCCACACTTTACTCCCATATACAGCACCACAAGTGGCACAAACTAGCATTCCTGAAAATTGACTAGCGGACCCTCGTCTCTCTCGTATCTTTAATTCGTATTGAACTAGATCGAAGGTATCTTTATCAATTATCGCTTCATGGTTGTTTTCAACATAATATTGAGGAAGTTCACCTTCATTGACTTTAGTCTGTTTAGTTAGGAAGTTAGTCGTAAAACTTTTTTGAAGTAGGGCATCTCCCTTGTATTTTTCATTTTGAAGCATACGACGAATCGTACCATAATACCACTTTTTCTTACCAGTTGGTGATGGTATACCTTGTTCAGTTAACTCCTTTGCGATGCTATTGGCATTTTTCCCAAGTAAAAACTCATGGAAAATGTAACGCACAATTTTGGCTTCTTCCTCATTAACTACTAATTCACCATTGGGTCCACGTTCAAATCCCAAAACATTCTTGAAGGGAATACTCACCTTACCACGTTCGTACTGCTTACGTTTACCCCAAGTCACGTTCTCTGAGATAGACCGGCTTTCTTCTTGTGCCAGACTGGACATGATAGTAATTAAGAGCTCACCCTTGGCATCAAAGGTCCAGATGTTCTCTTTCTCAAAGTAAATCTCCACTCCGGAATCTTTTAGCTTTCTAACAGTCGAAAGGGAATCAACTGTGTTTCTGGCAAATCGACTGACGGACTTGGTTATAATTAAGTCAATCTTTCCAGCAAGTGCATCATTGACCATGCTATTAAACCCAACACGTTGTTTGGTGTTGGTTCCTGTGATACCTTCATCCGAGTACATCTTAACAAATTCCCAATCAAGACGACTAGAAATATAATCCGTATAGTATCGCATTTGTGCATCATAGCTGGTTGCTTGTTCCTCATGATCAGTGGAGACCCTGGCATAACCTGCTACCCTTCGCTTTGTGAATTTGGGCTGTTCTACTTTATTAGAGTGAACAGTAGCCGCTTCAATTGTAATGATTTTTTTCATTTAAACTGTCCTCTCTTAATAGGTAGAGTATGGAACTCACCGTCTTTAAAAGTAACTGTAATCGAGTAATCAATAGAATTAAATGTAACGGACTTAACTTTAGCCACCCACTCTTCATCAATTGAACAGTTATAATAATTTGTAAGAGTCATAATTAGTCGTTTCTCTGCTAAAGTCTTACTTGGGCAGGCATCCAGCCCTTTGTGCTGTCGTGTTCGACAATTGTAGCGTACTGTTGCTTTATCAGTATGAGGTTTATCAACTGTCAATAACATATCAACACCGCAATGAGCACAATATATCTTGTCCCTGAATAATGTAGGAATCGACTCATCTCGGTAATAACGCCCTTTACTTCGTCTACGCTTTTCAGCTAATACTGATTCAAAGTATTCTTTTGAAACAATGGGTTCATGTGCATTATCTACTATGTATTTATCCCTTTGACCCTTATTACGTTTAGGATTTCTAGAGAAATCAGTCCGATAGGTTTTCTGAAGAACTAACCGTCCGTAGTAGGCTTCTTGTTTAAAAAACTCATAAAGGATAGACTTTGTAAAATGATTTCTTAGCCTAGTCCTCTCACCTAGATCATTAAGTTTTTGTGCAATTGTAGGAACTCCCAGGCCCTCCATATACCATCTAAAGACCTGCTTAACAATTTTAGCTTCATGTGGTTCTATCACATAAGTATCGCCTTGCCAGCGATAACCGTAGATATCCTGTGGGATGTAAGGTAGCCCCTGTTCAAAGGATTTCTTAACATACCACTTAACGTTCTCACTGATGGACCTCGATTCCTCCTGTGCCACTGAAGCGAGTAGAGTTAGTAATAATTCACCGTCTGATGTCAGAGTTTCAATTCCTTCTTTCTCAAAGCGGATATTTACACCTAGTTCCTTTAGTTCTCGAACAGTCGTGAGTAACTCTACCGTATTACGACCAAATCGAGAAATAGACTTGGTTAAAATTAAATCAACTTTCCCTTCGTGACAGGCTTTAATAAGTGCTTGGAAGTCACTTCTGGTCTCCTGACTTTTTCCACTAATGCCATCATCAATGTAAATCCCTGCGAATGACCGGCAAGGATTAGACTGAATGAGTTGATTATAGTAACTGACTTGGTTTGACAAAGAATGCTTCAAACTTGAATGCGAAATCCGTGCATAGGCTGCAACCTTTAGATTTGTTGTCAAGCTAGGGTTTATAGTTTTAATTTGAGTAACTGTTTTCAAATTGATACAACTCCTTTCCGTTACTATATATCACTCTAAAGCACTAATTTATCAAGTTATAACCCCCTCATACTGGCTAATAATTGGATGATATTTTTCTTTCATTCTGTCCATAAAACAAAGAAATACCACCTCATCAATCACTCCTTGCGTCAGGAGAAGTTTAGCCTGAGATAAGGTTAATTGATACGTTAACTCATCATAAAAATGTTGTGGTTTCATGCTCTCTCCTTTTGAAATCTGGTCTTGATATAGCACTCATGACTACAATACTGACGTTTGTTATTACCATAAGAAGAAAAAATCTTCTCACAACCTTTACATATATGTTTAGTATATGCCTTTTTATTTACCTCACTTTGATGACAATTCCACCAATTCATGCGACAGGTTGTAGAACAAAAGCGTTTCTTTTTCTTACCTTGGTGACTCTCTAACATCTTGTCACAGACAGGGCATCTAGCTTGTGTCTTATCTTGATTTGGTTTAGCTGTTATACCCTGCCTCTGACAAAATGACTTCACTGTATTAACCGATATGCCTAACTCACTGGAAATACGCTTATAGCCTCGTCCTTCTTTACGAAGAAGAGTGATTTGTTCTTTTTGTTTTGAATTCATATTAGCCCTCCTACCTTACTAAGTAAGGCTGAGGGCATTTTTTCCGCTTTTTAGGCAAAAAAAACATACTAAGATTAGTAGTGAAGAAATCTCCGACGGGAGTGAGTACTCACTACTTTTTCTTTGTGTTAAAGTAGAGGTGTCTTGTTAAGTCGTGGCTTCTTTTGGCGCTAGACGCCGTATAAAAAACTGGCAAGACACCTGTTTTAGATGGAATATTATCAAAGTATGTTGGACGCTAGACGTCGAGTATTGAAAATGAAATCACTAAAATAAGGAATCATTCAAGACAAAGAGATAAACATAATGCGGACAGTTTTTGGAATTGATGTGACTAAAAGCAAGCTCAGAAGTCGCTATTCTTGTGAATGGTGAAAACCAATCCTTGTCATATCGCAGATTTCTATGAGAAACGAAAAAGACAATCGACAATAGCTTCAACTAAGCCACATAGGACAAAAAAGATGTTGGGACTTTTATTGTTGTTTATATTTATTGGATTGCTAAGTCCACTTACAGCAAAACTGACTCCTCAAATCCTTCAAGCTATTGCAACTGATGGCATTGATATCAAGGTTAATACTCCAACAGAAATTGATTCTTGGGTACAATTTTTTTAAGAACGTCAACCAAATAGGAATGGTTGGTCTTGTGATTTTGTTCAGTACACAAGTTACGAATGAGATTCAAAAGAACTTTAATAAATTTGCTATCAAAGGGTTACCAAGATATCAAGTAATAATATCAAAAATGTTTTTTTGATGCAATTATGTGGATTCTTTCATATTGTATTTGCTTTCTTGTAGCATTTGGATATACAAAGTATTTTTGGGAATACATTTCCTATTGAGAATATCCTAATGGCAGTATTTCTTCCACTAATTTTTGGAATATTTTTGATTTCACTAGAGATACTAGGCAGTGTCATTACTAAAAATGTGATAGGGACATTATTATTCGTCACAGGCGGTGTAGTGATACAATTTCTTCTTTCTCTAAAAGAAGAAATTGTAAAATATATGCCGATTGCCTTAATTGGAAAGCCTGTAAATATAATAAAGGGAATAGGTTTTTAATGATTATTACATTCCTATTTTTTTACAACTTTTGTACTAATAATTATTTGTGTTATTAGTTCTATTATTGTATTTAATAAAAAGGAAATGTCATAAAAAGGAGTGACCTGATATGTTGAAAATTGCGGAGAATATTTATCAAAGAAGAAAAGAAAAAAATATAACACAGGAAGAACTAGCTAACTTTATGTTGGTAACAATTACATGAATTAGCTAAGATAGGGAGATTGTTTATTATCTGCATACAGAACTGAACTATTCCCCTATTTAAAAATATTGATTCAAATTTTATGAAATGAATAAGTAGTTTTTAGTTCTGAAAAAAACCTTGATATTGCTCTGTTTTTTAGTCCAACTGAAACTCATGCTTTCCAAACCAGGCTTGAAAAAGCTCGTAAAGCGTCACAATTTAGTAAACGTTAAAACTTATTTACAGTTATTGAAAAGCATTTCGTATCGAATATATGGGATGCTTTTTCTGTTTCCCTCAAATTTTTGTAATTAGATGATGCTTGAAATTGATACAAATTTGGTTATTTTTTAATAAATCTAAATACCCGTTTATAGTTCACTTGTTGTCCAGGTAAAACTAAAACCTCTCCGATGATGGAAGAGGTCAAATACTATGCAGGGGAGTTACTTAGACTTTCTGAATATAGAAAAAAAGTGTTTTTAGAGGAGATGGTAACATTGGCTCAACCTTTGCCAGAATACGAGATTCTTCTCTCTATTCCTGGAATAGCTGAAACTACAGCGACAAAGCATTATTGGTGAACTTGGTGACATTCGTCGATTTCACTCTGCCAATCAAATCAATGCTTTTATCGGCATTGACCTCAGACACTATGAATCTGGGGACTTTCTAGCCAAGGAACATATCACCAAACGTGGGAATCCTATGCTAGAAAGATTCTCTTTAAGTGCATTCATAACATTGCTTAAAGCTAGCCACACCAATCCTTGTCATATCGCAGACTTCTATGATAAACGGAAAAGACAATCGCAAGTGACTTCAACCAAACCACACACGATTGCCTCTATACATCGTCTCATCAGAACATTGTATTACCTCATAACGCATAACAAACTTTACGATTATACTTCTACCCAAAATCGGTAAAATTGTTTATACCATATTATTGTGACACCTTATCAAAAAAATCACTAGGTAAGGTGTTGGTTTTGTGTACACTTTTTACACCAAACTTTAGCTCAAAAAAAGACAATTTCCTTCGTTTGACATATGGAACTCAAACTATTTTTCATCTAATACCTTGATATACTTGACAAATGGTAGAAAAGGACTTAGTCCCGTGCAATACAGAACTAAATCCTTTGGATAAATTAATTGTCTAACTTTTTGGGGTCAGTACAGTTATGGAGTGTTAATCAAATAAGCTTTCAAGTGTGTCAGAACATTGGCCAAACCCTTTATGGATTCGTTGACTCTGCTTGAAATTATAATCTTCAAACAAAGTAACTCTACTTAAGTGTTTACATAATTATTGACAGTATCTCATAATACCCAGTGAGTAATCGTAATAATAACTCTACTAAACCATTATTGCTAAAACTTCCGCAAAAGATTGTGCCAACAAAGCCTTTACAAACATCACACATACCAAACATAAAGCTAAACAAGTTATTGGTATCACTATGTTTAACGTACTCATTTCATCACCGTAATCAAAAAGCCACCATGTTTATTTCATGATGACTTTGATTATGCTTATTTGGTTTCTTTTTTACGAATACCAACCAAACCAAAGAGCGTTAAAACTGTTCCAAAAAGGATAGCAACGATTGATGTTGCGTCACCTGTCATTGGAAGTCTGTTAGCAGTTTGTTTTGTGATTGTGCTAGCAATTGGAGTTGAGACTTTAGTAGCAGTAGGTGTTACTGTCGCTGTTTGTTTACCAGCTTCTACAGTAGATCCTTGATTAGCATTATCTAGAACTGTATAACCTGTAATTTTACCTGTCTCATCCATCACTGGGATAGGTCGTTTTCCTTGAGCGACTAAGCTATCATATTCTGCTTGAAGACGAGCTTTTTCTTGCTTATCAAGAACATCTTGATAAGCTTTTGAAGTCGTATCATAAACAGCTTGTGCCGCTACTTGTTTAGCTTTTAACTCTTTTAGTTTTAGCAATTTTGCCTCTAGACTATTCAGAGCATCTAACAAGTTAGCTTTTGCGATTGCTTCCTTAGCTTGAGCTTCTTTCAGTAATTGTGGTGCATTTTTTAGTTTAGCTAAGGTTGCTTGTGCCTCACTTAAAACAGCTTTTGCTTTATCCACATTAGCTTTCGCAGTAGTGACATTTTCTTGAGCCATTAGTAAGGCTGCTTGCAGGCTAGCTAGACGAGCTTTAGATTGGGTAAGCACAGCTTGTTTAGTGGTTAAATCTGCTAGTTTGGAAGCAAGAACTTCTTTAGCAGTGGCTAAGTTGGCTTGTTTGACGGTAATATCAGCGCTTAACTCATCTACCGCTTTTTGAGCTTTCACAAGATTTTCTTGTGCTTGGGTCAATGTGGCTTTAACAGACGACAAGTTTGCTTGAGCAGTCGGAGTTTGAACAGCCACTGATTGTGCTTGGGTCAAGTTTGCACTAACTGATGACAATTGTGATACTGCATTATTGTAGGCTGTTTGAGCAGTCATTTTAGCTTCTTGAGCTACTTTATTATTAGCTTGTGCTTTGGCCAATTCTGATTGGGCAGTTGCTAGCACTGCTTTAGCAGAAGTTAAGGCTGCTTGTTTCGCTTTAATATCAGCATTTAAAGCATCTACTGCTTGAGTTGCTTTTGTTAAACGTTCTTGTGCTTTAGTTAAAGCTGTCTCTGCTAAAGTAAGATTAGCTTGAGCAGTCGGAGTTTGAACAGCTACTGATTGGACTTCATTTAAAACTTGTTGAGCCTTAGCGTTAATAGCAACTGCGTTATTGTAATTATTTTGAGCAGCGCTTAGAGCTGATTGCACACTGTCATTAGTTGCTGTTTTAGCTTCTAAATCAGCTTTAGCTGTGTTATATGTTGCAATGATATTGTCACTTGAGTTTGGATTATAAAGTGATGTTTTATCAAACTGTGACAAATCTGAAGAATCTGTGTTGAAAATATTCAGGCTAAGACTTAAAGTGCCATCTTTTAAGCGAGATAAACCTACACCAACATAATTATCTCCAGTAATGGCATTACGTGTTCCTACAACACTTGATGCATGTAACCATTCATCTGTTGCAAAAATCCAACGTTTAATAGCATCATAAATATAATATTTTGCATCATCCATTGTTTCTTTCCCTAGTCTAGTTGGATCTGCAAAACTAGAAGTATTAAAATAACTACCTGCCCAATCTTCATCAACCCATCCATATTTAGCATCTAAATCAGACGTATCATGATTAAACGTCCACATCTTCATATCTGTTGTCGCATAATAGTTTGCGTGCTTTTGGGCTTCGATAGCTGATTCTGCTGTTACTGCAACTGGTGTTGTACCAACTAGTTTACGTGCTTGATTAATTAAATCAGCCGCAAAAAGAGAAAGCTCTTTAGCTTGAGCATCAGTCACATGATTAATATCAAAAGATCTAGTCTTATCATTATCATTATGCTTAAAATGTTGTTTATTGCCTTCAACCTCAGCTAAACTAGATAATACATCATAAGCTTTATGAATTTCTTCATCGCTCTTCTCTCCATATGCAAAAGCATCTTTCAAAGCTTTTGCATACTCCTCAGACATTGTAATCGTATTAACGCTATTATAATCATTTTCCGCTGTGGTATAAGCTGTTTGAGCACTCTCTAAAGCTTGTGCAGCTTGTTGAGCTTGCGCTGTTTTAGCATCTAAATCTGATTTTGCTGTAGAAACGTTTTTGCTTGCCGCATCAACGTCTTTTTGAGCTTTGTCAATCGCTTGTTGACGGTTAGCATCTGCCTCTTGCGCTTTTTGCAACGCTGTTTTAGCATCTGACAAATGAGCTTGTTTGTTAGCTTCATCAGCTTTAGCTGCTTCGGCTTCGTCCAAGATAGCTTTTTGACCTGTGCCATCTAAGGTAGCTTGTTTATCAGTGACATCTTTTTGTGCCGTTGCAACATCGGCTTGTTTGGCATTTTCAATAGATTGTGTTTGATTAGCTTGTGCTGTTTTAGCATCTAAATCTGATTTTGCTGTAGAAACGTTTTGATTGGCTTCTTTGACGGCTGTTTTGAGCCTTTGCAATAGCTTGCTCACGATCAGCATCTGCCTCTTGCGCTTTAGTTAAGTCCGTTTCAGCTTGTAAAACTTGGCTCTGTGCCGTGTTAACAGCTTCTTGAGCTTTGTCACGATTAGCAATCACTTGAGCTTGACCCGTACCATCTAAGATAGCTTGTTTATCAGTAACGTCTTTTTGAGCAGCATCGACAGCAGCTTGTGAGCTTGTCACTTGAGCTTGCGCCTGACTAACTGTTTGACTTTGCTTAGCAACTGCTGTTTCAGCTGTTGATTGGGTCGTTTCAGCTTGTTCTTGCAAGTTCTCAGCTGTTGTGACTTGGCTCTCTGCTGTTGTCACAGCTGCTGTGGCATCTTGGATGGCTTCTGGTGTCGCTTTTATCCGCAACGTCTTGCGCTGCACTTTTTCTCTTCTTTAGCTTGATTGTAAGCTGTTTGAGCATTGTCAGCGGTTATCGCAGCTTCTTTCACCACTTGCTCTTGAGCACTAACTGCTTGATTAGCCTTATCAAGAGTTGCTTTAGCTGTGTTAACATCTGATTGAGTGACTTCTGCTTTTTCGGTTGTAGCTTGTGCTACATCTTGCGTATTGCCTGTCACCTCATCCGCATGAACGTTCGTTGCCAACCCTAGACCAGCAACTAATGTTGTCGCAGCCGCAACACTTTTTGTTTTTTTGACATAACATCTTTAATAACTCTTGTTTTCATTACTATAATTTCCTTAGAATTTTTCTTAATCAGTATTAGTATACCACCCCCGAATGTCATTGTCAAGCGGTTTTCGGGACTTTTTTGGGTGTTTTTTCACTAAATTTTGGAAACGATCTCGTAGACCTTAAAAGGGTGATGATCGTCAATGAATAAGTTTTGCTCTAAATGATAATGGGGTTGGTTGAAAGCGTCTTCTTGACTAGCAGCCTCAATAATCATCATAAAATCAAATCTACCATCACTGCGGCACCGAACAGGTACCAAATATTGTTTTGACATGATTTGAAGTCCTTTCTATTTTTGTTGTGTACTCATTCTTATCTGTTTAAGTCAACCTATCTCGAAAAAAAGAAAGATAAGAGATAAAAAATGACGACATGAGCTGGCTTAAACAGATAAAGAAATGAGTAGGCTAGTTTGACTTTAGAATCTTACGATCAATAGATAGCCACCGGCGACCTCTTCCTTGAATGAGAAAGTCAAGAACTTTAGAACAAGGACGACCATTGAAAAATAATAAAGGCGCTATCTGGTAAGTAGGTTCTAACTGTTTGATAATCTAATGATGACAGACAAACGGTGAACATTTCATCATAGAATAAATGGTTTTTGACAAAAACAATCGCTCGTTTATTATCGACATAATAAATACGAAGTGTGTTATGTTTCGACCGATTTTTAAAATGAGCTAACAGCAACCTCTTATAAAAAAATCTACTCATTACACTAGTTGTCATATCAAGTTACTCCTTTTCTTGAAATGTTTCGCAACTCTACTATAACGGATTTTATTCCTTTTTGTGTTTACACAACTTATTTTACACTACCCTCATGTCTAATATCCATAATCGTTATTTATATAAACGTCACCCCCCTTCACATACAAAATATTATAAATAATTTATTCGAGGTGACAGACGTGGACAAAATGCAATTACTAGTAAGTTACATTCAATTATTCGTAGATATAGTTAGTTTATTATGGTCTTCCAAGACTATCCAATACTACTCTTTGAAAGCATTACGGTGGATAGGAAACATGACAGAGTCACTATTTATCAACAAAGTGAGCACGGTAAGAAAATACTTATCGTGCTTTTCATTTTATAAGCTTAAAAAGTGTATCAATTACTGAACTCTTACTTCCAACGACTACATTGAGGATAGCTATGTTCTAAAACTTTCTAACGATTTGATACTTTTTAACGTTTAGTTTTTTTGCAGACATAAAAGTCGGACTACCATTCCATGAGAGTTTCTTGTTTCCACCAATAACTGCAAAAAAGCCTTGAAACAGGCTGATTTCAAGGCTTTTTATTACGTTAAATTGTATCAATTAACTTCTCCTTATTTCAAAAAAAGTAAAAATGTATATGCCATTACAAACGATCCTTCAATTTTTCTACAAATAAATAAGCCGCTGGGCAGGTGAGGGTATTCTTGATGGTCAGATGGTTGATCTGATAAATCTTCTTGCGATCGGTGTGAGGGAATTCCCGACAAGCTTTAGGCCGAACATCATAAATCGAACAGAGATTATCTCCCCCAAGAAAGGACAAGGCATGGATTTAAAAACCTTGTCCCCATCTTCATCAACCTGAAGAAATTCTGCCTCAAAGGCAGGAAGCTTCATCTTGAAATATTTGGCAATCCGCGTGATATCCGCTTCCTTAAAATCAGGCCCTAAGGTTTTGCAGCAATTGGCACAAGCGGTACAATCGATTTCTTGGAAAACTTCATCGTGGATTTCTTGCGCTATTTTATCTAAATTCTTAGGTGGCTTCTTCTTGAGATTCGTCAATACCTTGCGGTGCTCCTTTTGCTTTTGGAGAGCTAACTGATGGTATTTTTCAATATCAATTTCCTGTGTCATCCTCTATTTCCTCTTCTAAACAATAGAAAGATTATACCACAAAGACTGTAAAAAAGGGAGTGGGACAGAACTCCGAGAAATTCAAAGAGTTGAAAAGGTTCCCCAAACCTTTTCAATCTTCCCACCCTCGCATAGCTCCAACAGTCTGGGAGACTGTTGGAGGTTGCAGATAAAGGAAACTTCGTTTCCCTCATTAGGCTATCTTTGGAGCTAAAAAGCGAACAAAGATACCAATCAACCACTGCGTCATACTGTTATTCTTATCAAACATCGAAGACTGGATAGTTTAAGCCAAGCTTCCTCTTCATCAATCCTTTACAGCACCTGTTCCGTCTAGGCTCC
>BNJU01000733.1_pt1 | contig 11768 bp, 10 predicted proteins | sample 8539281 | NCBI WGS metagenome assembly BNJU01 (sample SAMD00202456, study PRJDB9452) | human saliva metagenome | isolation source: human saliva | place: Japan
CAACTCGACACCATCCCTACTGATATTGATTATATTGTAGAGTTGACGTTGTGATAGAGGATATCTTAGTTTACCAGCTTCCAAATATAAACCCACAGCAACAATTTGGTTGCTGTGGGCTTTGTTTATATGTATGAATAGCTTTTCTTCCTCAAATTTATCCTACATTAATTATCAGCGGATTACATTCTTATGGTACAAAAAAATATTTCCTCAATTTGAGTAGTATCGATTAGTAAACATCTTGGATGTTATCATATAATATTTACTATGACTCTATGTGCAAAGACGAAAGCAATGTTTGATAATCCATCTTGTAATTGTCTTATAACAGCTTTTCGTATAATATCAGCAATATAATCAACTTTTTATGTATTGTTTTTTTACTAGAATCATCTTGCTTATTATTTATCAATGTAGCAATTTTATCATGTATTGATTCATATATTTCTAATTCTAACATATTTTTTTAGGATAGGCTGACCAACAGTTACTCCAACTTTGAATATATAGAGATAAAAAGTCAGAAAAAAACTTGTAATGATCTCTGCACATTTTTTTCGTCATGATAAATAGGTTTAATGAAATGTTCTATTATGCCTATACATGTATTTACAGCAATATTTTTATCTAGTCTTGGAAATAATTTTCCAAAGACTTGGAACTGTATATTATTGGTATCGTTCTGTGTAAAGTAAACCGACATCTTGTCGTTAAGGTAGCTAATAAATATGGACGTATCGGGTGAATTGCTTAATAAGCAATTTAGAAGTTCTTCATCTCTAATAGCATTACAACTAATAACATAATCCAGATGTTGTTTTAATTCTACTGTAAGCTGTTCATTTGTTGATGGTAGACATTGCATTCCGAGGAAGACTTTCACAAAACTAATCCAGTAACTACCACTATTTAAGAAACCTTCAGGTTGCCTTTCCATTGCTTTTACTGCTAATGTAATAAGCCCATATGTGAAATCTCCAGAATTACGCTTATAATCTTCGAACAATGGTTCAAGAACATAGCTACTATAAGAACTTATATCATTTTCATCCCATTTAAAAGGCCAACGATTAAATTGTTTAAATAAAACTTCATAAGTGATATTTAGCGCATTCTTAATACTTTGTATGTTTTGAGCAACATATTTTGGATTAGGCTTGCTTCCAACACAATTCTCTATCATATATCGATTTATTTTATATAGAGCACTGCCAGAATTACCCAATCTAGTTATAAGGCTAGTATAATTTATATACTTTTCGATTATATGACTTACTCTTGGAACCATCCTATCCTCAAAATTGGTAATATCATAGCCGTTTGCAACATACATTGCGGCTATGTCTTCATTACCTTGCTTTGAAAACTCATTCCAAGGAGCAGAACAAATAGCAGGAGCCTTCGGATTTATGGTTTCAGCATTAAAATGTGTTTCCAACATACCATCTCCATCATGCAAAAGGCGATTCACAAGTGCGGAAAGACGAAGATTATCGTCATCATTTGCCCAATGTTCAATTCGCTCTGAAAGTTCATTTCTCAATACACTAAAATTATATCGTGGGTCTTTAAGTACTAATTGAAACATAAATATGGTAGAATCTATGCCTTTTAGTGTATTATCTAATACATACTCATTGAGTAGTTGATTATCTGTTGAGACTTTGAATATAGGATAATTCTCTTCTGCAGCATTCACATATTCCTCAAATTCTTTTGGTGTAACCTTTCTTTCCTGCAGCATCCCTATAACATCAATTATATTATCTGTGTTACTAATTGTTTTTTTGAGATTATTCAATACATTATAATAGTCAGCCCCATTAGTCAAACTGCATATAGATAATGCGTTGCAATAGGATTTAAGCAGTCTTTTAGCGCAACTTTCCGACACTTTATGTATTAAAGTATGTATTGTCTCATCATTCTCTACTTCTGTAAAATGCATTTTCGATTTAATATTTGCAAGTGCGTCCCATTTTTTATTAAGCCGCTCTTGTTCTTCGTCATTAAAATTAGAAGTATCGAGTGAGTTGAAACTCTTAACTGCATTCGCAAGACCGTCTTCTGTAATAGATGCAGAACTAAGAATAGATTCTAAAACAGGAACAAAGTGTGGAGATTCTGCATATTCTGAAATAGAATTTCCATTATTAATCAAACTCAATAATACATTTCTAAGCGGAAGTTCACCAGCCAATTTTTCATCTTCAATGCCATAGGCAAATTGACATAGTTGCACTCTTACATTATCTGTCTGTGGGTAGAAACTATTTACCTTGTCGAAAAGTTCATTTGACAAAAGCCGACTTTCCATAGTCCCATCTTGATCATACAATATGTACTCTTTCTTCAATACATATAAGGCTAGGTTCTGAAGGCGAAACTGCTCTTCAGACCACTGATGTCGTAATGCTACAAGTTCATTTATAAAACAGATAATGGTACGAGGATTTGGTTCTTCTTCTAAACACATAAATACTTGGCAAATATGTTCTTCATCATGCTCATTCTCTCCAAAAAGATTTTTTTCAAAGATTTTTTTAAAAAGTTCCCTATAATCTGTAAAAACTGGTTTAGGAATGGTAAATACAATTGGGAAAGTCTTATTAATAAACTGCTTAAAATTATCCGAATTTTTCTTTATCTTTAGAAAATACAGCCTCACATAAATGCCTGTAATCAAAAGGTATTATCGCCCATATACTTTGAAAGTCACTTCCTGCAAAGAATGTATAAATAAGAGACCATAACTGAACAACTTTTATAAGAGGGAAGTCTGTCCATATTATCAAATACGATAATGATTTTCTTCTTTTTAGAATTTTTTTATTATTTAATTGTTCAGAAATTGCTTGTAACCAATTTTTTTAAATTCAGTTACAGATGGCTCTTCACTAGATATAAACTGTTCATCTATTGTATTATCATTTTTTTGTGTAAAAAAAGTAATGAGATCCCCCATTTTTTTGTTACAGCTTGCATACAGTATAGAAAGAATAAAAAGCTAATATTATGGGGCATAGCTCTATTAATAATATACCTAGCGAACTTAGTTCTATTTTATTATCAATTAATTGGCTACATATTGTCGTTGACAAACCGAAATATCCTACTGTCAAAAAACCAACAATAGCAGCCCAAGAGAATTTAGGAATAGATTTAGTTATCTTGGTCGTCTTGTTAGATAGCAGCATTTGAAGTTGATCAGCCCATTCTGCAACGTGGTCTTTTCCACTCCTCATTTTTATTTTAACTTCCCCACTAAGTACACCATCTTGTATAAGCTTATTAGTAAGAGTCTCTAATATGGAACGACGTTGTAAATCTTCTTGATGTCCCCATGAATCATAAGTAAATGTATAATAAGAATCAGATTTTAGTTTCTCTTCTATCTTTGCTACTACATTTGACTTTCCCGTTCCCCAAGAACCTTCCAACCCTATTATACGTGGTATACTTGTCTGACTATCTATATTATCTTTGTCTGTTTTTCGAATATAATCAGAAATATGTTCCGCTAATCTTGTCTGAGACTGCCCTTCTGAAAAATCCTCTCCAACTGGTTTGTCAACAATAAAACGAGGAAAAAGTTGTTCCCATATTTTTTTCATACTATTAATGTTTATCTTACTCAAAAAAATACATTCAGATTCATTCAGTCAAATTCCTTAACTGTTTGTTCAATAATAAAATACTTACAAATTTCTGTAATGAAAAAAAGAGTAACTGACCTACTAAGAACAAGTTTAATTCTAAATAAAGAATGAAAAACTTTTTTTCCTCAACTCTCATTTTAGATATTTTTGGACAAGTAAAATGATGATTCATATGCTTCTAAACACTCTTTCATAGATAAGTTCTTAGTTACACTTCCCCATTAATATGGATAATGGTTTGCAAATATAATATAAAAATATTTATATAAAGAATAAAAAAAGGAACGTTTTTTTATAAAAAGCTTTGCATTCAGAATACTAATATATTTTTTTCTAACTTTTTAAGTATACAGTTTTGTAGCTTCAGTTGGTTAGTAGCACTAACCAACTAACTATTTCCTTTTCTTAGTTTGGTTTTTAAGATATTTCCAATAGTACCTCATTTTTTGATAATTGTCTTGATCATGGATTGCTGTAATGATATTAAGTACCGAGAACCTGTACTTGTTACGTTCCTCGTCTTATACTCTCCTCACTTAGCAACAGTCGTAGACGCGGATGATTTCTTATGTTATTTTTTCTCTTCCATAGATACTTACTTTTTAATCTGGGTAAAAGCATCTTGTCAAAACTAATAATATTAGTATTTATTTCTTGCGGTGAGAATCTTACTATGCGAGTATTTGGATCAAATATTAAATGAATAGAATCACTATTTGGCAAACACTTGGCAGAGATAGCAAATCTTCTTATTGAGTCAGCTTTTTCCTTGAAGCTAATAACAAGAATATCAAAATCTTTTTCATTATACTTTACACGGCGATTATAATTACCTTCATGTAGTTGTAATTCTATTTCTTTTATTTTAAGTGAATAGCGTTTCATAAATAAATTAGATTTTAGTTGTTTAGTTCTTTGCTTTTAATCTCCCAATAGCCATTGCGCTTACCATTTTTGCGTTCAAGAATACCTTGTACAGATAATTTTACGGTCATCGTCTTTACCGTTCGTTCTGATTTTCCTATATGCACAGCTATTTCTTTTTGCGTTGCATTCGGTTTCTCTTTAATAAAGTTGAGTAATGCTAATTCTTCTAAAGTGCAATTCAAAGTGCAAATATTGCACTTTGGGTCATTACCTGTTGCACTTTGACTTTCTGCCGACACGTGCAGGTATCTATTCTTCAATTCGTTCTGCTCACCTAATATCAAATTGCGAAGAATGCTTCAAGGTATTGTGTTGTAGCAAAGACGCCTTTAGGCATATTGTTGTAGTTGGCTCGAACCAGTGCGTTACGAAAATACCACGAATAGTTAGCAAAGGTTTCGTTGCTGATGTCAAAACCAAATGTGCGCAGATACTTGATAGTGAAGACTGCCGTTGTACGGGTATTGCCCTCCCCGAACGGGTGAATTTGCCAAAGATCAGAAACAAATTGTGAGATATGCCTTACAGCTTCTGCTATATCATGATGCTTATAGTCGTATTCTTTTTCACGGGCAAAGTCGTAATCCAGCGTTTCACGGATACTATCAGCACCAGCATATAGTACCGTTTCTCCATTCAACACCCATTCCTTTTTCGTAATGTTATAATCTCTTATCTTTCCTGCATGCTCATAGATGCCTTCAAACAAACGACGATGAATTGAAATATATTCCAATGGCGAGAATGTAAAGCTCTGCTCGGACAGCAATTCGGTGATACGAGCTGAAACTTTATCAGCCTCTTCCGTCCTATTCCCGCCCCCCCTTACGCGCAGACTTTGACTCATAATAGCTATTGACGAGCTGCTTCACCTCCTCAATCGTGATGTCGCCCTCAATATGCTGTCGAGCCGTTTGAAGCAGATAGTCTGAAGTCTTCAGCCCATCAACAGCCTGCAAGCCAATAGCCGTTTGCCACGCATAACCTTTCTCACGTTTATGCGGCTCACTCTGTCGGATATACTCTTCAAATCGGTTATCATACTATTTATGAATTAAAATCGAATCGATTTCTTACTGTGCTCTTTATGTTCTTCCATAAGCAGGTTCTTAGTCACTACGCCTATAAGATAGTGTCTTACAAAGGTAGCAAAAAAATCTATATAAAGGATAAGGGAGAGGCTTTTTTATAAAGAATACGATTTATGGTTTAGACATCAATAGTCCTAACATAGTTTTGTTTTTAAGTTGCTGTCACTTTTAACACTTCACGCAAACAACAGATTATAAGCGGATTACAAAGTATATTCGTGTGACAGGAGTGACAGCAACTTTGAAAGTTTATTCGGATAGCAACTAACGAGTCAAGCTGGGATTACCAGACTGTACCATGTTACTACGTACCGCAACCAAATACTCTGTGCCATGCGAAGAATGCTTGCTATGGAGGTTCGGGATATTGGCAAGAACACGACCGAAATGGGAAAGGCTTGTCAGGTTCAGCTGACTGCCATACCGCTGACGAAGTAGGCTGAAGATGGAGGCGGCAGTCATGTATGCACCCTTGGTCAAGTCTTTAGGATAGAGAAACTATCCAAAAAGAGGGCTTCGGCAGGAGTGCGCTGCTGATAATGCTGATTATTCTCCATAATATCCTGGGTATCAGCCTCATCAAACCAATATCGTCTACCGCTATCCAGTTCGGCAACAGCCTGTGCATAAAGCTGCTCATAGTCTATGTGCTCGGGCAAGCGGATAGGACCTGTCAGCGTAACTGCTATGAAACGACGGCAACCACTGGGATCGCTAAAGACATCTGAGACGTTTGCCGTGGCAATGAAAGAGGCAATGCGTGGCAACGTAACTTGTTGCTGACGATAAGGCTGACGGAGTTTGATACTTGCAAGCTGCATGACATTCTTCAAAAAACCGTCTTGCGTCTTAGCCGACAGGGCATTGAACTCATCAATATTAATCAGTAACGACTGTGTCATTGCGCGCAGCGTATTCTGCTTCTCACTCATAATAAGATTATCGTTATATCCCCATTGCAACGCTTCTGGCAAAAGTTGTTTACAGAAAGTAGACTTCCGATAGCCTTGTCGGGAGATAAGCAGCGGTGCCACACTGTTACCATGCGAGACGTCCAGCCCCATCCATTGTGCCACCATCGCCAGAAACCACGTGTGAAACCATTCTGCCCACCGTGCGTTATCATTGGGTACACAGTCTGCCAGCGCCTCAATATGATTCTTTCCGTCCCATCGTCCTCGCAATCCTTTGAGGAAAATGTCCACAGGATTAAAAGCTTTGACAAAGTCCGACTCCGTATATCGTCGGATATCTTTGTCCCACGCATCGATCCCATCAAGACGCGCCTTGATAGCGATTGTATTGCGCATCCGTTCATCCGCAGGCACAAAAGATTCATCACTCCCAGCCTTTCGGATTTCCGTACAGCCCAAGGCGGTGTTATACCGCATTTCATACTTCCGCTCAAGATAGTTGAGCAACCGACGAGTAATGTCGTTTTTAAGTCTTTCCGACTGTCTGTTTCGCTGATTTTCAGCTTTAATGTCCTTTAGATTCTTACTTTTCATAAATGATTGTTTTAAAGTTGATGAATAGACAAGTTACTTGTGAGAAAGGATAAAGCGTAAAAGAGCAAAACTGTTACTATGTTTTTTCCTTTCCCAGTCTGTAAGTCATTTCGTATACAAAGATGAATTACTTTTAAAAAGCATACCCGCACCATGTGTGTTAGTGGTGAGCACCATTTGTGCGGAGCATTAGCACATGATGTGCGGGGCGTTAATTAACGTCTTAACTCCCATCACTTCTTTGCACTCTTTAGTCCTTTTCGAAGACACTCTTCTAATATTTCCAGCACGTCTGGTAGTTATCGTAAACACGAGGGGAAGCATAGCCATAATGAAGGAAAAGCTCGTTAACCCATTGCTGCTCTTCCTCACTCAGTTTATTAATCCCCCGATGGTAACGATAATAGACAAAGCGACTTCCGAAATGGGTTTCCATTGAGCGTCGCAGAGAACGGTAGTCATTGTGCTTGACATCATCAAAAAGGAGTGAGAATCCCCATGCTAATCGTTCTGTCTGCATCGTGTGAAATGCCTTACAGCCGTTGGTAGAACGAGTAGAAGGGCGAATTGTCAATGCCGAGTGTTGGTCGACAGGGAGCATCTTACCCGCATAATAGCGTAGGCACTGCTCTTTAAGAATACAATCGTGCATAAAGCACACTGCCCAGTCTGTGGGCATGTTAGAAAAATCTGTACACATGAATAAAAAGATTTAAGAAAATGAATTCAAAAAGGAAGATGCCTTCAGTTTGTAGGAATCACGCTTAGCGTGTCATAGCTCTTCCTTATTTTCGCTTGCAAAGATACAAAACAGGGATACCCCTTGTCAAGCTTTTCACGGATTATTTTTATTTTACTGTCACTCCTATCAGCCTTTTACCCATTCTAACACACTGACAAACAACCACCTGCGGAAAATGTTAAAAATGACAGCAAACAGTTTTTAAACTTATTTATAGGGATAGATTCTTTTATAACCCTATATTTATAATTCGTATTGCATACTTAGAAATTTGGGTTTAAGACATTGGCTATCTCTCTTTCTTTTCATATAGTTATGACGTAAGCTCGTCCATTGTAAAGGTATAACTTCTTTTGCTGAGGAAGATACTATTTTGTACCTTTGCAACTGATTATTACTACATGAGAAGATGGAGAAAGAAGAAGATAGACTGAGTACGCCAAAGGAGAAATGCACTTTCGCAGATTACTTACTGAAACCGATAGAAGTAAACTCGCTTTTCTTTGTGTTTATGTTGTTGGTTGGTGTTATCATGAATGTAAGCCATCGCAACCCGTTTGGTTATTTGGAATTGTTGGCAGATGTATATGTTGTCAGCTTTCTGTTAAGCCTTTGCCCCAAGATATTACGTCGAGGGTTACAGATAATATTGTGCAGTATCACGTATAGCATAGCCTTTATCGATGCTTGTTGCAAAACACTTCTCGGTACACCAATTACACCAACAATGCTGCTTTTAGCGCAAGAAACGACAGGCAGAGAGTCCGAAGAGTTTTTCTCACAATATATTAAGCCCGAACTCTTATTCTCAACGGCAGGACTAATCTTATTGATAGCGCTGTTACATATTGTTATGGCTGTAAGGAAGCAGACGTTTCGTAGTTCATTCTTTAAGCAACCTATCATTGCATCAACCTTGGGCATCACCCTTTTGGTAGGCATAGCATTAAGTGTTTACGATAAGACGCAATTATATACAGCACGAAACCTGTCAGAACTTGAAATAGCAGTAGTGAACGGCTTTGCACATATTTATCACCCTGTTGAGCGTGTTGCGTATGGACTTTATTCTAATCATTTAATAGCAAAACAGGTTGACGGAGTGATAAAAGCAAATAGGGAGATAAAGATAGACTCATGTGCAACGACATCGCCAATCATTGTTCTTGTGGTGGGTGAGAGTGCCAATCGTCATCATTCGCAGCTATACGGCTATCCCTTACCAACAACACCCCGACAACTTGCCTTGAAGAATGGTAAAGACTCTTTAGCAGTATTTACCGATGTTGTGTCGCCATGGAATCTTACAAGTAGAGTGTTCAAGCAGATATTCTCTTTACAGTCAGTTGGAGAGAAAGGCGATTGGAGCGATTATGCACTCTTCCCAGCAGTATTCAAGAAAGCAGGTTATCATGTCAGTTTCTTGTCTAATCAGTTCCCGTATGGGATAAACTATACACCCGATTGGACGAACAACCTCATGGGAGGTTTTTTTCTTAATCATCCACAATTGAACAAACAGATGTTTGATTACCGGAATACCGAGATTCATTCATTCGATGATGAGCTACTAAACGATTATAAACATATCAATGTAAAAGACAAGAAGCCTCAACTGATTATTTTTCATCTATTAGGTCAGCATTTTCAATATACAATGCGCTGTAAAGACGAGATGAAGAAGTTCGGAATAAAGGATTATCCACGAAGAGACTTGACGGATGATGAAAAGCAGACGATAGCTGATTATGACAATGCCACGCTTTATAATGATATTGTGTTGAGTAAGATTGTAGAGCTATTCAGACAGCAGGAGGCTATTGTCATTTACCTGTCTGATCATGGAGAGGATTGTTATGGTAAAGATGCACAAATGGCTGGTAGACTGACTGAGACAGAACAAATCGATATCAAAAAATATCACGAAGAGTTTGAGATACCCTTCTGGATATGGTGCTCACCTGCTTACAAGCAAAAGCATCATAAAATATTTATGGAAACGTTGAAAGCTCAGAACAATAAGTTTATGACGGACGACCTTCCACACCTTCTCTTCTATCTTGCTGGAATAAAAACAAAAGATTATCAGAGAGAGAGGGAATCTAATCTCCCCGCACTTCAATAATGCGCGTCAGCGCCTTGTATTGCAGAATATTGACTACGATCAAACTTTAATGAGATAATTTAGCGTGGTCAGCTATACTTATGATAATTACAAATCAATATGTATGGCGTAAATTATAGCACTATCCTACATCCTGTTTCATATTCCTGAAACTTTATTTTCACTCTGATGAAACTTGAGTTTCATGTGTCTGAAACTTGAGTTTCATAATGATGAAACAGCTGATACTGACCGATGGGACAGTAGTAAGGCGCCGAGAAGATATTTTATTTTATACACGCTTGTAGGTGCGCATAAGTGTAGGGTATTGTTCTTCATAGCTGTCGAACTCAATTGCAGAGCCATCGTAACCCATGTCTGTGAAGATATCTCTTATCTCCTTTTGCTCACTTTCAGTCAGTACACGTTCCTTTCGTTTAATTCGATAATAGGCTGTGCGCCCAAAGGTGTAGATGAGATTTTGTCGGATATCACTTAAATCAGCCACCCGCACATTGTCATATATTCGTGATATTCCCCATGCAAAACGTTCCTTGCTGTTAGGGTCGAAGAACGGACAAGACTGTGTGTCCGCAATCACATTTGAGTTCACCACCATATACTGCTCCCGTCCACCTGTTTTGAGCATCGTGTAGGCGGTGTGGCGTAAGCACTGGCTGGCTTTCTCGCAATGAGTGCCAGGACAGTGCGCATAGTCGTAGGGTAATTGGTTGTATTGTTCAAGGGTCATTAGTTCGTTTTCTTTTGATCTTCATCATTGGCACTAGAGGTATTATCAAGCTTCAACTCTGAACTGTAGTTCCAGAAATAGTTAATGCTATCTTCTTTGTCTAGTTTTTTAGCTGCAAATCCTTTACATAGGCGGCATATTACAAAGCCCAAGAATATGATTATAATCAAGAAAATGAATCCTATAATGATTCTCCCCAAAATATTATCCTGTAGGAAAATGAAAATAGCATCAAGGAAACTACAGTTTGCAATGACTTTTTTGATAATCTGTTTATCATTTTCATTAAAGATGAAACTATCTTTAATAAAAGTTAGGAACCAGCTGATTGTAATAATTAGGCTAACCATTTGATTTACCTTTGAAACAGAGAAAGGATAATGCCCCATTACTTTGCGCATAGGGTCTTTACGGCTTTTTATGATACCAAATATAGGAGTTCCTAAATACGTACTTAATTCCTCAATATGAGCCTCCCAATTCTCTTGCCAAAACTTACTCCCTCGATTTGCCATATACCATAAAAGAGATAATAAAAAGCCTAAAGCAGCAATAAATAAAGATGCCCAATGTGATTTTGAATTTGAAAAAACATTATAATATCCAACAAAGATAGCACCAATAAAGAGAACAAAATAGGCTGTGCGCTTCCAATATAACTCAATCTCAAATTTTCTTGTATCAAGTGCTATTTCAAGAGCTTTATTTATTTGATCTTTATTTGGGGCTTCTTTTTCTGCAGTAGGGGTCTCTGCAGAATGATAACACTTTATGTATTCTTGTTTTTGATATACTTTCACCTTTTTTTCTTTGCTTGTCCCATAGTGTTTGATTAATTAAAAAGCCCCAATGGCATTTCTACCATTGGGGCAAGGTTATAATATTATATTTACTTCACTTCCTCAAAGTCTGCATCTTGGATGGTGTCATCCTGCTTTGGCTGCTCCTGCTGACCAGCGTCTGCGCCTGGCTGAGGGCCTGCC
>BNJU01000947.1_pt1 | contig 11738 bp, 17 predicted proteins | sample 8539281 | NCBI WGS metagenome assembly BNJU01 (sample SAMD00202456, study PRJDB9452) | human saliva metagenome | isolation source: human saliva | place: Japan
AATCTGTCTTTTATATTCATTTTCACGAAGTCATCCTTTTTGTAGTTTTATTATAACAGTTGCTTGTATCTACCGCCTTTCCTACCTGACATAATAAAGTCTATTGATTCTTCAAAGGAGGCATCTATGCGTTTTAATCAATTCAGTTACTATCCTGTAAGCCAGCAAAGAAGTTTTACAGGAATTATCCAGCCTTGGATTCAAGCTAGACCAATCAAATTCTGCGAAAGAACTGTTTGAAGCTTTTGTTAGAACTTGTTTTTCAATTACAAAAATACGGATTATCCCTCTCAACTTTGGCTGTTGATAAAGAAACTGATCTGCTCACTTTCTTCAATTCTGATCGTGAATTAACTGCAGAAATTTTTCTATACTGTTGCCTTTCAGTTGCTTGGTTTCAGCTACTTAACAGACTTTGAAGATGGTCTTGCTTTTTCATAAAGAAACGGCATTCCCTATTGTATACGGAGATTTGATTGACAATCTCTATCAACTCCTTAACACGCGACTAAAAGGAAATACCTTGATCGATCAATTGGTTAGTGATGGTCTTATCCCTGAGAACAATGATTACCACTACTTCAATGGTAAGAGCTTGGCAACCTTCTCTGCAAACAATGCTATTCGGGAAGTTGTTTATGTAGAAAGTCGTATTGATTCTGATAATGATGGACTGCCTGATTTAGTCAAGGTTAACATCATCCGTCCGTCTTACCAAGGCAAAATTCCAGCTGTTATGACGGCAAGTCCTTACCATCAAGGAACCAATGATAAAGCTGGCGATAAGGCTCTCTACAAAATGGAAGGCGAACTAGAAGTCAAAGGAACCACATGAGATTAGCTTAGAAAAACCAAGATTAGACTTTTGTTGAACCTAGTTGGGATGCTGAACTTGTGTCTGAAGCTGAAGAAAAACTCACTCATATCAATAGTAGCTACACTCTCAATGATTATTTCCTTCCGAGAGGATTTGCTAATATCTATGTATCAGGTCTTGGAACCAAGGATTCACAAGGTCAGATGACTAATGGTGACTACCGACAAGTTGAAGCCTATAAAAATGTCATTGATTGGCTCAATGGCCGTTGTCGTGCTCTTTTACAGACCATAGTCGTGGAACGTCAAGTCAAGGCTGACTGGTCCAACGGTAAAAGTAGCAACTACTGGTCTTTTCTTATCTAGGAACAATGTCTAACGGTCTTGCCACTACAGGAGTTGATGGTTTAGAAGTCATTATTGCTGAAGCAGGTATTTCTTCTTGGTACAACTATTATCGTGAAAATGGTCTAGTAACAAGCCCTGGTGGCTATCCAGGGGAGGACTTCGATTCATTAGATGAATTAACTTATTCTCGTAATCTCTTAGCTGGTGACTATATTCGTGAAACGAAGCTCATAAAAGTTTCTAGAAGAACTGAAGAAAAATCTAGACCGTAAAACTGGAGATTATAACCAATTTTGGCATGACAGAAACTACCTCCTTAATGCTGAAAAGTTAAGGCTGAAGTTGTCTTTCACCACGGTTCACAAGACTGGAAACGTAAAACCACTTCATGTCTATCAAATGTTCAATGCTCTTCCAAGCAATATTAAGAAACATCTCTTTTATCATAACGGTGCCCATGTTTATATGAACAACTGGCAGTCTATTGATTTCCGTGAATCCATGAATGCTCTTTTGACGCAGAAATTATTGGACCAAGAAACTGACTACCAACTTCCAAGAGTCGTTTGGCAAGACAATACTGCTCCTCAAACCTGGATGACTCTTGAAGATTTTGGAAATCAAAGTGACCATAAAACTTTCTCTTTAGGTACTGATGAAGCTGTTATTGAAAAACCATTATGAAGACTCAGACTTAAACGTTTTGGAAAGACCTACCAAACCTTTAACAATGAACTCTATCAAGGGAAAGTCAATCAGGTTACCATTGATCTGCCAGTGACGGAAGACCTTCATCTTAATGGGCGTGTTAAACTAAACCTTCGTCTCAAGTCAAGTACCAATAAAAGGCTTTCTCTGCCCAACTTCTCGAACTTGGTCAAAAGAAATACCTACAACCCTATCCCAGGAGTCTTGTCTGCTCGTACTGATTGATAATGGTCGTTACCATATGCTGAGAAAACCTTTGGAGCTACCATTTAGTCCCAAATGCTCAACGTGTTATCACCAAAGGCTATCTCAACCTTCAGAAATCGTCATGATTTACTGAAAATCGAAGAATTGTTGAGATGAATGGATGGAATTTCAACTTTGAACTCCAACCAACTATTTACAAACTCAAAAGAAGATGACACAGTCGTCTCTGTTCTATACACAACAGACTTTTGAGATTACTGTACGTGACAATACAGACTATCACTTGACTGTCGACCTTGCACAGTCCAATCTTGAGATACCTTTTCAAAGGGAGGTAACTGTAGATGAACAAAGCCGAGCAAAGACACCAGCCCATCCCGGAGCCCCAATCACTAAACAAAATTCATACCCAAACTGAATTACAAGAACTACTGATTGAAAACGAGTACAGGTCACATAGCAACACTTCAAGAGACATCATCTGATGAATCTTTCTAAGATCTGCAGGTGAAGACCCCTATTATGCAATCAACACTGGCTCTACATCCAAGTGGGAAAACGCCTAGAAGTGTATATAGGGAGGAAGCCCTTCACATGATGCATCCTGTCCAACACCAGGTTGTCATCAAGACCTATCCAGGTTTGGCACAACCTTGATCCATCTTTAGATGCCTCTAAACTCCCTGAAATTGTAGCTACCATCTGTGGAAATGATGTCTCGTTTGGTTATTCAGAGGATAAGAACAAGCTCAATCTTGCTTTGAACGCCTCAAACAATTTGCACCAATTCTCTACTTTCTTTGATCGGTGATCATGACCACCCGTCAAACGTGGGTGGTTTGTCAGGCCAGGCCCATGTTTCAACAACAGCCAGCAGTTTAAAGACGCTATTGGCTTTTCTACGTTGTTCGCCAAGCTCATTGCATCTTGACTTCCGTCACTTGCCTCTAAAGAGGCATATGTAGTACTTGCCACCATCCCTGCAAAGGATCTCTCATATTCTTTTCACACTCAACCTATCTAGTATGTGCTATATCATGCCGTACTCTGTTTCGCATCTTGTATCGTGAAGAAATCGTCCACTGGATACCTCTTTAATCTTGTATGTATTTCTACTGCACAGTCCCACCGTACCTCAACATAATAGCCTTCCGCCCACACCTAACGGAGCGAGACGGACTGAAAGTCAGATATCAAAAACCGTGACCTATCATCACGGTTAATTTATGATTTGCTACTTGCTTGCTTTTGGTCCTTGCAAGTCCGCTCTAGTTATCGACGGATTGGATACGATTAAACGAGTTCTTCTAACTTTTTCTCCTCCAGACGTCTGCTGCAGAAACAAAATTTCCATCGCATCTCGGAAAGATATCGGTTTATCTCCATAGCTATCTCCTCAGTCCACAAACTCAGCCAAACTTACCGATGCGAGACCAGATCTCCATCCCTTGGCTACGACGGCACGAGAGGCTTCATCAACTCCTCATACCACGCAGCTGACGAGGCGGCTTCGTGACAGACTCATCACGGTCAAAGTGATCATGCTAAAGAGTTTGATGAGTTTTCACCCGAAAGTAGCCCAAGTTGCATCGTCATCACCGACTCATTTCAAATGGTTTTTCTTCTTCGTCAAAGCCATATAAACTTCTTCTTTCGTCTCTGACTCATCATAAAGAAGGAATTCTGCGTCTCATCCAGAAGCTCGGCCGTTGCATCTAACGGTAGGTGCCAAGACCTTGCTTTGTTAAACCTGAGATTGAGAGATTGGCGGTACCTCTTCATTCATCATAATTAGCAGCCAATCTTGAACTCTCAAGGTTTTCCTGACTCTCTGGCATATCCATCTTATTAGCAACAATGATTTGGGGACGCTCCATGAGACAGTGCTGTAAGATTCCAAGTCTTTATTAATAGCTAGATAATCTTCGTAAGGATCGCGACCTTCATGGCTGACATATCGATGATGTGAAGGATAACGCGAGTACGCTCAATATGACGAAGAACTGGAGTTCATACCACACCTTGACTAGCACCTTCAATCAATCCAGGAAGGTCTCGCACGCAAAGGAGTCACCTGATTGGGTACGGACCATACCAAGATTTGGAACAATCGTGGTAAAAGTGGTGAGGCACCAATTTTGGGTTTTCGCAGAGGTAATCACGCTGAGCAGGTTGATTTACCGACCGATAGGAAATCCAACCAAAGCTACATCTGCCAGAATCTAAGTTCTAACTGTAATTCACGTTCTGACCAGGTTCTCCATGATTCGATTGATTTCTGGTGCAGTGATGGTGTTACCAACGGATATTTCCACGTCCACTCGACCACGCGTGAGCAATGATAAACTCTTGACCATGTGCTCAATCAAAGTCAGGTGATGAATCTTTTCCAGTCTCGGCATCACGCACAGTTGTCCTTGAGGTACGCGTCAATTGAAGTCTTCTGCTCTACCGTGCATCCCTTTGGTCATTCCCTTTCTCACGCCAAGATTAGGGCTTGGAAATGACGTGCTGACGGAAGTCCGTCAGTGCATGCAAACGCTTCGTCTGCGACAAAGACAACGTTACCGCACTTTACCCATCACCGCCCATGGTCCCGGCCATTAGACGTATTTTTCACGGCGAAAGGTAACGTCCCATCGCCGCCATTTGACCAGCCTTTGACCTTTGATCTTGGCTGTATCTAAAGCGACATACCTCATATTCCTCTTTCCCACTTCAGGGCTGGGAAAATCCCAGTCACCAACTGATATTAGCAAACATATGAAAATGATTCAGCATTTTAGAGATCTGCTAAATACACCGATGGCGGTAGCAAAGATACCTGCTAAGGTTGCAAACAACATTATACCCCAAACGACGAATAGTGTCAGTTTTCTCAAAGAATGTTTTACGTTTACGTTTATCACCAAATGCCATTACTCCTTTCTATAATTCTATTTTTAATATTCTTCCGAAACTGGAGCACCCGCAAGATTAAGTACAATAATCCACACTGCAAAAGCTAGAACTCCTCATCACACGTACGATTGTCGGATCAATATCAAAATAATTAGCTAAACCAGCGCATACTCCACCGATGATCTCGACTCACTTCTCATAAATTTCTCATTTCTTCATTTCCTCTTCGAAGACCTTAGTCATTCCAATAATCTCTCAAATCATTCAACTGTTTCTAGATGCTTACATCTGTTTAGAACTGACTGGAACTGAAACTGCTCTGTTGTCAGGCAAGTAAAATACTGTCTTTAAAATCCACAGCAGTCGGTTCATCACGAGTTAATTTCTTTTCAAAAATTGTTTGAGATGATAGAATCCAAATCAAAACTCATGGACTCTAGATATAAAATTCTCAGCTGAAATTTCATACAATTTTTCAGCCAAAAGCTCTTTTCATCCATCTTTGGAGTTGCAATCAGCTTTCTAAAATAGCCCCTGCTAGATCTCTCTCACACTAAAGAGCTCCAAAACTACGTAGTGATTGGATGAGGTTATCGATAGATTTCCATGAGCTATTACCGAGTCTTACTGCAAGACTTTCGTTGATAGGTCAAGCCTTGCGTCTCACTAGTTGAAGCTGAAATGCGAAAGAAATCAGCCGCCTTATAGTAAAGCGCTGGTCTCTGCTTGGAGCGATCATACACTGTAAAGATAACTAGAATCCTGAATCTGCAAATCTTCTGCTTTGCTCCTTGAGGTTTTCCAGATAAGGTCCATCTCCAGCAACGACTAATTCTAACATTTTGCTCTTCTTTAGAACATCTGGTAGCGCTGCCAAAACAGCTTGAATGTTCTTTTCGTAGACACCCGGGAAAGACTAAGAAGCATCTTCCTTTTCGTCTTCTTAACACTCTAGTTTATCCTGCGTAGATCACTGGACGTGCTCTGGTCCACTTTTCAGGACGTTCAAACTTGGCAAGCTCAATACCCGTAGGAATGACACGCTTCAACTTTGACCTCATAATCAGATAACAAATCACGCACAATCTCACCTGGACAAATCACACCATCCACATCATGAAGAAAACTTCTACAAGATACTTGACCATGCTCGGACGAACTAAACAAGTCCCTTAGCATGTAGTGAATCATATCTTGTACTGGGTATGAGGTATGAATGACTGGAATTTTCGACCACGCGTTATCCAAATCCCTAACAAACAAGAGAAAACTCCGTTTGGGTATGAATAATATCGAGTTTGTATTGTTTTTGCAATCTCAAGAGCTTTTCGTAAATCCAATGATAGGCGAAACGACGATCTTAAAGGCAAAGAAAGGAACACTAGGAATACGAATAATCTGCCAGTCTTCATAACGATTGACATCCTTATCTGTTGTCGTGAAGATAAAGACTGCATGCCCCTGTTTTCAAGTTCTGTTTTTAGGTCTCGAATACTGGTCGCAACACCCAGACACCTGTGGGAAATAAGTATCTGTAAATAATCCAATTCGCATATACTACCTCATTTTTCCTAAAAGCTGCTTGCTCCCGATAGAAATTTTAGCTAGATTTCAAGCAAATGCTCTTCTGAGTATTCCTTGAAATAGCCTTTGCCTTTTCTTTTCAATGCTTTTCAAAGCTTCTGGATGCTCACGATATTCCAAGATAGCTTCTTTCATCTCTTCTACATCACTTGTTGGTCTGTAATTTCCTTCAAGAATGACCTTGTAAAGATCTAGATCACGAAGCATAATGGGAGCTTCACAACTTGCTGCCTCTAAAATAGTCATTGAAAGAGCTCGTTATAGCTGGAAGCAAGAAAAGATCAGCCAAGGCATAGAGTTCTCTCATCCGTTCTGGCTCAACAATCCCTAGGGAAAATCAAATTTTCTGGAGGATTATCCATAATCTTTTTATAGCGTTCATAAACCATCGGTTATTCCCCAAAAGAGAAGCCACCAGCCAAATAAAAAGTGATATCCGGCATTCCTCAGCTAGAGTGATAAAGTCATCGATCCCCTTACGCTTCTGAACCTGACCTGCACCAACGACTACAAACTGATTCTCATCAATTCCCATATCTTTACGAAGTTGTTCAACTTGCTCTATAGGAAGTGAATGCCATTTTTCTTTATTGACAAAGTTAGGAATATAGGTCACTTTTTCACGTGGAATTCCAGCAGCAACCAAATCCTCAATGAAGGTAGGATTGACCACAACCAGATGCTCCATACGGTCATAAAAAGAAAATACATAGCGTTTGACAATCCCCTTTAAGAAGAATGGAATCTTCAAACTTCCTTCCAAGGTATCCGGTAAGAAGTGAACATAGCCAATCTTACGTCCAGAACGTTTTTTCTGAAAAGGTCGAGAGTAATAAGGAAAATCAATCGCATGAAAATGAGTAACATCCGCTTCGATTGGAAGATTTTCTGTTACGATCAGTTGGTCTTTCGCATCTCGTTTTAAAAGCTGTACCAGTTCACGGTATGCACCAGACACACCTTGGCCCGCCACTTTTTCACTTGAACTTAGCATGTTGATGCGTAATTTCTCTTTTTCCATAGTAACCATTATACCATTTTCTTCAAATAAAATCAGCAAATAAAAAGAGAGATAGCATAAAAAGCTGGAATTCCTGGCGTCTACACTATTTCTCTTTTTCATAATATACTTACTTGATACCTAAAGCGATACGAGCGTAACGGCTCATTTTTCTCAACTGTCCAAGCTGGATACCATACTAATTTGACTTCAACGTTAGTAACTTCTGGAACATCTGTCATAGCATCATAGATTTGGTCGGTTAAAAGATCTGCCAAGGGACAACCCTATGGTTGTCAAGGTCATATCAATTTCAGTCTCACCTGTATCGCCATCAAAACGAATCTCGTAGATCAGCTTCAGATTGACAATATCAATCCCTCAATTCTGGGTCAATCACTTCTTCTAAGTGCTGTCAAAATACGTGTTTTGATATTTTCAATTTGTTCTTCTGTATGTTTCATCTTCACTCTCCTCAACTTAATCTTCAATGAAATCACGAAGTGGTTTGCTTCGACTTGGCTGGCGAAGTTTTTCTCAAAGCTTTTTGCCTCAATCTGACGGATACGTTCACGAGTCACGTTGAAGACTTTACCAACATCTTCCAAGGTACGCATTTTCCCATCATCAAGACCAAAACGGAGTCGAAGAACATTTTCTTCACGATCTGTAAGAGTATCCAAAACTTCATCCAATTGTTCGACGCAAAACGATACGAGTTGTGTAGTCAACTGGATTTTCAATCACTTCGTCCTCGATAAAGTCACCAAGATGGCTATCGTCCTCTTCCCCGATAGGTGTTTCTAGAGAAACAGGTTCTTGGGCAATCTTGAGGATTTCACGAACTTTGTCAGGTGTCATATCCATGCGTTCAGCGATTTGTTCAGGAGTTGGATCTTGTCCCAACTCTTGAAGAAGATTACGTTGTTCACGAACAAGCTTGTTAATGGTTTCCACCATGTGTACAGGGATACGGATGGTACGAGCTTGGTCAGCAATGGCACGAGTAATGGCTTGACGAATCCACCAAGTCGCATAAGTTGAGAATTTGAACCCTTTAGAGTAGTCAAATTTATCAACAGCCTTCATCAAGCCCATGTTTCCTTCTTGGATCAAGTCAAGGAACTGCATTCCACGTCCAACATAACGTTTAGCAATAGATACTACCAAACGAAGGTTCGCTTCTGCAAGGCGTTGTTTAGCTTCGATATCACCCGCTTCAACAGCAAGAGCTAATTCTTTTTCCTCTTCATTTGTAAGCAGAGGCACAACCCCGATTTCTTTCAAATACATACGGACAGGGTCATTGACCTTAGCAGAGGTTGAACCAATCAAATCTTCATCAGTCAACTCTGGTTCTTCCTCAGTGCTCAAAACACGCGCACTTGATTTTTCTTCGTTGTCCGTAATTGAGATACCAGCATCTTGAATGCGTTGCAAAAGATTCTCAATACTTCCACATCTAAAGTGAAAGGGATTACGAGGGCGTTATTGATTTCATCATCTGTAGCCGTACCAGTTTTTTATGATTGCGAATAAATTCCGCTACTTGGACGTCAAAGGTTGTTACTTCTTTTTGTTTTGTTGCCATTCTTACTCCATTCTTCTTTTTGGGCACTAAGCTGTTCTAGTTCTTCTAATGCGGTGTCTGTATCACCGACATGGCTAGCTTCCTGAACTTTCTTTTTAATTTGCAGATTTTCCTGATTCAAAAGAGCTCTTTTTCGAGACTCTTCCACTTCAGCTAACTCGTGAGGGGACATCTCAGGTGGCAAATCTAAGGCTAGGACTTGATACCAAGCACTCTCCACTTCTCTGGTCTGATGAGCCAAATCCTCAGATGAGATACTTCCATTATCAATCAAGAGTCCATACAAGGTCTGAAACTCTGGAGTTTCAAAGATAAAGTCATCTCTAAGCGGTAGTCATTGAGCACCAAGGATGTTCCATCATTCGGTAGAGAATATGAGCCTGCCTCATCACTGCTGTCAGTTGCTTGGTGACAGACATGGTGATAGGACTGGGACTATAGGTCTCCTTGACCTTCTCCTTTCTCTGTCTAACACGACTTTCATTGACAATATGTTCGACTTGCTGATAGTCAAAAGATGGCAAGTGATCCGTCAAAATGTGAATGTAGGAATTTGAGCTGTGATAGAGGGTTCCTTGGCGATTAAGGGAGCAATTTTTCTATAAATTCAATCTGGGCTTGTAGATTTTCACTGTTTTCCGGTCTGAAATGATGGATGTAAAACTCAACAGGACTGATGCGTGTATTGGTTAAGAGATAAGCCAGGTCTTGAGGAGAGTTTTTCTGCAAATATTCATCCGGATCCATCGCGTCAGGAATCTGGACCACTTTGGACAGGTATATCTTTAAGCTCGTCCAAGGCTTTTAGCCGTCGCAGCTTGCTCCAGCCTTATCTCCGTCATAGGTGACGATCACTTTTTGGTAAAGCGTTTCAGATGCTCCACATGTTCACTCGTCAGTGCGGTACCCCATAGAAGCAACTGCATTTTCAATACCAGCACGATAAGCCGCAATGACATCCATAAACCCTTCCATCAGGTAGATTTCAGGAGCCTTGCCCGATCCTTTTTTTACCCTCTCCAAATGATATAATTCGTAACTTTTGTTAAAAATTGCCGTCGCTCGACTATTTTTTTATACTTTTCCAGTTTGAGAATCAGTCTCTTGCCATACACGACCAGAAAAAGGCAATCACCTTTCCTTGATCATTTGAAAGAGGAAACATAATGCGATTATGAAAGGTATCAAAGAATTGGTTACTCTCAGATAGATAAAACAAACCTGAATCCAGCAAGTCCTTCTCACTATAATCATCTTCTAAACGCTGATAAAGATAAGAGCGTTCTGATGGAGCCAAACCAATCATAAAATGCTTGAGAACATCATCTGTTAAGCCACGTTTATAGAGATAGTTTCTCGCCTCTTCACCCATCTTCGTCGTCATGAGAATGGCATGATAAAAACGAGCAGCTTGTCATGCATATCGTAGAGATTTTTGATGGGGCGACCTAGGCTGTACAGAACCTTGAACAGGCGCTGCCATCTGAATCCCAAGTCTCAGCTAATATCCTCACTGCATCCGCAAAGGTTACCTGCTGATACTCCTCGATAAACTTAAAAACATCTCCAGAACGACCACATCCAAAAGCAGTGGTAAAATTGCTTATCTTCGACCACGTTAAAGGAAGGGGTCTTTTTCACCATGAAAAAGGACAGAGCCCTCAAAAAGTTCCGTCCAGATTTTTGTAAAGAAATCACTTCTCCTATGATTTCGACAATATTGGTATTGTTTTTTGATCTCTTCGATGAGTCTCTTGTCAACCATAGACAATACCTCCATTTTATCACAGTTTACTCTAACTAGTATAGCTTATTTCTGAAAAAAAGTAAACCATTTCATACACTTTACATGAGACTATTTCATAAGTTTCCAGCTATCATGAAAAACTGAATCTTCTGAGCAAATCATTCTAATATTTGAAAGAAAAACAAAAGAAATAAAATCCTATTTCACTTGATTTTCGAGATTATTTTTCAATATCCTGCTAATATACTGACCATCTTTTCTACTGATACAAGCTGTTGCAAAAGTCATTGGTGCTATATAAACTTCTCCTCTATATGATGGATCGGTCAATACAGGCATAGAATAATAGGCATTCTTTTTATTTTTAAGGTCAATAAACCATTTACCTCCTAGATGCTTACGGAAGGTTTCACCGATATAAACGGTCAAATAATCCAACATCTTGCGGTCTGCTATCAAAAGCATGGTGGTCTTCGTAGTGAGCCAAGATCCAAGCCTCCAAATCATCCAAAGACTGCATGCTATAGTCTAAATGAAGGCCTTGTTCCTCAGCAAACTCCCTAGTAAAATAGTCCATCTTAAATCCAATTTGAAAAATCCATTCTTGAAAATCTTCTTGTGTGTAAGTCATCTTTTTATCTCCTACTCCTATCCAAGTTTAAGATTCTTATACTGATTATACTCCAAAGTAAAAACTGATGAATAGGAAAAACAGTAATATTTAAAATTCAACAAAAAACTTAGAAGCAAAAAGCTACTTCTAAGTTTTTAGGATACTTGATTTAAAAATTATCTACTCAAAATAGTTGATAGTAATCGAAATTTTCATCTTGGCT
>BNJU01003048.1_pt1 | contig 11713 bp, 15 predicted proteins | sample 8539281 | NCBI WGS metagenome assembly BNJU01 (sample SAMD00202456, study PRJDB9452) | human saliva metagenome | isolation source: human saliva | place: Japan
ATTCAATTATTGAATAGCTTGAACCAAGTCTTCAGCTTGTTGTTTTAGTGAAGTAGCAACACTGTCTTCAAGGACTAGTTTACCATCTACCCAAGCAGAATCATTGATACGAGCTGCAGTGAATTCACCTACAACTTGTGTACGGATGAATGGCAAGAGGTCTTTGTAGATTGCAAAGAGTTGTTCATGACCTGCATTTGCTACTGAAGACACAGTAACGATTTTATCTTGAAGGGCAGATGGACCACGAGTTTCAGATAAGTCAAGAGCGCGTGAAAGCCAGTCAAGCAAGTTTTTCACTGTTCCAGGAATTGAGAAGTTGTAGACTGGAGAGAAAATCCAGATAGCATCAGCAGTCAGAACAGCTTCACGAGCTGCTGCTACAGCTGGAAGAGTTGGAACTTCAAGTTCTTGGTTAAAAAGTGGAATTGCTGAGTAGTCAAGGTAGCTAATCTCAGCTTTTCCTGCAAGAGCTTTTTCGGCTTCTAGCGCCATTTGGTGGTTGAAAGAACCTTCACGAAGTGAACCAACGATAAATAATACTTTTTTAGACATAGGGAGTCTCCTTTATATTTTAATCAGAGCTTTCTCTGTTGTTATAAACAATGTTACAACAAAACAAAATCATTTGCAAGAAATTTGCTCAGAAAATAAAAATCGATGATAGTCAAGATTATTTTTTAGGAGTAGAGATTAGGAAAAAGTCTGTGAAATCAATGATTCAAGCGTCATATATTCCCTGTCATAAGAGAAGTTCCGAGCTAAATCCTCCTTTTATTCACTTGTAATTCACTTGGATAGATGGTAAAAATAGACGAGTGAAAAATGAGACAGAAAAAGAAAAATTCTTATTATTTCAGTACAGTACTGGCTTAACCCTGCTGGCTCTAGTTGTGACTTCTTCCTTTCTCTATTTGGTGTGGTTTAGCATGAAGCCTTATCAGGTAGCAAAGGTAGAAGGGGAAAAAGCTTGCCAAGCAGTATGCGAATCTAGAAACGGTTAGTCAGGTTGATTTCTTTCAATGGTTTAGAGAGCTATTATAGTGTCCTTGGCAAGATAAGAATCAGAAAAGCCAGTAGCTGTTTTAATTGAGAAAAAAATAGTCAAACAATATCTATGTGTATCAACTAGAAAAGTGGGTACTTCACAAGAAAAAGCAGAAGCAGTTGTCAGAGAAAAAGGAGCTACTGAGATTGATACGATTACCTTTGGACGCTATGCTGATAAAAGCCTGTCTGGGAAATCAAGTCTGGTGGAGACTACTATCTAGTGGATTTTGAAATCTGGTGCCCTAATCGAAAAAGGAGAAAGCTATGAAATTATCTAAACGTGTCTTAGAAATGGAAGAAAAGTGTGACTCTGGCTAGCGATGCAAGAGCAAAGAAAGTTAAAGGCTGAAGGAAAAGATGTTCTTTTCTTAACTTTAGGTCAGCCCTGATTTTCATACTCCTGAAAATATTCAAGATGCTGCTGTTGCAGGCTATTCGAGATGGACGTGCTTCTTTCTATACGGTAGCTTCAGGTTTGCCCTGAATTAAAAGCAGCAGTCAATACCTATTTTGAACGTTATTATGGTTATTCTGTAGCAGCTAACGAGGTCACATTTTGCTACCGGGTGCCAAGTTCTCCCTTTATACTTTCTTTATGGCTGTGATTAATCCCTGGAGATGAGGTTATCATTCCAACACCTTACTGGGTTAGCTATGGGGATCAAGTGAAAATGGCTGAAGGTATTCCAGTATTTGTCCAAGCTAAGGAAGACAATCACTTTAAAGTAACCGTGGAGCAATTAGAAGCAGCTCGCACAGATAAGACCAAGGTCTTGGCTCTGAACTCCCCATCTAATCCTACCGGTATGATCTATTCTCGTGAGGAACTCTTGGCTATCGGAAATTGGGCTGTTGAACATGACATTCTCATCCTAGCAGATGATATTTATGGACGTTTGGTCTATAACGGTAACGAATTTATTCCAATCTCTAGTCTGTCAGAAGCCATTCGCAAGCAAACCATTGTCATAAATGGAGTGTCTAAGGCATACGCTATGACAGGTTGGCGGGTCGGTTATGCAGTAGGTGATCCAGAAATCATTGCTGCTATGAGTAAATTGACTGGTCAAACGACTTCTAACCTGACTGCTGTATCTCAATACGCAACAATCGAAGCGCTAACTGGTCCACAAGACTCTGTAGAAACTATGCGTCAGGCTTTCGAGGAACGTTTAAACACCATCTATCCACTCTTGTGTCAAGTCCCTGGCTTTGAAGTAGTCAAACCTCAAGGAGCTTTCTATCTCTTCCCAAATGTTAAAAAAGCTATGGAGATGAAAGGCTATACAGATGTAACAGCATTTACAACGGCTATTCTTGAGGAAGTTGGTCTTGCCTTGATTACGGGAGCAGGCTTTGGTGCGCCAGAGAATGTCCGTCTCAGCTATGCGACAGACTTGGAAACTCTTAAAGAAGCTATTCGTCGTTTGCACCTATTTATGGAAAAATAAGAGAAGTTAAACCTCCGTCCTCTTTGCGGAGGTTTTTGTAGCTAAAAACTTATGAATTTCTATCAAACTAGCTAGCTATCAGGCATTATTTGTGGTACAATAGTGGGTAATAATGTCTTTAGACAAGTTAAACGAAAAAAGGAAGATAAATGATGACAAAACGTGTAACAATTATCGAAGTAAAAAGATTACGTTGGTCAAGAAGTCACTATCGGTGCTTGGGTTGCCAACAAATCTGGAAAAGGGAAAATTGCCTTCTTACAATTGCGTGACGGAACTGCCTTCTTTCCAAGGCGTGGCTTTTCAAACCCAAACTTTATCGAAAAATTTGGAGAAGAAGTAGGTCTTGAAAAATTTGACACCATCAAACGCCTAAGCCAAGAAACATCTGTTTTTGTGACAGGGATTGTCAAAGAAGACGAACGTTCTAAATTTGGTTACGAGTTGGATATTACAGACATCGAAGTGATCGGTGAATCTCAAGATTACCCAATCACTCCAAAAGAACATGGAACAGACTTCTTGATGGACAACCGTCACTTGTGGCTTCGTTCTCGTAAGCAAGTTGCTGTCATGCAAATCCGTAATGCTATCATCTATGCAACTTATGAGTTCTTCGACAAGAACGGCTTTCATGAAGTTTGATAGCCCGATTCTTTCAGGAAATGCAGCAGAAGATTCTACAGAACTTTTTGAAACTGACTACTTTGGAACACCAGCCTACTTGAGCCAATCTGGTCAGCTTTATCTTGAAGCTGGGGCTATGGCTCTTGGTCGTGTCTTTGACTTTGGTCCAGTATTCCGTGCTGAAAAAAATCTAAAACTCGTCGTCACTTGACTGAATTCTGGATGATGGATGCGGAGTACTCATACTTGACACACGATGAGTCACTTGACTTGCAAGAAGCTTATGTAAAAGCATTGCTTCAAGGTGTTCTTGATCGTGCTCCTCAAGCCTTGGAAACATTGGAACGTGACACTGAGCTTTTGAAACGCTACATTGCAGAGCCATTCAAACGCATCACTTACGATCAAGCCATTGACCTCTTGCAAGAGCATGAGAATGATGAAGACGCTGACTACGAACATCTTGAGCATGGTGATGACTTTGGTTCACCACATGAAACTTGGATTTCAAACCACTTTGGTGTGCCAACTTTTGTCATGAACTATCCAGCAGCCATTAAGGCCTTCTACATGAAACCAGTTCTTGGAAATCCAGAGCGCGTGCTTTGTGCAGACTTGCTTGCACCAGAAGGTTACGGAGAAATCATTGGTGGTTCAATGCGTGAGGAAGACTACGATGCCCTTGTCGCTAAGATGGAAGAACTTGGTATGGATCGTACAGAGTATGAATTCTATCTTGACCTTCGTAAATACGGTACAGTACCACACGGTGGATTTGGTATTGGTATCGAGCGTATGGTAACTTTTGCAGCTGGAACTAAACACATCCGTGAAGCCATTCCATTCCCACGTATGTTGCACCGTATCAAACCTTAATAGCCATAAAAACGCCGTCTGGCGTTTTTATACTCTTCGAAAATCAAATTCAAACTACGTCAGCTTCACCTTGCCGTACTCAAGTACAGCCTGCGGCTAGCTTCCTAGTTTGCTCTTTGATTTTCATTGAGTATTACTTTAAATGAAAGAGGTGGAGAAAATGTAGGCAGATCTAGGTAAGTCTTTTAGAAAAACTCATATTATATATTGAAAGAGAGAAAACGATGTTTAAAAGAACTTACAAACGCAATATTCCACTCCTAGCAGGTCTGGAATTCACTTCTTATTTTGGAATCACCAGTTTTTGGATTTTATTTTTCATTCAAAATGGTCTTTCCTTACTTCAGATTGGTCTATTAGAAAGTATCTTTCACGGTACAAGTCTCTTGTGTGAAATCCCGTCTGGTATGTTGGCCGATCGATTTAGCTACAAGACCAATCTCTATTTGGCTCGCTTGGCTAGTATTGTGTCCTCTATCTTGATTTTGTTTGGTCAGGGGAATTTTTGGATTTATGCTTTTGCTATGATAGTCAACGCTTGGTCCTACAATTTTGATTCGGGGACCAGTACCGCTTTCTTATATGATTCTGCGGTAGAAGCAGGGTCAAAAGGACCGTTATCTTCAGATTTCTAGCTTTTTTTGTCTGGTGTGGCCGAAGTCACCCGAACTTTAGGTACCGTTGTGGCAGGCTTCTTTATTCACGGAGCCTTAGCTTGGACCTATCTAATTGCTATTGGATTATCATTTCTTTCTATAATCTTGATTTATTTTATGAAAGAACCAATGGCTAAGAGAGAAAAAAATGAAGCCTTAACCTTTAAAACGATTGTCCTGCAAGTTCGAAAAGAATGGCATGAAAAACCAGTACTCTTTTACTGGATGATGACTTATCAGCTAGTCGGAACACTCATGTGTATGTTTTACTTTTATTATCAGCAGAAAATAAGTGACTTAGCAGGATGGCAGGTTTCACTGGTCATGCTGATTGGTAGTGGATTAAATCTTATAGCAGTTTATGTAGCTAGTCAAATTGGTAAAAAATGGAATAGCAATCGAGTTTTTCCGACTCTTGTTGCACTAACGGGCTTGGCCTTACTATTGGTGTTTTCTGGAACCCCCTTTGCTTTTCTTCTCGTATATCTTTTGACCGATACACTCTATGCAGTTTATCAGCCGATCTATTTCAATGACTTACAAGGCTATTTACCGTCCAGTGTTAGAGCAACTATGCTTAGTATCAATTCTATGCTCTTTAGTCTTTCCATGATTGTCATATTTCCACTGACAGGCTGGATGATTGATCGTTGGGGACTTGTAGCTGTCTTTTTAGTTCTAGGTCTTATCTTGCTTTTAACCTGTCCTATCTTAATAATCAGTCTGACAAGGATGGGCAAGCTATTAGATAAGGACTTAAAAACTGAGTAAAGCACGAAAACCTATTTGCCCAAAGGATCATCCTGTGGTACAATAGCAAGAGGAAAAGGAGAAGAGTATGATCGATGTAGAAGAAATTCTAAGTAAGATGAATCCCAATCAAAAGATCAACTATGACCGTGTCATGCAAAAGATGGTTCAAGTTTGGGAGAAAAATGAAGAAAGACCAACCATTCTCATGCACGTCTGTTGTGCTCCTTGTAGCACCTATACTTTAGAGTATTTGACCAAGTATGCAGATGTAACCATTTATTTTGCTAATTCAAATATCCATCCTAAAGCTGAGTATCACAAGCGTGCCTATGTAACCAAGAAGTTTGTCAGTGATTTCAATGAGCGAACAGGCAATCATGTCCAATACCTAGAAGCACCCTATGAACCCAACGAATACCGTCAGCTGGTCAGAGGTTTGGAAGAAGAACCTGAAGGTGGCGATCGCTGCAAGGTTTGTTTTGATTATCGTTTGGACAAGACAGCGCAAGTGGCTATGGACTTAGGATTTGATTACTTCGGTTCAGCCCTAACCATCAGTCCTCACAAAAATTCACAAACGATTAATAGTATCGGGATTGATGTGCAGAAAATCTACACAACTCATTATCTTCCGAGTGATTTTAAGAAAAATCAAGGCTACAAACGCTCTGTAGAAATGTGTGAAGAGTACGACATTTATCGCCAATGTTACTGTGGCTGTGTCTATGCCGCTCAAGCACAGAATATTGACTTAGTACAGGTCAAGAAGGACGCAACAGCCTTTATGGTAGATAAGGATATCGAAAAAGACTATTCGCATATCAAGTTCACTGTTACAAAATTAGATATTTAGACGAAAACCTGCCTCAAGGCAGGTTTTTTACTAGGGAAAAGTGATAGCGAGAAATTGATGGACTAATCTATGAATTCCTAGTCCATGACTCGCGAGCCTTCAATAAACTAGTTGAGACTTAAGATTTGTGGATAAACATGAAGTTTAGGTCAAAAGTGTTTTTTGGAATTTAGAAGGCTGATAAACAGTTCAATTAGTCGCTACTCAAAGGCTCGTTGAAAATCAAAAAACGAGGTCAGGATTTTAATCCTGACCTCTGACAACTTTACCGATTCTTTAGTTCTACGTAGCGTTTGTACCAAATGTTGACATAGGCTTCTGAGAAAGGACCTCGCTCATTGTTAATCCAATCAACAAGAATCTTAACATGCTCTTTCAGAATATAGTCTAGATCAGAAGAATACTTCATTTTTCGCTTGTGTCGTTCATACTCCTCAACGTCCAAGAGGCGTTTTTCACCATCTGTAAAAACTTTAACATCCAAATCATAGTCAATGTATTTTAAAGCTTCTTCATCCAGATAGTAAGGACTTGCCATATTGCAGTAGTAGGAGATACCATTTTCACGAATCATAGCGATAATATTAAACCAATATTTCTTGTGAAAGTAAACAATAGCCGGTTCTCGAGTCACCCAACGACGACCGTCACTTTCGGTAACAAGTGTGTGGTCGTTGACGCCGATAATAGCGTTCTCTGTTGTTTTTAGTACCATGGTGTCTCGCCAAGTACGGTGGAGACTCCCATCATGCTTATAACTTTGAATTGTAATAAAGTCGCCTTCTTTTGGAAGTTTCATAACTAACCAACTTTCTACAATTTATAAGTTTATCGTTTACTATTGTATCACATTTTTGTTTAAAGTTCTTAGTTTTTTCATGAAAAAATTAAAGATATTCTCTGAGAGCACTGGCTATATCCGAAAAATCAAAGCCTTTTCGTGCTAAAGCTTGGGTCAAACGTTGTTTCAGTTCGTATCCTTCATACTTTCGTGAATATTTTGGGTATTGCTTATCTAACTCTTTAAAAATCAGCTCTTGAACGGTTTCTTCTTCGACCTGGCTATCCAATTGGTCAAAGGCTGTTTTGGCTTCTGTGTAGGAAAATCCTTTATTGGTTAGGCTTTGGATAATCTTATCCTGTAGAGCGCGGGCAGGTAATTTCCCCTGGTATTTTTTCAGTAGTTTTTCAGCTGTCCGTTCTGCGACTTCCGTCATATCAAATTCTTGTAAGACTTCTTGGATAATGGATTTGGTAACACCTTTTTGAGAAATCTTCTGCATCAGCATATAGCTTCCCTTATCTCCTGAAAGCTGATTGGAATTGATGATGGCATAAGCATATTGCCGGTCATTGATCCAATTATCATCTTTTAAAGACTGGATAACTTTGGGGATGATTTTCTCATCAATTTCATGTTTGGCAAGATAATCTCTAACTTCTTTTTCAGTGCGGGCCTTGAAGGATAAGTGGTAGAGAGCTAGATTTTTACTGTAGGAAAATTGCGCAAAGGATTTAATCTCAGTTAGTTCTTCAGCTGAGATCTCTTTCCCTTTAGTCAACATAAAGCGCACAATGGTATCCTCTGTAATGTAGCAGGTTTGGTCGCTATCAAGCTCAAGTAGAAAGAGTCTTTTTTTCTTTTCAAGTTTTGTGATTTTCATGGTTTACCTCTTATCCAAATGCTTCGAAGGCAGCAACGAGTCGAAGTTTGTTGCTATCAACCAGTTCCCTCCCGTAATAGTCGAGAAATAGTTCAGCATATTTGGGATCTTTTAAGTTGTAGTTGAGGGACCAAACTGCCCAAAAGAGATCGATATGCCGGTCACTGAAATCAGCCAAACCAAGATCAATAAAACAAGAGAAGTGGTCAGCATCTTTTAGAATAAAGTTTGGTAGACAGGCATCACCGTGAATAAAGGCATCTGTTTCTAAAAGGTGCCCTTGTTCTTGGATGAGTTGGAAGGCCTCTTCGCGACTGTTAATCTGGAATTGGGGTAGGAGCGCCTTGGCATAGAACTCCCCTTTTTCATAGTTTTTAAAGGCTCTTTCTTTATAGGCTTTTAAATGATTTTCTGATGGAAAATTTTGTGGGTTTAAGTTGTGAAGCTTTTTAAGAGCCTCTGCCATGGTTCGGCAGATTTTTTCTGGCTGGTCTAAAAAAGCGAGAGCATCATGACCAATAGCCTCTTTAGTCAGGAGGTAGTCTTTATCTGTAGATAGATATTGGATGACTGGAGTTCCTATTCCCTCTTGTTCAAACCAACTGGCAATGCTAGCTTCTCGCTCTAATCTTCCCTTTTGATCAATTTTTAAATAGTAACCTGAGTCAAGATATAGAACTCTTGCTCCTGAATGAGAAGAGCTGTCAGAAAGGGTTGCCCCCTCTATATAAGTTCGTAATTGTTCAGGAAAAATCCAATGAGGGAAAAAAATAGATGTCTTTGTATTCATGGTTTTATTGTAACATATTCTTAACCATTGAGAAACTACGTGGTATAATAGACTTATGAGTCTAAAAGTCAAACAAAAAATTCCATTAAAAATTAAGCGCATGGGGATTAACGGGGAAGGAATCGGTTTTTACCAGAAAACCCTCGTTTTTGTTCCAGGAGCCCTCAAGGGAGAAGATATCTATTGTCAGGTGACTTCGGTTAAGCGTAACTACGTTGAGGCTAAGCTGCTTGAGGTCAATAAAAAATCTAAGTTTCGAGTGGTTCCAGACTGTACTATTTATAATGAGTGTGGTGGTTGTCAGATTATGCACCTACATTATGACAAACAGCTAGAGTTCAAGACAGATCTTCTTCATCAAGCTCTGAAGAAATTTGCACCTGCAGGCTACGAAAATTTTGAAATCAGACCAACTATTGGCATGCAGAAACCTAAGTATTATCGGGCTAAACTGCAATTTCAAACTCGAAAGTTTAAAGGTCAAGTCAAGGCAGGTTTGTATGCTCAGAATTCCCATTATTTGGTCGAGTTAAAGGACTGCCTGGTTCAAGATAAGGAGACACAAGCTATTGCCAATCGCATTGCTGAACTCTTGACCTATCATCAAATTCCGATTACAGATGAACGGAAAATCCTTGGGGTTCGGACCATCATGGTTCGTCGAGCACGGAAAACTGGGCAAGTCCAGATTATCATTGTGACCAATCGTCAATTGAATCTGACTCAATTTGTGAAAGACCTAGTCAAGGATTATCCTGAAGTAGTGACTGTCGCAGTCAATACCAATACTGCAAAACTAGTGAGATTTATGGGGACAAGACAGAGATTATTTGGGGTCAAGATAGTATACGTGAGGGTGTTTTAGACTATGAGTTCTCTCTTTCACCTCGAGCTTTTTATCAGCTTAATCCTGAACAGACGGAAATCCTCTACAGTGAAGCCGTTAAGGCCTTGGACGTTACTGAGAACGACCATCTGATCGATGCCTATTGTGGTGTTGGGACCATTGGTTTTGCCTTTGCTAAAAAAGTCAAAAGTTTGAGAGGATGGATATTATTCCAGAAGCTATTGAGGATGCCAAAGAAAATGCTAAGCGTATGGGTTATACCAATACTCACTATGAAGCAGGGACTGCAGAAGAAATTATTCCTCGTTGGTACAAGGAAGGCTATCGTGCAGATGCCTTGATTGTGGATCCGCCACGTACAGGTTTAGATGATAAGCTCTTGGATACCATTGTCAAATACGCTCCTGAAAAGATGGTTTATGTATCTTGTAATGTGTCTACCTTGGCGCGTGATTTAGTCCGTTTGGTAGAGGTCTATGACCTGCATTATATCCAGTCCGTTGACATGTTTCCACACACGGCTAGAACAGAAGCAGTGGTCAAATTAACGAGACGCAAGCCAGCTTTCAAATAGAAATGGCAACTGGAAAGTTTTTGAAAAGAAGGCTAAATTCCCAAACTAACTTCCATCGCCAATAAAAAGTGGAAGTTAGTCTGATAAAAATCGTAAAAACCAGTGGAAATCCGTGTCAGGGTAAGTTCCACTGGTTTTATTAATGCTTGATTTCATCGTTTTTGTAGCCGAAAAGAATCGAAAAAAAGAGCGCACAAAATCCCCACATCTGAAAGCGTTTCAGATTAAGTTCCGCTATGGTGGAAGTTAGTGTGAGACGTTTGAATGGGGTTGAAGGTTAGTTTTTAGATCTTATGTTGGAGTAATTTAGACGACTGGCAGACGTCTTCTGCAGGTATTTTAGAAATGCCGAGAAGCTTAGGAATCTCCTCTCCGTAAGTAAAGGCAAAGAGTTCATAGGCTGACTCCATTCAAAGCAGCGGCTTGACGCTATTGACATGTGAACAAACGAGATTGATATCCTCTTGAGTTAAATTGTCAAAGGAAGTTCCCTTAGGTAGAATGTCGCGAATCAGCGTGTGATTTTTCTCAATTCTCCCTTTCTGGTCAGAGCGATTAGGGTCACAAAAGAAGAGTTTTATTTCACCACGAATATCCATTTCGATGTCCTTAACCCTGGCAAACTCTCCTCCATTATCTGTCAGAATAACAGGAAAGAGTTGGAAGAAATCTTTATCAGCTTCGTGAAGAGTGTTTTTGATGTCATAGAGGTTCTTGATAACTTCAAGGGCAGTTTTATTCTCCAGAAGCCTAGCGAAGATAAAGTTACAGAAAAGAGGTTGAAGGTGAGTAGGACTTTGCCTCCAGTCCTCCCCATAACTGTATCCATTTCCAGCCAAGAGTCTAGTTGATTAAGGACTAAATAGTTTTTGGAAATCCACATAGGAACAGCCTTTTTCGCTTCTTTAGGGATGGAAGGTAGCTTACTTTTTCGTCTTTCTTTGAATTTAACGGCTCTTGCTAGGTCAATAGGAGCAATAGATAGGTATCCTTTTTCGGATGTATCGATAGACAGTTGAGGAGCTGACATCAAGGTTATGAGTTTTGAGGATATGATAGATGTGTTGTCCTTTTTTTAACACCATCAGAAATGACTTTATCCATGTCCCAGAAAGTTTGAGAATTGAGAGGAGTTCCTTCACGAGCTTCGACAAGAGTTTGTTCGTACTGCTTTTTGAGCTTGCTTAGCGAGGTAGAAGATTTTTCTGATAGCTACAGTTTTGTTTTTCTTTTAGAGCACCCATTACAGACAAAGGGAGGTTTATCAAGTAGAGGGCAAGGAAGGTTGTTAGAGGTAGAGTCTCTAATTTGTTTGTTTCGTTTGACTTCTTTGGAAACAGTAGTTGGGTCTTTTTAGTATAAATTGCCCGATAGTTTTGAAGGTTTCACCGCGCTCTAAACCTAATTGGATATCATTACGGTCTGAAAAGGGTAAGGTGTTTATGTTTGGTCATAGTAGGCCTCATTTCTACCACAAACGTCTCACACTTAATTCCACCATAAAAATCCGTTTTAGACTAATTTCCCACTTTGGTCAGGAAAGTGGAAGTTACTTTGAAGTTACCTTTTGAA
>BNJU01000460.1_pt1 | contig 11707 bp, 21 predicted proteins | sample 8539281 | NCBI WGS metagenome assembly BNJU01 (sample SAMD00202456, study PRJDB9452) | human saliva metagenome | isolation source: human saliva | place: Japan
CGACACTCGAAACGCGCCGTAGGGCCGTCGAGCTTTTTGAAGGATGGATTTGTGGATGGCATGGGTGGATTATTCTTTTTCTAATGCTTTGCTGATGAATTCAGCCGCACGATTTTTGTTCCAATCGATACCGCCGTCTTCTAAAGCAGTACTTCGCGATAAACTCTTTCGTCATTTTATTAATCGTGTTGTCATAGGCTGTCCGGTATTCGTCGTTACGCTCTTTGGCATTGACGGATAACGGTTCGATGATATCGGCATAGAGCGCTTTTCTCCAGATATGAAGAACCAGAAGTCCTGGTCCGCAATATTTCAGATACTTGTCAGGTTTATTATATCGACCGTAACAACAGACAACAGCACGAACGTGCAGGCCAGAATGACCAGTGCGGGAGCGTCCGCTGAGCTGCTTTAAAATCCAGATCTATCTTTTTCGATCTGCGAGCTGTTTCTAATTAGGCCCTGATTTGATAGCCACGATATATCTAACACTCGTCTTTATCGAATTCCAAATCAATCCCTTTAGTCGAAGATTTGCGTCCGGCATATACAGGCACAGACATATATCGCCAGCCCTTCCAACCAATCACCGAACAGGGTCTCCTCGGCAGAGGAGAGGTAAGCATCAGCAAAGCTCTCTACGATATCAGAGGCTTTCGTCAAATATTTGGCTCTGAAGAGATAGGGGTTCTTTTCTTTTATGAAGTCGTTCAATCGTAGACGCCCCAATTCTCTATTCGGCTCTTATGGAAAGAGGCGATATTGTCTTTCACGTACTGGGTACCAGACTGATTAATTCCTTGTTCATGTGACGCTTGTTTTACGGTGGATGCCGTTCCGAATGAGGCCTTCACCAAATCATAATACTCAGGCAACAGCTCGATGCCAATGCTGTTCCGGGTTCAGCTTAGCCGCTACGATATTCGTCGTGCCGCTGCCCATAAAAGGGTCAAGGACGCAATCTCCGACTTGGGTGAAAAGATGGATAAACCATGCCGGCAATGCCTCGGGAATGTGGCACTGTGCTCTTGTTATTGCACTCTGTAGCCAAGTGCAACACATTGGTGGGATATGCCATATCGCGCCCTATCCAATGGGAAATGTTTTTGCCAAAGCCGCTCTCCACTTTCGAATTGTCTCTGCGCAGGTCTGTTTCACTCAAATTCTTCAAGCGACTCTTTGCCCAGTCGCCGACAGGCACTCACTGACAGCCTCCTTGATACATGTTGAACTGTTTGCTCTTGTTGAATTGCAGCAATCGCTCCCACGCATCCCGGAAATCGGTTAGGCCATTTACCCGGATAGCAGTTCTTTTTATGCCAAATAAACTCCTCAGTCCACAGCCAACCTTGCTTCTTCATTTCTAATATCAGCTCCATGACATAGGTGCTGCGTTGACCGTCTACCACCTTCTCTTTTTATGTTCAGGATAAAGGTTCCGGTGGGCTTCAGTACACGCAGTAATTCCGCTGATATGGGCGAAACCACGCGACATATTTGTCACACTGATACCGCCATAGGTGTTTTCTTTGGTCGGCATAGGGCGGAGAGGTGACGATGAGGTCGACGGAATTATCTGGTAGGCAATTCAGTTCCTCCTTGCAGTCGCCTCAAATAGATCTCCACATTGGGATATTGGTTGATTCGTTCCATTTATCAGCTGTTTTTGTTTGAGATTTTCCAAATACGATTTTTAGTGTCACGCCTGCCTCGGTTTTTCCATACATCATAGCCGTTGCTGCTTCTCGCCCCAAGCAGGCGCCAGACGCTCCGCTGGGAGAATCAAACACGAAGTCCTCATTCAGTACGTATTTCTCATCACCACACAGCATGCAATGCTTCAACATTTCAACCCGCGCACTACCGCCTTTTGGTGTTACTTCTTTCACCGAGATCTCCGACCCTTTCAGTACTACGAAAGAGTTTGTCCCGTCATTCAGCGGATAGCCTCGCGCCACGCAAGTGTGATTCGTATGCCTCAAGAAAAGAGGGATACTCTTTGGCTGCGGGCTGCGGCACGACGACCTTTTGCTGTAAAGGCCCTCCGGCTTTTGTGTTCACCTCCGGCTTTACAAAGACGAAACATCGCTCATATTCGAGAAAGAACTTGATTTCTCAAATATCTCGTCATAATCCGAGCTATCCCCTCTTGCAAAATCGGTTTCGTCGGCTTTTTGCCCGTTTTTCCGACAAGTCATACGATCCGGTTGCCAATCCTTCGCGAATAGCCAGATACTCTAAATATGTAATACTGGCCTCGGTCGTATTGGTTGGAACCCGAAACAAAAGACGTATGCCCGTGTCCACCATCTCTTCTTTCCCTAAATGATCTTTTTACGCGGACGCGAAAACTCGTCGTCTGTCCGATATAGGCTTTTTCTCCCCTCATCCACGAGCAAATAGAGGCAGGGGCGATCCATTTCTTCGATTTTGGAGAGGTCGGCTATTTCGCAAAAACGACGCGAAAGCACGGTCATCACACAATCCAACTTGCCCTTCCTTACCTTTTTGATGATCATGTGATTCTCTGTATGGATAATCACTTTCAGTGTGCTCATATGCTTGTTGATTGATATTTAACTGATGATTCTGGAAGTGTTTGCAACAGTGTTGCAAACGACAGAAAGCGCGGGACTTGCAAACGGTGTTGCAAACGCCAGAAAGTTTTTCAGGGACTTGCAACGGTGTTGCAAACGCCGAAAAGTTTTTCAGAGACTTGCAACGGTGTTGCAAACGCCAGAAAGTTTTTCGTGAGACTTGCAACGGTGTTGCAAACACCGAAAAGTTGCGGGACTTGCAACAGGTGTCAAAACGCCGAAAAGTTTTCGCGGGAACTTGCAACACTGTTGCAAACACTTTCAATACCGGAACTCCCCAAACTCACTGCGGATGATCAATCCTTTCGCTCGGCAGACTCCTACGCGGCCTCACGATACGGGCGTCGATGCCAGAACGAGCGACTGAGGGCGATGACTTCTTCTCGCCCGTGCGGCGTCCTAAGCGGACCTCCAGTGGTGGCCCATGTTGAAGACTTTGTACATCTCGGCCCAGTCTGTGCCGCCTGCTCGTGGATGATGCGGAAGAGGGGCGGCAGGGGAAGAGGTTGTCTTGACGACGCGCATGTCGTCGCCGATGAAATGGAGGATCTTCGTCTGCGCGCCGCCGAGCAGTGCACCATGCCGTGGATCTCGGGCGCAGGGCGTCGAGCAGGGCCTGACGACGGGAGCGTAGGTGCGCGTGGGAGAGGACGAGGCGGCCGGCATCTACGTTGAGGCCTTCGATGGCGTCCGTGAGGCGGAGACCACCGGCGTAAACGAGATCGTCAGGAACGGCGGCGTCAAAACTCTCGGGGTATTTCTCGGCCAAGTAGTGGGCGAAGACATCATGGCGCGCGCTGGTGAGTCCGTTGCCGCCCATGCCGCCGTTGTAGGCATGCCTACAGTGGCTTGACCGAAGGAGGCCAATCCGACGATGACGTCGCCGGGGCGGATGCGCGCATTGTCGATCACATCGGCGCGGCGCATGCGGCAGGTGACGGTGCTATCGACAATGATCGTGCGTACCAAATCGCCCACGATCGGCCGTCTCGCCGCCCGTGGCGTAAACGCCGATGCCCATCTCACGCAGCTCGGCCAGCAGCTCGTCTGTGCCGTTGATGATGGCTGAGATCACCTCGCCGGGGATCAGCAGTTTGTTACGCCCGATAGTGCTTGAGACAAGGATGTTGTCCGTGGCGCCGACGCAAAGCAGGTCGTCGATGTTCATGATCAACGCGTCCTGTGCAATGCCCTTCCAGACGCTGAGGTCGCCCGTTTCGCGCCAGTATAGATAAGCAAGCGCCGACTTGGTGCCGGCGCCATCAGCGTGCATGATGTTGCAGTAAGCAGGATCAGCACCCAGTATGTCAGGGATGATTTTGCAAAAAGCCTTCGGGAAAAGGCCCTTGTCGATGCGTCGAATGGCGTTATGCACGTCTTCTTTCGAGGCGCTGACGCCGCGCCGTGTGTACCGTTGGTCGCTCATTATTGTTTTGTCTTCTGAGGGTAGACGTTTTCTGCGGTGTTTTGGGTTCTTTTTTCTGAGAAGCCTGAGGGGTTGTCTTCTTGACGAGAGCCGTCTTGGCTGCAGGCTTAGCCGTCGGCTTCGCGGCAGTGGCTTTGGCTGCTGCTTTGGCAGCAGACTTTGTGGCCGGTTTAGCGGTAGGCTTAGCAGTAGCAGCGGGCTTAGCGGCAGTCGGTTTGGCGGCCGGTTTAGCAGCGGGAGTCTTCGCCTTATTAACGACAGAAGCCGCAGGCTTCTTTGCCTGCGGCGCGCGCTGATCTTTAGGAGTGACCTTTTTCGTTGGAGTCGCTTTAGACTTCTCCGACGATGCCACCAGCTTACCCGACTGTTTCTTTGGTGTCGGGGCAGGCTTCTTCGCGGCGGGTGGGGATACGACTTTCTTCGTCGCCACCGGTTTCTTGGTGCTGGCTATGGCTGACTTCTTGACGGCAGTCGCAGGCTTTTTACAGCGGCTGCGGCCTCCGGATCGGCAGTGGGTTTCGCGGCAGGCTTGGGAGTCCACGCTCGGGGCAGAGGCCTGTTTCAGCGTCTGCCGGAGCTGGCTTCTCGCAGCAGCAGCTTTCGGATTGGCAGCGGGTTTCGCGGCAGGCTTGGGAGCATCTGCTTTTGGGGGTAGGGCCGGTTTCTTAGCGTCAGCCGGAGCTGGCTTCTTGGCAGCCGCAGCTTTCGGATCGGCAGCGGGTTTCGCAGCAGGCTTGGGAGCATCTGCTTTGGGAGCAGGGGCTGGTTTTCTTAGCGTCTGCCGGAGCTGGCTTTCTTAGCGGCCGCAGCTTTCGGATCGGCAGCAGGGTTTCGCGGCGGGCTTGGGAGCATCTGCTTTCGGGGGTAGGGAGCCGGTTTAGCAGCCGGAGCAGCCTTTTTCGGTGCAGGTTTCGCTGAGCAGGTTGGGCAGCTGGCTCTTTTTGAGCTTTGGGAGCGGCCGCTTCCGGTTTCGATTTCTTGGGCACCTTTGATACCGTGGGCTGTGGGGCTTCGTTCCCGGCTCACGTTGCGCAGCGGCAGCGGGTTTGGTTTCCGCAGGTTTCTTGCGCTCCGGCTTTACCTCGGGTGAGGTGGCGGGACGCTTTGGCGGGATGCCGATGGTGTGAGACGCTCCTTGCAGGTCTCGAGGCGATGGGTTCGGAGGACGAGGCACTGGCCAGATCATAGGGCGTGCAGCTCGTAACGCTCAATCAGCTCGATCAGCTTACTGGCATACTGGGATCGGTGGCGTAACCATATCGTTTCAATCCATGCGCCCAACCCACATAGTCCGTAGGCTTGAGCTCAAAGAGCGACTTGTGGTGCGCTCTGTCAGCGATGAAGTGCGAGTGATCCTCGTAGGATTGTTCTACGGAGGTGTACTTACGAAAGCGTTCCAAGCGACCATCATCTTGTTTGTAGAGATAGTCACCCGTCCAGTTTCCGCATTTGATACCGAAGTGGTTGTTACCCTGAATAGCCAGGTAACTTTTTCCTGCGCTCGATTCAAGAATACCCCTGTGCCAAGGGTAATACTGGCAGGTATACGATGTCTGGTTTGCTGATGGATAGCAGCCGATGATAAGCCCTGGATATACTCTTCACAAGCATCCAAATTTCGAACCTCTGTTTTGCCAGCCTCCATGCGTTCAATGAGCATGGGACTACTGACAAGCGTAATACAGCCTATAATAATGGCAAGACGATATAGTGATAATGTACGTGGGCGCATCATGTATGAAAGTTCTATTATCTGAGTTTAAGTGTCTCTCCCTCTCGGGGCACATAACTTTGGTTTTTCTCGTTCAGGGCATAGAGCGTACTGACCTGTATACCGTAGTACTGAGAAATGCTGTGCATGGATTCTCCGATCTGCACCTGATGATAAAGATGGGGCATATCGGCCCGTTTCTTCTTTTTCTCCAGGTAAACGATATCCCCCGTCGCAGGGAGAAGTTCTCGGTGATTCGTTGAATCGCGCCAGTTCGCGTGCCGTGAAGCCGAGATCCTGAGCGATCCGATCGAAGGTGTCGTTGTAGCGTGCGATGGTATGAGTAGGCCACCCGTCTTGTAGACGTCACGGGGTTTCAGACCCTTCTCGTCTGGTGATGAGGGTTGAGGCTGCTCGGCCTTCTTTTTGCCGAATAGACGTTCGAAAAGGTTCCCTCTTCTTCCCCGGCTCGGTAGGGGGTCGGGTAGAGGGCTTCTGACTGGGCGTGGTAGGCGTTGTTCGAGGCTGTTCGTTTCCCGTTTTCTCCTGTACCTCACGCGCTATCCTTTTACCGGTGTCAAAGAGATAGAGTTCATAGTCTTCGATCATTTTGATCAGCTTGTTGGCATAGGCGCGATCGGTGGCGTAGCCACATTCTTGCAAGCCTTTGGCCCATCCGCGATAGTCTGTCTTGCGGAGGAGGAAGAGTTTGCTGTAGCGCTTTTTGTCGACTAAGAAACGGGAGTGATCTTCATAGGATTCGGCCACGTTGTTGTATTTGCGAAAGCATTCGTCCTTGAGATCGTCGTCCCAATAGGTACGTGCGCCTTTCCAGTCTTTGTGGCACTTGATTCCGAAATGGTTGTTGGATTCTAAAGAGAGGCGTGATAGGCCTGCGCCAGATTCATGCAGCGCTTGTGCAAGGGTAATACTGGGGGGTATGTTGTATCGATCACCCTGTTGTACGGCAATATAGCCGTATTGGGTAATGTATTTCCTAAGCAGGGTGTCGCTTTCGCTCGGCATGGCCTGCCGCTACGATCGTGAAGCCTGTATAGAAAATGAGAATAAAGTATCGGATACATCGAGGGATCATCGGGGCCGTCTCTTTTAGGAATCGGGGCAAAGATAGAAAATAACCAGAACGCACTTAACCTGTTAGGAAAATCGGACTACCTTCGTTGGCTCAACCAAAGACCCTAAAATATGCGAGAAGAAAGGATTGAGATACACCTCCAAAAGGGGCGTATCGAGGAGCTCACGGCGGACGAACGTCGGGGCATGGATGTGGCACTTGCGGCGGCCGAGCGGGCGTACGCTCCGTACTCGAGATTTCACGTCGGGGCGGCCGTGGAGCTGGCTGACGGACGACTGGTGCCGGGCAGTAATCAGGAGAATGCGGCCTATCCCTCGGGATTGTGTGCAGAACGGACGGCCCTGTTCACGGCCGGGGCACAGTATCCGGACGTGGCGGTGCGGGCGCTGTATGTGGTGGCCATGAAGGACGGCGTGGTGCAGGACAAGATCAGCCGCGTGCGGCGGCTGTCGGCAGGTAATCTCGGAGGTGGAGCATCGCTACGGGCAATCTATCCGTATCTACCTCTGCGGACGGACGGAGTATTGCTGCGTGGAGTCGGCTCGAGGCGCTGCTTCCGCTGTCGTTCGGGAGTAAGGATCTGTGAGTAGAGGGCGTGGAGGGTAGAGGTGGAGGGTAGAGGTAGAGAGTAGAGACAGAGGCTTCTTGTCGGCCGTGTATGGCTGATGGAGACCTTTTTCTGTGTCTCTCGCATGGGAATGTATGCCGTCCGGAGCAAAAAGGGCTTGTCGCTTGGATGCGATCGGCCCTGTAATCTGGAATTCTGCTGTGTTTCTTCTTGAAATAGGCCCGTAATCCTGAATTACGGAACGTTTTCTCTACCTGCTTTTTCTTCCCTTGATGGAAGAAAAAGCAGCAAAAGATCATAGGCCTCACCGAGGCCGGGGAAGTTGGCCGGGATATGATATGATCAGCCTTGAAAAAGTACCAGGAAAACTTCCCTGCCTCGGTGAGGCCGCCCGATCGATGCACCTTTGCGCGCCTAACATGTATCATAACACAGAGAATGAGACTTTGCATTGCGGAGAAGCCGAGCGTGGCTCTGGAGATTGCGCGTGTGCTGGGGCGAACACGCGGCGAGATGGGTATTATGAGGGCAACGGCTACGTGGTCTCATGGACCCTACGGCCACCTCTGCACGCTGAAGGATCCGGGCGACTACACGCCGGCCTGGAAAACGTTGGGATATGCGCTGCCTGCCGATGATCCCGCCACGATTCGGCATCAAGCTGATCGAGGAGGAGCATTGCATGCGTCAGTTTCGCGTGCTGGAGGCTCTCATCGCGAAGGCTAACGAGGTGATCAACTGCGGCGACGCGGGTCAAGAAGGGGAGCTGATTCAGCGCTGGGTGATGCAGAAGGCGCGTTGCCAGTGTCCCGTGAAAAGGCTCTGATCTCGTCGCTGACGGAGGAGGCCATCCGCGAGGGCTTCCACCGACTCAAGGACGCCTCGGCCTACCAGCGACTCTACGAGGCGGGTCTGGCGCGCGCCATCGGCGACCGGCTTCTGGGCATGAATGTCACACGACTCTACAGCCCTACGCTTCGGTGGCCCCGGACGCGTGCTCTCCATCGGACGGGTGCAGACGCCCACGCTGGCACTGATCGTCCGTCGGCAGCGCGAGATCGAGGCATTCCGACCGGAGCCGTATTGGGAGCTAAAGACGGTCTATCGAGACGTCACCTTCACGGCCTCACACGGACGATTCGCGAAGAAGGAGGAGGGCGAGGCCCTGCTACGTGCCATCGAAGGGCAATCATTCACCGTGACCGACATCGCCAAAAAGAAGGGCCGTGAGGCGCCCCCTGAAGCTCTTCGACCTGACCTCGCTGCAGGTAGAATGCAACCGCCGTTTCGCTCTCGGCCGAGGAGACACTGCGCCTGATCCAGTCCCTCTATGAGAAGAAGGTGACCACCTACCCGCGCGTGGACACGACGTACTCAGCGAGGACCTCCACCCGAAGGTGTCCGGAATATTGAAAGGATGACCGATTACGCCGCCCTGACCTCCCCACTCACCGCTGCACCGATCGCGAAGAATAAGCGGGTGTTCGACAACAAGAAGGTGACGGATCACCATGCCATCATCCCCACCGGTACGGCGGCTCCAGCCGGGCTCACGGCTGACGAACGACGGGTGTACGACCTGTGGCACGACGTTTCATTGCCGCTTTTTATCCCCGACTGTGAAGTCTCAACAACGACCGTCACGGGCGTGTCTGCCGAGGTCGATTTCCCGGGCCACCGGTCGGCAGATCTTGAAGCCCGGATGGCGCACCGTCTTCGAGCGGGAGGGCAGCAAGAAGGAGGATGAAGCCCGCGGAGGAGGAAGCGGCGGAAGAATCCGTGCTGCCAGCCTTCCGAAAGGGCGAGAGCGGGCCACATCAGCCGTCGCTCGTAGAGAAACAGACCACCCCGCCAAAGCCCTACACCGAGGCCACGCTGCTCCGGGCCATGGAGACGGCTGGCCGTTTCGTGGACGACGAGAGCTGCGCGAGCTGATGAAAGAGAATGGCATCGGCCGACCCTCCACGCGTGCGAACATCATCAAGACACTGCTCAAGCGCGATTATATCCGTCGTGAGCGGAAGATTGGTGGCTACCCGACGGGTGTCAGCCTGATCGACACCATCCACGAGGAGCTGCTAAAGAGCCCCTGAGCTGACGGGCCAATGGGAGCGTAAGCTCCGCGGCATCGAGCAAGGCAGCTACGAAGCCTCGGCCTTCCTCACGGAGCTCAAGGAGATGGTCGCAGCGATAGTGCGATAGTCAAAAGTACCAGGCCAACTTGGCTGGCGTCCCTGACGGCCACTAAAAAGTCTCTGCCGGACGCGAGAAAAAAAGGATCTGATTCCCTCTCCCACTGTCCGGCAGGACTGTTCCCACTTTTCGTTATTACCGATTCAGTTCTCTCGATCTTCGTCTTGAGCGCCTGACGGGCAAAAGAAGATGCGACTCTTGACCGTCCCCGGGGATGCCCAGCGCATCGGCAATCTCGTTGTAGCGATAGCCACTGACGTACATAGTGAAGGGCACACGCAGCTCATCGTTCAGCTCGCCGATAGCCTTCGTGATCTCCTGCAGTCGACAGGCACCTCGGGCGTTTCGATGCTCGATTCCGTAGTAGACTCGAGGTGATAGAGGTCGATGTCCCGTCTCACAACCGTCTGCGAGCGCAGCACACGGCGGTAGTTATTGATGAAGATAGTTCCGCATCACGGTCAGCACCCAACCCTTGAAGTTGCGGTTGTCCGTGTACTTTCTAGATTGTCTCAGGACACGGAGAGAAGTTTCCTGCGTCAGATCCATCGCATCTTCGCGATCGGCCGTGAGGGTGAGCGCAAAGTTCATCATGTAGTCCCTGCAGGCCCAATAACTTATTCCGGAAATAAGAGGTATCCATCTTGAAATCGTTGTATTACTCGTTGCGGGCGCAAACATAGAAAATCAATCATTCCTCCGGTAGATGAATGTCGGGGCCGCCGTCGTCTCCGCCCGGTTTAGGCTGATGTTTGGGGTCGGGTTGAGGCTTGGAATCGGGTGCGGGTTGGGGATCCTTCGGCTGTTTCTGGATCCTTCGGATCTTTGGGTGGCTTGGGATCTTTCGGCTCTTTTGGGCTTCTTCTGTCCGCAGCACGCTTTTTGAGCCAAGCTGTAACGATACTTCTCGTAAGTCTCCTCCATGCGTTGGTTCATCTGCTTGACGATAGACCCGATCAGGGCGCGTTCGACGGGCGCAGTGCCAGAGTAGTAAGCCGCTTGCAGGATGAAAGCGATGCGATCAAATACGGCGTCCGTCTTGGCGCGAGCATCTTTAGCGGCGGGCAGGTCTTTGTCGTCCGCCCGTGTCGAGGTGCGTTCGGCGTAGACTTGACGAAACCCGCATTGGCCGTTTCCAGTTTCGACAGCACGTTGGTGAGACGTAGTGCGGTAAGATGAGGCGTGTTTTTTCGCCTTCCTCAGATCGATCAGCAGGCCATCGATGTCGGCCGACTCCTTATCGAGTCCCCGCCTTTTTGAATACGGTAATAAGGTCTTACGACGATCTCCAACTCATCGGCAGCCTCGGCCTCGGCCGCTTCGGGCGAGAATTGGTAAGCGCGAATGGTGTTGAAGAGGAACGAGAGCAGGCGGTCGCGCTCGGCATCTTTCTTCAGCATGCGCTGTGTGTTCGAGTTGGCTTTGCGTCTCAAGGTTGAGTTCGCCTTCGACATCAAGGCAACCCTTGTACTCAGTGATTTTTCGCAGCGGGGACACTGATTTTCGTAGCGTCTGCCGCGCTGAGGAGGCCATACACAAAGTTGTGATACTGTAATGTCGTCCGTTATCGAGCTGAGGCAGCCCGACCTTGTTAATCTCAATGTATTCGTCCATATACTCTTTTGTTTTTAGAAAGGTGGTTACTCCTTGTTCTATACATAAAATCATCTTAGGGTTTGATCAAACCACATGGTTAGACTCAACCGCGGGTGCGTTTTTACTTCAAACCACCTGGTTTGACCAAAATCGGGGCTCGAGTTTCACTCCAAACCACCTGGTTTGACCAAAATCGGAGCTCGGTTTCACCCAAACCACCTGGTTTGACCAAAATCGGAGCTCGGTTTCACCTCAAACCACCCTGGTTTGACCCAAATCGAGCTCGGTTTCACGCCAAATCATTGGTTTGAACCAAATCGGGGCTCGGTTTCACCCCAAACCACCTGGTTTGACCAAAATCGGAGCTCGGTTTCACCCCAAACCATTGGTTTGGAAACGCAACAGCGAAGAAAACACTGGCACCGCATGATGAGACGTGGAGTCTCATCGTGCAACAGCCCGGCCTTTCACTTTTTGCTTCTTAGTTCACGTACACCTTCTCGGCCGTGTCACCTACTTG
>BNJU01003801.1_pt1 | contig 11703 bp, 13 predicted proteins | sample 8539281 | NCBI WGS metagenome assembly BNJU01 (sample SAMD00202456, study PRJDB9452) | human saliva metagenome | isolation source: human saliva | place: Japan
CCCACCCATATCCAAAGATGTAATGACTTGAAGTATCCTCATTATTTTATATTAAATTAAATCGCTTTAATATCTTACGTATCCACATTCTATCAAATCCTAAAGTATCTGTAACTATAATATTCTTATAAGAGTTAAACGTATGACTCCCTGACATTCAAAGTAGGATGTGTAGAATAAATCCTTCTAAGCTCTTTTGAAACTGAAATTTTTTTATATTTGTTTCTTGTAATGTGACTGCGTGCCCATACTGCAAAATTACATTCTTGTGTCAGGGCGTATAAGCTTTATTATTATAATAAAAAAAGCTCCAGACATACGAGCAACATTTTTCCTTAAAGGATAATGATTTCAAGAAAACAAACTTTTTTTCTTCAGAAAGCCATTTATATATATGTAGAATATTTCCATTAGGATTCTCTCTCGGAGTACAGAATAAAAAGTTTGATTATCAATAAAGAAAGGAACAGCATCCTCAACACCTTCATCCAATACATTATATAAGAATGCGATTTTATTTGATAGTGGGAAATATCTATATATGCTTAAATGTCCACTTTCCCCATTTTTCAGGTAAGATATATACATAAGGCTCATTAAAGGAATTTACATGAGTATCTATATCTCTAATAAAAAAAGACAAAGGGTCTTCTTGCCTTATGATAAAAAGGAAAAGAAAGGTGTGTTGTTAAATCAGGATAACATCACAACTCTGCAAGTCGTTTGAAGCTCTATCTATTGTTAGCTTAGAAATTCTCCCTTTATTTGCTGGCTTAAAAAAATTCTTCTACTAAAAGTTCTATTTTTCTTTTCAGTTACATCCAAAAATAAATGGATCCGCAAACCATGAATTTTTTTATAATTATGTTTAATCCAATTCACTTTTAAAGGGGAATTATTCAATATGTCTTCTATAGAATTCTGAATAAAAACCAACATTCCAACGTTCTTCTGTTAGTTTTCTTAATTTTCTTTTTTTAGAAACATAATATACATATCTAATGATTGAACAAAACGTTAATATTCATCTTACAATATATGAAGATAGTTAGTTACAGTTTACTTCTTCATTTTACATAACTTACATAACGTTAAGATTATCTTTTATACTATCATTGCAAAGCAATAAAAAAACCAAGTAATATTCGTAACTATTCAGCGATAAGGTATATAAACTATTATTGATTATCAATAAGTTACATAAATGGATACATGCAAATTCTAATAAAGAATGTCATTTTCGAGCCTTTTTTTGCCACAATGTTACGTTTATAAGTTCTTGATATTCAACGTTCATTATCGCTGAATAGTTACTAATATTCATTCATATTTTAATTAAATAAAAATATTTTTCCATACTATTCATCTATTCTTATCAGTATTATTTATCTAAAAAGATAGACATCCTTTATATGCATTCCCCAACCTATTAGTGACGCAACATTCCATATACCTCTTATTTTTTTGGAAAAGAACCTTTACCATAATAACAGAATCTAAATCGCCAATAATTTATTGCGGCCTTTTAATTTATAAATATATGGGATATCGTTTTGTAAAAATCTCTGCATAACACATCATAGAGGCAATAGGGCTTTGCATACGTATCTTTACTATTTTTAGATGTTAGACCTCCCTCTAAATAATCACGCAAATAAATAACATCATTAATAAAAAGTAACTTGAACTTTTTTTGCTATTCTATTTAAGACTAAATCTTCTGGGCAAAAATCTCTATTTTTTTAATTTCTGGGAAAGGGAACATTTGTAAAATTCTTGTTTTGAAGACTTCACAAAGATCCCCTTTAAAACCATATTTATAGCGCATCTCAATAGAACTAAGGGGTTCTGCTTTTGTAATGTTTCGATTCCCGATTACAGTCCCATCATGATGTGCCATTAAGCCTCAAATACCGCCAATGGAATGATCGTCTTTTATCTTTAAATATTCCTCATTTATCAAAAATAAAGAATTGCAAGGAAGACTATCATCACTGTCTGCAATTAAAATAAGTTCACCTTTCGCTTCTTGCACTCCCCTATTTATAGCAGTATGTTTTCCCCATTTTGTTTATAGAAATACCGAATAGGAAACTTATCCTTATTCTTTTCTATTATTGCTTCTATAACCTTTTTAGTATAGTCTGTACTCCCATCATCAACAATAAGCCATTCAAAATTATTAGTAGTTTGTTCTTGAAGACTTTCATACAATCTTGGAAGAAGATCTGCCCTGTTATAAGTTGGTGTAAATACGGTTATCAACATCTCCTTATCTGTTATCTATAGAATTTATCTCTATCATATCCATCATCGTATTCATACTTATTGAAGATATAGTCATTTTCTCTGTGCCCATTAGTTAAAAAAGTCTTATAAGGATATACAAAAACACCCCATGAAGTTAAAATACGGAAGAATAGTAGAAAACTAATAATTGCAAGCTGTAATCCCATTTTTATCTTTCTTCCATAACTCGTAGTTGCTAACTGTGTCAGCGAAAATATTAACCCATATACAAAATACCAACTTAAACGTCCCTCCCATTTTCAGAACGAATAAACAATAATAAAATAGCACAGAAACCTAAAGCAATATTGTATAATACAATATTTTTTTTTGCCGAGGTTAAATCTCGATGGGTAAGTATTAGGTAGCACAAAAAAAGTCCAGCTTCAAGAATATAGGCTATTCTAGTACTTTGTTGAAGTGCATAATCGTCATGTGATTCTCGAATAGAAAGTTCATCATAGAAATTGTAGAAACTACTTGTAATGCCCAGTAATTCCAACAATGAAAACATATAAACATTATTATCAGTATCTTACTTTTTCGAGTACTTCTTATTTGCAATAAAAGTACATTGGGAAAAAAATATAATAGCTGAATTATGGAATGAAAAAAAGCAACAAGAAGAATAACACAAAATCTTAAGAATTTCCTTTCGATAATATACTTTATAGATAGTCCTATAATTGCAGCAGCAAACATTTGTCGCAGATACGTAAACGAAAAGAAGAAAACCAAAGCCATAAACAAAATAGACGCTAAATAGTAGTTCTTCGCATATTTTTTTAAAAACATTCTATAATAATAGCATACATACATATAGTATAACAGAATATAAAAAAATATACCTATTATTTGTAATATGGGCTATAAGCCAATTTAAACCTACATATCCGAATTCGGAATGATAAGCAATAAATAAGCGAGAAGAAGAGGTAGAGATTCCTACTTTTTAAGCCATCTGCTAAATTATCGAAAAGATCACCATAAATATAACGGTCATAACCACCTAACATATCACCCAATCCTACAAATAGAGCTAACGCAACAAAAAAAGATTATGAATGGTTTATAGGGTACCTGTTGCTTCTTATTATAATAGAAATATAGGAAAACAGGGATAAAGAAAAGTAATATGTATATAGCCATAATTATAATCTCATAAAAAAATATTATCTTTTTAATTGTAAAAAGATCAGCTATTCTCTTTATCAGAAGAACTACAGTTTCACAATTAATCAATAATACAAACAAGTTAGCTTTCTTATTATATGTAAACCTTAAAGGAAAAAGTCCTTGTGAACGATATTTCTTTATTCCCTCGTCGCAAACTATTTAATGAATAGAATCGAATAAGACTATATAGATGCCCAATGATACTAAAAATTTTTCTATTTCCGACAAGATTTTTTTCTTTTTATCTCCATCTTTTTGTTTCTAAATATTGATTAAGGGCCGTATGTATGGTAAAAAGAATCCTGGCTCAGCTTTTATAAGATTTCGATTATTTCGACATCGTGAAGTCGAGTTTATATTAAGATTATTGTACGTATAACCATATAGATTCTTACAAAATATCTTATCCATATCAACTATGGTTTCCAAACAAAATAACATATCTTCTATATTCTTTTGTCCCATTTAGAAAACGAATATTACCAATAGCAGAACGTTTGAAAATTTTTGTCCCATAAATAGAGGCGATGGTGAAGACTTAAATACCCTACTCCATCATATTCTTTTTGACTGATGGAAGTTTTTCATTCTTATCTATAGATCTTTCATTTTTCAACATTATAATTGAAACAAATTAAGTCAATATTTTTCCGAAAAATCCGTACTCAATTCATTAATTAAATTCGTTGCCTCAGAACTTATTTTTATCATCACCATCAACAAACCAAACCCATTTCCCTTAGAGATTTCTAATCCTTTATTTCTTGCAGCAGAAGCTCCGGCATTCTTCTGAGTTACCAACTGGAAATTTGAAAAAGTATTCTCGTATTCTTTACATATTATATAGCTATCATCTGTACTACCATCATCAACAACAATTACTTCAAAGTTCTCTTTGTTTAAATTAATAGTATTATAAATACTATCAAGACAATTCCTTATAAAGTTTTTGACAGTTATATAATGGTATAATAAAGGAGAGTAACATTTTTAGTTATAGGTATTTGTATATCAATAATGCTTAGTTAACTAATCCTGTATGATATTTGATAAAGTTAGAGATAATCCATAAATTAGCAATAAACTTCACCAAAAGAGTAGAGGTAGTATGTAACAAGGTCCATTCCATGGGGAGCAATGATAATTGTATTGTTCGATATCATGCATAAGCCTTTTCATATAAGGGTGTCTTTTTACACATATAATATCTGGAGTGTTAGCCGCAATAGCAACCAACCCATTTATCCTGCTATGCAAGATATATGGCATATAGGTTTCTTTTAAATGGGGAGGGATAGATAGGGAACGAACAGAATCAAAAATTTCTTCATGTTCAATGCTACTAACTTTTGTATGAGACACACTTATCGGATTACGTCGAAAATTGTATACTTTTTTAAATATAAACCGTGGAGGACGTTCTATCTTAAAAAATAAGCGGATATTCATAATCATATCTTCTTCTCCGTCTATTTCTCTGGGGAAGTTAAAGACATCGTCCGACAATATATTTCTTCTGTATAATTTAGCCCATGGTGTTGGTGGAACTCGTTTCCCAGATATTAGAAATTGTCTACATTCTGTAAGTGTTAGTTGCCTTTTATGGCATGGTGTTTCTGGAAAACCAATAACAATGTCTGTATTATCTGTAAGGCGAGACATATCGCCTAAAGCATCTGCTGGTAAAGAATCATCATTATCACAAAAACAGATCCAAATGCCTTTAGCTTCCTGTACACCACGTCTTCGAGTAGCGTTTATACCTTCATTTTGTTTATGTATAACTCGTACCCTTTGGTCTTTCTTTGCATAATCATCGCATATCTGACCAGAGCCATCTTTACTACCGTCATCAACTAATATTAATTCAAAGTCTGTGAAACTTTGATTAAGAATGCTATCAATACATTCATGGAGATACTGTTCTCCATTATATACGGGAACTATAACAGATATTTGTGGATTCATTTTTTATTATATTTATTCCAATCCCGATTCCATCGTTTCCAAACGAGGCGTCCCGGTTCCTTATGTGAAATGACTTTTGCGGGGTTCCCTGCAACAGTACAACCTTCTTCTACATCTTTAACAACAACTGCGCCAGCACCAATAGTTACCCCATTACCAATTTTCACATTTTCAACAATACAAACAGACGGTCCTATGTAAACATTATCCCCTATCGTTGCTCCATTAAACCACGAACTTCCTATTGTAGAATATTGATACACATCTACATTATCTCCTATTACAGCAGAAGCATTAATAACGATAGGACCACCATGCGCAATCTTGAATCCATAGCCTATTTTCGTATCTCGTTGAATTGATATCCCAAATTTTGAACCAAGTCTTCTATATTGTAACCTACTTATTCCCCCAATAAAAAGATTATTACAATTAGAAAAACGTAGCCAAAATAAAAAATGAAAACCGCGATCCAAAAGAGTTGAAGCCCACATTCTAAAGAGTCCAACATTCTTTCTACCAGTTATACGATAATAATCACTACGAATATAGTCTAAGCACTCTTTGTATATCATAATATTTCTTGAGAGTAATATATTATCTCATTAAAAATCTACTATTAAGAAGTCTTGTTAAAATGCGTTTCTTTAATGAAGCATAGTTGAATCGTATAGGGTAATAATCTGCTTTTACTATATTCCTCAAGAATTGCTTTATAAATACCAAATTTTTTTCAACTCCTTTTTTTCATCCTATAAATTGATAGAATATTTCCCAGTAAAACATTTTTTTCCTATGTTCTGCAATATATTCTGCTAAGTCATTGTCCTCTCCACGATAAAAATCCGATAGAGTTTTTGAAAAGAATTTAATATCACAATATCATCTTTTAAATACTTTAATCTCTTTGTTGGATTTGGTATATGTCGTACCGATGAAGGATGTTGTATATAAATGTAGGGCTTTAGTTCTGAAAACAAGATTTTATTAGCATGAGACACTAATCTATACGATAATTCCACATCTTGATGAGTTATTCCTACTACGAAATAGAGATTATTTTTAATAATAAGGTCTCTTCTCGTTATAAGAGCACATACAGAAGAAGGATTATATCCTAAAAGGATAGCTTCTCGCCCTAATATAACTTTTGTTGTGTGGAAGGGTTGGTTGAGTACAACTATAATTTACAAAAAGAGTAATCTTCATTTACATCCTTTAGTTGTATACCAAGTATATCTATATTGGGATTCTCGCTGAGAAGTTTTAATATTGTTAAAAGATCTCGTTCAATAGCATCGTCAGCATCAACAAACCAAACATATTCTCCGTTACAATTCTTTATTCCATTATTTCTTGCTGTGCTTTGTCCTTGATTTTCTTGGCTTAAGTATATTATATTAGAATACTGTGAGGCATAAGTCTTAGCAATCTCTGGAGACTTATCCTTTGAGCCATCATTAACAATAACAATTTCATAATCTGCTTTTGATAAATTGGAATTAAGAATAGAGTCTAAGCAGATCCCAATGTACTTCTCTGCGTTATACATTGGGATTATTATGCTAAGTTTATATTTATAGTCTTCCATCAACAATGTTTCTATTTAAGAAGCCTTTGACATCATAAATAACACCATTCTCATTCAATTTCTCTCTCCAGTCTGTATCAGCAAACTGTTTATGAGAAACAGCAAGAATTATCGCATCGTATTTCTTATCTTTTGGCAAAGACGCTACGGCATCTATTCCATATTCTTTCTTCACCCTATCCACATTAGCCCATGGGTCTAAGACTGTTATATTTGAAGTGTACTCAGACAATGTAGAATAGATATCAACAACCTTTGTATTACGTACATCTGGACAATTCTCCTTAAAGGTAATACCAAGTATCAAGATATTAGAATCTTTAACAAGAATACCGCTTTTATTCATTAATTTAATGGTTTGGTTAGCCACATAATCTCCCATACCATCATTTAATCTACGTGCTGCAGACATAATACGTGGTAAAACTCCATATACCTGTGCCTTTTGAATGAGATAATAAGGATCGACACTGATACAATGACCACCAACTAAACCTGGATTCAACTTAATGAAATTCCATTTAGAAGCAGCAGCATCTATTACATCTCGTGTGTCGATACCCATTGCATTGAAAATCTTAGCCAACTCATTCATAAACGCAATGTTAACGTCACGTTGAGAGTTCTCAATAATCTTTGAAGCTTCAGCTACTTTTATAGAAGGGGCTTTATGTGTCCCATTAATAAGGACAGAATTATAGACCTCATCAACTAGGTTCGCTACTTCTGGAGTTGAACCTGATGTAACTTTTCTTATTTTTTCAACAGTATGTTCTTTATCTCCTGGATTAATTCGCTCAGGCGAATAGCCTGCAAAGAAATCTTTATTAAACTTTAAACCTGAGACTCTCTCTACAACAGGTAGGCATTCTTCTTCTGTTACACCTGGATATACTGTTGATTCATAAACAACGATATCCCCTTTAGATATAACTTTACCAACTGTTTCACTTGCTCCCCAAAGTGGCTTCAAGTCTGGACGATTATTTACATCAACAGGAGTTGGTACAGCAACAACATAAAAATTACAGTCTTTTATCTCTTCAAGATTAGTTGTACAAACAAATCCATTTTTTAAAGCAGACTGTAACAACTCATCTGACACTTCCAATGTAGCATCATGTCCTGCCATTAATGCATCAACACGGCTTTGATTCATATCAAAACCAACGGTCCTAAACTTTGTTGAGAATAATCTTGCTAATGGCAAACCTACATATCCTAAACCAATAACGGCTATTTTTAATATTATCTACAATCATTTTTTTACTTTTCTTTTTCTAGTAAATAATTAATTATATTAAATGAGCTATTCAAATTATTTATGGCTCGATCATTTTCCCCTCCACCTTGATTAGATATGGCAAGAGCCATATCTTGTACCGTTTCATTACTTAAAAAAACTGGTTCATGGGTAACTATTCGCTTTACCTGTACACCATTAATTAACGCCATTACTTTAAACCATAAATCATCAGTTGAAGGACAGTCTCTTGAAAATTTCTCTTTATCCATAACCAGCATATTTAAACTGTGAGCAGGATATAAAACTCCTCCAACTCCTATCTGTACATTCATTGGTGAAATTTCTCCATCAGAAATATAATCCCATTCATTATATGGTGCAAATCTTAAATTATTTATTAGTTTTATTCTCCCTAACACGATTAGCAAGGATAATGTTCGGGTATTTATAGTGCTCGTTTATTAAATTTTCAATCATATCATATTTATATAGAACATCATCATCTACTGTGATAATCGTCGCATCTGGACAAAGTTCTAAAGTAGGAATAAGTTTTTTATAAGATCGAATATCGTCACAATATCTTATTTCGAGACCACGTCTTTGTTGTAAACGTAGCGTAATAGGTAAATTAACGGATTCTAAGTCTCTCTGAAGCCATAAAATTATTCGATTAGGTTTTAAGGTTTGTTGAAAAATTGATTCAATTGTCAAGTAGACCTCAAAGAGTCTTTTTCCATAAGTAGTTAAACTGACTATAATTTCGCCTTCAAGCTCATTCCCTAAAGAATTATAAGATTGAGAAACTTCAGAAGTACATGTCAGCATATTTAATCGATTAGCCTCAATTAAATATTCAGTTCTTCTATTTACATTAGAATAAATATCAAAAACGTTATTATGTATGATTTTTCTTAATCTTCTCTAACATAAAAAAATATTGTATAAACAACACGTAAATTAACTATTCTATATTCTGCAGACTATTTCATTCAGATATTTTTAAATTAGTTGAGGTTTCGTTATTGATTCCTACTTCATTAACATTTTTACCAGAAATAGGAACTTTATGATCAACTCCCATCTTAAACCAAACATATTCAACATCTGCATGACCAATATCAATAGCTTGATATCCTTCCTTGGCTAAATCATAAGCAAGAATAGTCGCAGTCATACCTAATGCACATAATACCAAAAGCATCTTTTTGGAATATTATTTTTACAAGCTTCTATTATCTGATCATATTTATCAAAAGCATTTGTAGCTGGACATATAATACGATATATAGACTTTTGCACCATCTAAGAAATCATCATTTACTCCAAAACAAGTTCCTGTACCTTCAACAATATAAACATTCCTATTAATCCAAAGGTTTTTTCATTTTTTTCTACATAACTATGTACAAAAGATTTATCTTTAGAATCCATATAGAATCTTGTAAAACTTGCATCAAAAATATTTTTTTGTTTGTATCAGTAACTCCTAAAATACGTTTTCCATACTTTTGCTACATAATGTTTCCAAAAAAATCTGTGCATGCTTATTATCATGATTTACCGATTTAAAGGAATATGGAATACATACTATATGATTAGGGATATTAGAATTCAAAACTTCTTTTTAGTCTAACTGAAGCATCGCTATTAGATGTCTGAAAATTGTTAGTTTCTTCATATATAGACATATATTCATAGTCGCCATATCGTGAAACTGAGCACTTGGTTTTTAAAATATAATCTAAAGTCTCTTGACTATTCATTATGTTTAGTTGTCTCACCATATTTATAATGTCTATATGGTACTATTACATTGGCATATAGATAATTTCTTATTAATTTTAATATTTCCATTTTTAGTAAATATTTTTAGAGTCGTTATTTTATAATTCTACCTACAAAAGCAAAGAATATATAAATTATATTATTTCCCTCGTATTATATGGATCACTTCTTTTAGTTCGCTTTTTTTGAGAGAAAATAAGCACCTGTAATATAAAACACAAAGCCAAAACAACATCCAGCGAATAATTTAATCCATTCTGTATGTATATAATATAGATAAATAAACAAGTACTCCCATTATTAAGGAATTAAGAAAAATAGGAATAAATCTCTTAATTGTCTAAAGAATCCCCAATTTATAAATTTACCCGTATAATATGTATCTAATTTGAGTGTTAATAAGAACTTATTACCATCCCCACACACATAGCAGTTATGCCTATTGGAATAGTGAAACACATAACACCAAGTCCAACAATAATCTTTAATATTATAAGACGTAAGAATAAATCTGAACGTCCTTTTATCTGTAATAAGTTTAGATTTATTGCATGAACAGGATACCACATTAATGCGAAACATATTATTTGGAGAAGTGGAGTACAACCATCCCATTTTGATGTAACAACCACACGTACTAATGGAGAAGATACTGCAGCTAGTCCTAACATAAGCGGAAAAACTATGAAACTTGACATTCGTAAAATTCTTCTAAAGCTGTGAATAAAGCGTTCATCATCATCTTGAATTTCACTTAATACAGGAAAAGTAACACGTTGTAAAATACTCGTCAAATTATTCGAAGGAAAGCCAGCCCAACCTTGTGCTCTAGCAAAATTTCCAAGTTGAGCAGGACTATAAAACTTGCCGATGATAATAGGATAAATATTATTGTAAAGGGTATCAAGAAGCCCAGAAATTAGCATTTTAGAACCAAACCCCCAAAGATACTTAAAAGAATCAATGGAGAATCTTCTATTCGGAATCCATTTTGACATCACCCAAAGAAGTATCATCTGTAAAAAAGCACATAGAATACCTTGGATTACTAGAGACCAAACGCCATAACCTAAATATGCCAATATAATTCCTGTAAGTCCTGAAATTAATGTGGCAAAGATTGTTATTCTAGCTTGCCGTTTAAAATCGACCTTTATGATAAAACGCGTTTGTTGTACAATACAGAATGAATAGAAAATGACTTCAAAACCAGATACTTTTATTATAGGTTCTAATATGGGTTGTTTATAAAATTGGGCTATAAATGGAGCCGTTAAGAATAATAATATGTAGAAAAAGATACCTACTCCCACATTAAACCAAAAAGCAAGTAGACATATCATTATCTGTTCTATCCTTTTTACGAATTAATGCAGCACCAAATCCTCCTTCTATAAAAGTCTGTGATACTGCAAAAAAACACCGTTACCATAGCTACAATCCCATATTCTTTAGGAGAAAGAATTCTAGCTAAAAATGATACCAAATATAAATTGAACTCCTGATTAGAAAAAAACGTTCTATACTGCTCCATAGCACACCTTTAGTTGTTTTTTTGTTTTAGATTCTCAGACATATATAAAATCTATTTTTATCTTTGTCTTAATAAGACTACATTTTACTCTTCTTCCCACTCAAATGGTTT
>BNJU01004238.1_pt1 | contig 11676 bp, 18 predicted proteins | sample 8539281 | NCBI WGS metagenome assembly BNJU01 (sample SAMD00202456, study PRJDB9452) | human saliva metagenome | isolation source: human saliva | place: Japan
CACGATACTATTGCTGCCGCCGCTGACTGTGAGCACATTAGCACCGTCTCCAGCATCAACCGTATTGTAGCTGCCGGAAACTGTGATATGGTCGTCATCATTGCCGGACACGACATCGTTGTGATGGCCAGCAATCGTGAGGTTGTTATTGCCGTTCCCCGCATTGATGGTATTGTGATGGCTGCCGCTGCTGACAGTGATATCATCAGCATCACTGCCGGTAGTAATCTTATTGTGATCACCGCCATCAACGGTGATCTTATTATTGCCGTTGCTCGCATCAATCGTATCACTGGTGTTGTTGGTTAACGAGATACTGTCATTACCGCCGGCAGCTATGATGCTATGGTGACCACCATAACTGGCTATGATGCTGTTATTGCCGCCACCGGCATTGACCGTATCGCTCGTGCTGCTGTTCAACGAGACGGTATCATTGCCGGTGCTGGCTACAATACTATTTTGACCGCCAGTGTTCACAGTTACGCCATTATTACCGATGCCAGCATCAACTGTATTGCGGCTTCCAGTAACTGTGACGCGATCGTCACCATCTCCGGCATCGATTGTATTGTCGCTGCCAGAAACCGTGATGTTATCGGCATCGTCACCGGACTGGATGGTGTTATGACCACCAGAAACCGAGATCTTGTCAGCACCGCTGCCGGATACGAGACTGTTGTTGTTGCCGCTGACGGTAACGTTATCATCACCAGTGCCGGCATCAATCGTATTACTGCTGCCAGATACCGTGATGTTATCGGCATCATCTCCGGACTGGATGGTGTTATGACCACCAGAAACCGAGATCTTGTCAGCACCGCTGCCGGATACGAGACTGTTGTTGTTGCCGCTGACGGTAACGTTATCATCACCAGTGCCGGCATCAATCGTATTACTGCTGCCAGATACCGTGATGTTATCGGCATCATCTCCGGACCGGATGGTGTTATGACCACCAGAAACCGAGATCTTGTCAGCACCGCTGCCGGATACGAGACTGTTGTTGTTGCCGCTGACGGTAACGTTATCATCACCAGTGCCGGCATCAATCGTATTGCTGCTGCCAGATACCGTGATGTTATCGGCATCGTCCCCGGACTGGATGGTATTATGACCACCAGAAACCGAGATCTTGTCAGCACCGCTGCCGGATACAACACTATTGTTGCTGCCACCAACGGTAATCTCATCATCATTCGCACCGCCATCAACCGTATTGTTGCTGCCAGCTATCGTGACATGATCTTCACCAGCACCGCCGAGAATCGTGTTGCTGCTAGCGGTAACTTCGATGCTGTCATTGCCATCGCCGCCATTGATGCTGTTATTTGTACCGCTGCTAACAGTGATTTTGTCAGCATCAGCACCGCCATCAACCGTATTGTTGCTGCCAGCTATCGTGACATGATCTTCACCAGCACCGCCGAGAATCGTGTTGCTGCTAGCGGTAACTTCGATGCTGTCATTGCCATCGCCGCCATTGATGCTGTTATTTGTACCGCTGCTAACAGTGATTTTTGTCACATCAGCACCGCCATCAACCGTATTGTTGCTGCCAGCTATCGTGACATGATCTTCACCAGCACCGCCGAGAATCGTGTTGCTGCGGCGGTAACTTCGATGCTGTCACGCCATCGCCGCCATTGATGCTGTTATTTGTACCGCTGCTACAGTGATTTTGTCAGCATCAGCACCGCCATCAACCGTATTGTTGCTGCCAGCTATCGTGACATGATCTTCACCAGCACCGCCGAGAATCGTGTTGCTGCTGGCGGTAACTTCGATGCTGTCATTGCCATCGCCGCCATTGATGCGTTATTGTTGTACCGCTGCTAACGGTGATTTTGTCAGCATCAGCACCGCCATCAACCGTATTGTTGCTGCCAGCTATCGTGACATGATCTTCACCAGCACCGCCGAGAATCGTGTTGCTGCTAGCGGTAACTTCGATGCTGTCATTGCCATCGCCGCCATTGATGCTGTTATTTGTACCGCTGCTACGAGTGATTTTGTCGGCATCAGCACCGCCATCAACCGTATTGTTGCTGCCAGCTATCGTGACATGATCTTCACCAGCACCGCCGAGAATCGTGTTGCTGCTAGCGGTAACTTCGATGCTGTCATTGCCATCGCCGCCATTGATGCTGTTATTTGTACCGCTGCTAACAGTGATTTTGTCAGCATCAGCACCGCCATCAACCGTATTGTTGCTGCCAGCTATCGTGACATGATCTTCACCGGCACCGCCGAGAATCGTGATGCTGCTAGCGGTAACTTCGATGCTGTCATTGCCATCGCCGCCATTGATGCTGTTATTTGTACCGCTGCTAACGGTGATTTTGTCAGCACCAGCACCGCCATCAACCGTATTGTTACTGCCAGCTATCGTGATGTTATCGGCATCGTCCCCGGACTGGATGGTGTTATGACCACCAGAAACCGAGATCTTGTCAGCACCGCTGCCGGATACGAGACTGTTGCTGTTGCCGCTAACGGTAACGTTATCCGCATCAGCACCAGCATCGACCGTATTGCTGTTACCAGCTATCGTGACATGGTCTTCACCGGCACCGCCGAGAATCGTATTGCTGTTAGCGGTAACTTCGATGCTGTCATTACCATCGCCGCCATTGATGCTGTTATTTGTACCGCTGCTAACGGTGATTTTTGTCAGCATCAGCACCGCCATCAACCGTATTGTTACCGCCAGCTATCGTGACATGATCTTCACCAGCACCGCCGAGAATCGTGTTGCTGCTAGCGGTAACTTCGATGCTGTCATACCATCGCCGCCATTGATGCTGTTATTTGCACCGCTGCTAACAGTGATTTTGTCAGCATCAGCACCGCCATCAACCGTATTGTTGCTGCCAGCTATCGTGACATGATCTTCACCAGCACCGCCGAGAATCGTGTTGCTGCTAGCGGTAACTTCGATGCTGTCATTGCCATCGCCGCCATTGATGCTGTTATTTGTACCGCTGCTAACGGTGATTTTGTCAGCATCAGCACCGCCATCAACCGTATTGTTGCTGCCAGCTATCGTGACATGATCTTCACCGGCACCGCCGAGAATCGTGTTGCTGCTAGCGGTAACTTCGATGCTGTCATTGCCATCGCCGCCATTGATGCTGTTATTTGTACCGCTGCTAACGGTGATCTTGTCAGCACCAGCACCGCCATCAACCGTATTGTTACTGCCAGCTATCGTGATGTTATCGGCATCGTCCCCGGACTGGATGGTGTGCGACCACCAGAAACCGAGATCTTGTCAGCACCGCTGCCGGATACGAGACTGTTGCTGTTGCCGCTAACGGTAACGTTATCCCATCAGCACCAGCATCGACCGTATTGCTGTTACCAGCTATCGTGACATGGTCTTCACCGGCACCGCCGAGAATCGTATTGCTGTTAGCGGTAACTCGATGCTGTCATTACCATCGCCGCCATTGATACGCTGTTGCTTGTACCGCTGCTAACGGTGATTTTGTCAGCATCAGCACCGCCATCAACCGTATTGTTACTGCCAGCTATCGTGACATGATCTTCACCGGCACCGCCGAGAATCGTGTTGCTGCTAGCGGTAACTTCGATGCTGTCATTGCCATCGCCGCCATTGATGCGTGTTATTTGTACCGCTGCTAACGGTGATCTTGTCAGCATCAGCACCGCCATCAACCGTATTGTTGCTGCCAGCTATCGTGACATGATCTTCACCGGCACCGCCGAGAATCGTCTTGCTGCTAGCGGTAACTTCGATGCTGTCATTGCCATCGCCGCCATTGATGCTGTTATTTGTACCGCTGCTAACGGTGATCTTGTCAGCACCAGCACCGCCATCAACCGTATTGTTACTGCCAGCTATCGTGATGTTATCGGCATCGTCCCCGGACTGGATGGTATTATGACCACCAGAAACCGAGATCTTGTCAGCACCGCTGCCGGATACAACACTATTGTTGCTGCCACCAACGGTAATCTCATCATCATTCGCACCGCCATCAACCGTATTGTTGCTGCCAGCTATCGTGACATGATCTTCACCAGCACCGCCGAGAATCGTGTTGCTGCTAGCGGTAACTTCGATGCTGTCATTGCCATCGCCGCCATTGATGCTGTTATTTGTACCGCTGCAACGGTGATCTTGTCAGCACCAGCACCGCCATCAACCGTATTGTTACTGCCAGCTATCGTGATGTTATCGGCATCGTCCCCGGACTGATGGTGTTATGACCACCAGAAACCGAGATTTTGTCAGCACCGCTGCCGGATACAACACTATTGTTGCTGCCACCAACGGTAATCTCATCATCATTCGCACCGCCATCAACCGTATTGTTGCTGCCAGCTATCGTGACATGATCTTCACCAGCACCGCCGAGAATCGTGTTGCTGCTAGCGGTAACTTCGATGCTGTCATTGCCATCGCCGCCATTGATGCTGTTATTTGTACCGCTGCTAACAGTGATTTTGTCAGCATCAGCACCGCCATCGACCGTATTGTTGCTGCCAGCTATCGTGATGTTATCGGCATCGTCCCCGGACCGGATGGTGCTAGACCACCAGAAACCGAGATCTTGTCAGCACCGCTGCCGGATACGAGACTGTTGCTGCTGCCGCGACGGTAACGTTATCCGCATCAGCACCAGCATCGACCGTATTGCTGTTACCAGCTATCGTGACATGGTCTTCACCGGCACCGCCGAGAATCGTGTTGCTGCTAGCGGTAACTTCGATGCTGTCATTGCCATCGCCGCCATTGATGCTGTTATTTTGACCGCTGCTAACGGTGATTTTGTCAGCATCAGCACCGCCATCAACCGTATTGTTACTGCCAGCTATCGTGACATGATCTTCACCGGCACCGCCGAGAATCGTGTTGCTGCTAGCGGTAACTTCGATGCTGTCATTGCCATCGCCGCCATTGATGCTGTTATTTGTACCGCTGCTAACGGTGATTTTGTCAGCATCAGCACCGCCATCGACCGTATTGTTGCTGCCAGCTATCGTGATGTTATCGGCATCGTCCCCGGACCGATGGTGCTATCGACCACCAGAAACCGAGATCTTGTCAGCACCGCTGCCGGATACGACTGTTGCTGTTGCCGCTGACGGTAACGTTATCATCACCAGTGCCGGCATCAATCGTATTACTGCTGCCAGATACCGTGATGTTATCGGCATCGTCCCCGGACTGAATGGTATTGCCAGTACCAGCAATCGAGATATTATCCGCACCGCCCCCAGATACGAGACTGTTGCTGTTGCCGCTGACGGTAACGTTATCATCACCAGTGCCGGCATCAATCGTATTGCTGCTGCCAGATACCGTGATGTTATCGGCATCGTCCCCAGACTCGATGGTATTATGACCACCAGAAACCGAGATCTCGTCAGCCCCGCTGCCGGATACAACACTATTGTTGCGCACCAACGGTAATCTCATCATCATTCGCACCGGCATCGACCGTATTGTTGCCACCGGTTATTGTGAGATGGTCATTACCATCGCCGCCGAGAATCGTATTGCTGCTAGCGGTAACTTCGATGCTGTCATTACCATCGCCGCCATTGATGCTGTTGCTTGTACCGCTGCTAACGGTGATCTTGTCAGCACCAGCACCGCCATCAACCGTATTGTTACTGCCAGCTATCGTGACATGGTCTTCACCGGCACCGCCGAGAATCGTATTGCTGTTAGCGGTAACTTCGATGCTGTCATTACCATCGCCGCCATTGATGCTGTTGCTTTGTACCGCTGCTAACGGTGATCTTGTCAGCACCAGCACCGCCATCAACCGTATTGCTACTGCCAGCTATCGTGACATGGTCTTCACCGGCACCGCCGAGAATCGTATTGCTGTTAGCGGTAACTTCGATGCTGTCATTACCATCGCCGCCATTGATGCTGTTGCTTGTACCGCTGCTAACGGTGATCTTATCAGCATCAGCACCGCCATTGACCGTGTTGTTGTCACCAGCTATCGTGACATGGTCTTCACCGGCACCGCCGAGAATCGTGTTGCTGCTAGCGGTAACTTCGATGCTGTCATTGCCATTGCCGCCATTGATGCTGTTGTTTGTACCGCTGCTAACAGTGATTTTATCGGCACCAGCACCAGCATCAACGGTATTGCTGGCACCATCGATTGTGATGTCGTCAGCATCGGTTCCCGTGGTAATTTTGTTAGTGTTGCCGCTAACAGTGATGACGTTATTTCCGTTACCAGCATTAACCTTATTGCTGGCACCGTCGATCGTGATATGGTCATCGTTGGCACCGGATACGATACTGTTGGTGTTGCCGCTAACTGTAATGACGTTATCACCATTACCGGCATCAACGGTATTGCTGGCGCCATTGATCGTTATGTCGTCACTATTGGCACCAGTAGTAATCTTATTGAGCCGCCATGCACTGTGATGACGTTATCACCATTGCCAGCATTAACCGTATTGCTGGCACCATCGATCGTGATATGGTCGGCATCGGTTCCCGTGGTAATCTTTATTGAGCCACCTGAACGGTTATGACGTTTGCACCATTACCGGCATCAACGGTATTGCTGGAACCATTGACTGTGATGTGGTCATCACCGCCACCAGTGGTGATATGATTGCCGCCGCTAAGCGTGATTTCATTGTTGCCGGAGACAAGACCAGTAATGGTAATGTTACTTCCAGCGCTGAGGTCGAATTTGCTTGCCGATGTGGTGATTGATCGTGCCGCTGGTGCCTTCTACATGCACGATACCGGTGGTATTCACTGTAATCGTATCGTTGGACGTGAAGTAGAGTTTGCCGCCCGAGCTGTCGAAATTCAGCGTTACGCCGGTCTTGCCATTGGTTTTGATTTGACCACCATTAATGACGCTATAGGTTTCGCCGTTATTCATCAGCTTCCAATAGGAGCCGTCCTTCTCTGCTATCGTCTTATAATTGGAATAGTGGTAATAAGGGGAGGACCAGGATGCAAAGTACCACAAGAAAATACTCGACGGATTAAGAGCATCACCAGCATAATATTCGGGGCAATCATTTGTCGGTGTCGTATCTTCACAATAGCTATGCGCAGATGTGTCCAACTCTGATCTCATCGTAAGGGCGAGACGGTCTTGCCATATCAATCACTCCTTAATTTTTAATTCTTATCTATTGTACTTTTGTATTATACCATCGAAAAGCTTTCGTGCCATATATAAGGAATGGATACAAGAAAAGCTCTGATGTGGGAGAGCTTTTCTTTGTGTGCTAGGTGTCATGTATCACATTCACGGCACTTTATTGGAGATATTACCGTTGTGTGAGGGAAGTTGCCCTTCGACTCCAGAAGCCGCCGCCGGTCGCATTGTGGTTGTAGACCCATGTGTCGCCGGTTGCGAGCTTGAAAGTCGTGGACAGCGTTTGCATCGAAGTGCTGGATGGCGAGATGTGCGCCGGACTTCAGTGCGATTCGCATTGTACCGTTCTTCGCTTCGGCACTGACGACATCTTCAAGCGCGACGTCATAGAGCATGACCTTATCATCGGCAGTCGAGCGCGTGATGATGTCATTGCCGTCACTCTTGCCGAAGAAGAAGCGGTTCATGCCGTCCTTGCTGCCGGTGAGGGTATCATCACCAAAGCTGCCGTAGAGAGAAGCCGTTCCCCTGCCGCTGTAGGTGATGTGGTTGTTTGCCGCGTCTCCTGCAAGCTCGAGACGGTTGCCGCGGTCGACGTCGATGTTGGTGATGCCTCGGTAGTAGTCGCCGGTACGCCCGTCGAGGTAGATCCGCGTGTTATCCCCGAAGTTGCGAATCGTAGCACCTGCAGGGATGTTCGCAAAGTAGTATTGCGCGTGTGGGTCATAGGTGATGATCTCATCTGCACCGGTGATTTTCGCCGCGGTCTTTCTGCCCATGACATTGACTTCGATCAGCTGGTCAAAGAGACCGCTTGCCGCATTGCGGATGGTGAGCCTGTCGCCGCGCCCTGCCATGGTGAGAACGATGTCGATGCCTTTTTACGTACAGAGGTCACGTCGCCGCTGTGGATGTCGAGGATATCGCGCTTGAAGTGGGCTTCAGAAGCGTCTGTCGCGGAAGCCCTCAATGGTGTCGTCGCCATCGCCAGCGCCGTAGAAGAAGGTCGTGTAGTGGTCGGTCGCGGAACCCGTACCGGAGACCATGAGGTCAGCTGATGCACCGCCGCCCCAGATGGAGGAGGTGCCGACGCCGCCCTCTAGCGTATTGCGGACGTTCTTGCACCGACGAGCGTGTTGTTGCCAGAGCCGCCGATGACCCGCTCGATGCTGTAGTACTTTTGCGTTTTTCTCCTTAAAACGCTTGGTCATACCGAGGTCGACGACGAGATCGTGATTGTTTTTTTCAAAGCTGACCTTGTCGCTGTACTTTGCGTCCGATGAAGATCTGACCGCCGCGCGTCGAGTCGTTGAGCAGCCGTCGCCGAGAAGCGCGGCTCTGTAAACGCCCCTTGCCGTCCTCGACGAGAATCTCCCGTGGGTGACGCCGTTTAGAATCAAGCTGCCATGCCCCTGCGTGAGGATAGTCTTGTCACCTACCACGCGGACATCGGCGTCGTTGAGGTCTGCCTCCGCGTCTGTGTTGGTGATGACGACGTCGGTTACCTTGCCGTTTGCGTCGGTGAGCTCTTTTCTTCAGCGGCACATTGTACCAGACGGCATCGTCGCCTTCGCCCCAGCCCTGTTGGAAGCTAGTGACGGTATCGGTGCGCCCTCGTCCGTCAGGCCGACGTGGTCGCGCCAGCCGTTGTAGCCGTTGAGGTTGATGGTGTCGCTGCCAAGCCCGCCGTAGATGTAATCGCCTTCGCCGCCGTAGATGGTGTCATCATTCCTGCCGCCGATAAGCGTGTTGGCAAAGCCGCCCTTTAGCGTGCCGTTCGGGTTGCCGAAGATGACGAACTTGCCCGTCTCGTTCTGCATGTCGATGTTTGCCGCATCGGAGATGGTCGCCGCGACATTGATGCGGTCGGTGCCCGCCGTGTAAATCTGGTAATCCGTCGTCGGAACGATGGTTGAGTTGCCATGGCCAAAGGCGGTGACGGCGCTCGCCTCAAAGGCCTTTCCAAAGTGGATGACATCGTTGCCGAACTTGAAGTCCATGATGGTGACAAGAGCGTCGGCGCCGGTGAAGACATTATGCCCATGGACGTCGGTTGCGCCGGCGGTCTTTGGGTCGACGGGAATACGGTTGCCGTGGGAGTCCGTTCCCCCAAGCATAGACCGGGCGCCCCTAGACTATCCATATCCCCCTGCCGCCCCAGATGGAAGAGCCGGCAGAACCATTCGGCGCGGTGGGCGAGCCGGTGCCTGCGAAACGATGGTATCGTCGCCCGTGCCCGCGACAATGGAGCTGTTCATGCCGAAGGAGATACTGTCGTCGCCCGTGCCGGCATCAATTTTAGCCGCATCGTCTGCGATAATGGTGTCCCTGCCTGCGCCGCCGTAGATGGTATCATCTGTGCGGGCGACGATGCTGTCATCGCCTGCGCCAGGATCGACGCCGCTGCTGTCGTCACCGTAGATGAGGTTCTTATCCGTCGCCTTGATGATATCGCTGCCCGCACCGCCCCAGATGCTGTTGTTGGAATCGAGGTAGAGGGTATCCTGCCCGCATCGCCGTAAGCTAGGTTGAAAATCACTCAGCACTGATACTGTCATTGCCCCAACCGCCGTGGATGGTATTTCGGCTGCGTGCGACGATGCTGTCGTTCCCGCAGCACCGCCCCTCATCGCGCCCCTAATCTCGAAGTTCATTATGCGTTATGTGGAACGATGCGTAGAGGAAGAATTTACATTATTGCTAGATAACCAGTTTGAAACAAGAGTAGATGGAGCGGAGTCACTCCCAATCACCCCAGATCGCATTGCCATCCTGCGCAGATATCGTATCACTGCCAGAGCCGCCATAGATGGTGTTATCATCCGTGGCTGTGATGTAGTCACTATCTTCGCCGCCGTCGATGTAGTTTGTATCGGTAGCATCGATCGAATCGTTGCCGCTGGCACCCCAGATGCTGCTGTCGAAACCCGCTTTGATGTTATCTTTATCTGGCCCTGCATCGATGTAGGCATGTTCGCCTGCCTTGAGGCAGTTCTGCCCCAGCGCCGCCGGCGATGGAGTTTTTATCAAGCGCTAAAATGGTGTCAGCGCCTGCACCGCCAAAGACTAGGTTGGCATATTTTACATCGACAGTATCATCGCCGCCGCCGGCATAGATTTGGTTGCCAATAGCTGCTTTGATGTAATCTGCACCATCTGGAACGGTGTCACTAGTAGGGCCTTCCTGAGTTCGAAAATTTAAAAGCATCTGTGCCGCCATCGTCATAATCGGCGATATCAGATGCCAAACCTCTGGAGAGACCACCATAGATGGTGTTGTATTGGCTGGCAACGATGCTGTCGCCTTCGCCGCAGCCAGCGATGTAGTTGTTATTAACAGCATAGATACTGTCGGAACTATCAGGACCGTACTTATAATTGGGGTATTGCTTGTTTATAGTAGTAGCGCCTGCAATTCCCTACTGCGCTCCAACCGCCGTAGACTCGTATTCCTGCTTATGACGGAGATGCTATCTGCACCGCCATCGCCCCCAGATATGACTGTAGGTTCCCGCTTTGATGGTATCGCTGGTATCGGAATTATCGCGATTGGGCAGATTTTCCACTAGGGCCGCCATGGATATAGTTTAAAAGCATCGTCGTCGCTCGTGACGGTAATAAAGTCGTTATCTCCACCACCGTAAACCTTGCTGTTTTCTCTTTTGAGCGTGATATGATCCGAGTGGTTGCCACCGTCCACTTCCCAAACCGTTTTTGCTTTGAATTTCAATTGTGTCAAAGCCATCTTCACCGAAGATTTGATTCGTACCGTTACGTTTCTGAAAGATATAATCATTTCCGGCATAAGCATGAACCTGGTTATATGTACCATCTTCAATTGTGATATGGTCTGCACCATTGCCGCTATTCAGTTTTAAATTGCTACCCGCGTTTGGATCAGGAGGGTTGAAGGGGTGCTTGTTGTTGATGACAAATTTTTGGGGATTGCTTGACGCGGCAGAGACGTTGCCGTGATTGTATCCACCCTCTAATGTTACGACACCAAGATTAGCATTGACGGCAAGTTGCTCATTAGGAGAATCAGACACATAGACGAGACCGCCTGTATTTGGAAAGTTGAGTATTGTATGATTAGGACTACCCATGGGCAGTTTCCGTCCATTGGTAACGATATAGACTGAGGTATTACTGCCTGTGATATTATACTCTCCATCATCAAGTAGTTTCAAGCAGGTCTAGTGATAGCAGGTACGGCACCTATGGTAGGCGCAGGAGAAGTTCTGCCAATATTTGCAGGCCAGTTCCAGATGAAATTATTATCATCAAGCGCAATCGTGTGATAGGTAGCAGAGTAAGCAACACCAGAGATGACAGTACTAAAGAGCTAACTGAACTTCCAGTTATAGTCTCGTTGGGAAGACCCGAATAACCGGAAGTCTTGACGTTTAGATAGCCTGGTGACAAAAATATCGCGGTTTAACGTATAGGCAGCCATAATCTTTCCTCCTTATCATTCCATCATAATCTTCCTATTTTCAACAGTTCTATCGCCTTATGTAACCCAATAGCATCACTTCCCTGCGCGCCTGTA
>BNJU01001937.1_pt1 | contig 11670 bp, 18 predicted proteins | sample 8539281 | NCBI WGS metagenome assembly BNJU01 (sample SAMD00202456, study PRJDB9452) | human saliva metagenome | isolation source: human saliva | place: Japan
CTGTCAAGTAATATGTAAAATTTTTTATAAAAAAATCTTCTAGTGAAAACTAGAAGATTAGAGGATTTTTCTGCTCGATCCACCATAAAGAGGGCGATTGTCATGATGATATCAATTACTAGAAGAATCAGTACCGCTGGAACCCAAGACTGGAACATGTTAAAACTGTAACCAAAGAGAGTTGGTCCAAAGGCGGCTAGAATGTAACCACCAGTCTGGGCAAACCCAGATAATTGGGCTGTCTTTTCAGGAGAGCTTGTTTTAATAGAAAAGCAAACCATGAGATAGGGGAAAAGTGCGCTACAGGCCGTGCCAATCAAGAGGTGAGCCATCAGCCAATAAAAGAAATTACTACTTGGGTATAAAAGCATAGCAATTCCTAACATACCAGCCAGAGAGATGACTGCTAACATGATTTGACGGTGACGATTTGACAAACGCGTCGTTAAACTTGGAATGGTCATGGAGAAGGGAATGCTAATTAGTGAAAAGATAGAAGCCAGAAGTCCGGCATCCGTATGAGCTAGCCCTGCACTGATGGCCATGGTTGGCAACCAGGTCATGCTGGTATAGAAGAGCAGGGACTGCAGTCCACCGAAAGACAATAATAGCCCAAACTTGCTTGCTTTTTTTAGGATATTCTCTTTTTCTTTTTTTCTCATGCCCTTCTAGAAAATGATTGTGGCCATGGTTGGGGAACCAGACCAATAAGGTTAGCAGGCAGACCATGGACAGGCAGAGAATCAGCCCCTTCCAAGATGTTGCCTGAGTAATGGGTACAGAGAGGTAGGAAGCTAGTGCTGTCGCGATTCCCATAGTCGTAACATAAACCGTTGTCAGGAAGCTAATCTTTTGTGGGTAGTTTGCCTGAATCATACTAGGAAGAAGTACGTTAAAAATAGCGACACTTGCTCCGATGAGTAAGGTTCCCAGATAGAGAAGGGGAAGATTGAAGATACGAATCACTGAACCGATGGTTAAGACGAGGAGGCTGTAGGTAAAAAGGTGCTCGAGTCCAATCTTTTGAGCCAAACGCGTCGCAAAAGAGGAGAAAAGAGCAAACATCAAGAGAGGAAGGCTGGTCAAAACCCCAAGCGAGCTGACCTCAACTCCTAAACCTTGAGCAATATCTCCTAAAATAGTCGGTAAGGCCGTAAAAGGAGCTCTTAAGACCGCTCCGATTAAGATAATTCCTAGAATAAAAAAGAGTGATCGTTTGTTCATGTGCACCTCAATAAGCTGATTTTGATAACAGCTTATTTTAAGGCTTTTTCCCATAGATGTCAAGATGGTGTGAGAGAATCGGCTATTTAGCTGAGCTGAAATCATGGGTAAAAAGAAGGAGAGATTTACTAGTTTTTTTCTGGGATTCAAATAAAAATAGGAAAGTCAGGAAATTTGTGATAAAATAGTGAAAGAAAATATATACATTGGAGAAAAACTGTGTCTGAAAATAGGAAATTTAGCGTCTTGATGTCAGTCTACATCAAAGAAAATCCTGTCTTTTTAGAAGAGGCTGTAAAAAGTATCTTACATCAAACGCTCGAACCTAGTGAAGTGGTTATCGTTGAAGACGGTCCACTGACACCTGAACTATATCAAGTGTTGGAAAAATTGGCAGCACAGTCAAGTATTCCAATCAAACGTTGTCCACTGGAGCAAAACCGTGGCCTAGGCTTGGCACTACAGTATGGTGTTTTGCAGTGCCAGTATGACATCATTGCCCGTATGGATACGGATGATATTGCTGTTGAAGATCGTTTTGAACAGCAGTTTGACTTGATGGAAAAGGAAAACTTGGCTCTACTAGGCGGCCATATCGCAGAATTTATCGACCAACCTGACGAGATTGTGTCTTACCGTCGTGTACCAATTAAGCATGAGGATATCATTGCTTACCAACGTATGAGAAGTGCTTTTAATCACATGACTGTTATGTTCAAAAAAGAGATGGTTCTCAAGGCGGGTAACTACGAAGATGGGCTTTATATGGAAGATGATCTTCTCTGGCTTAATATGATTAGCGCTGGAGCTCGGACTGGAAATGTGGATCAGATTCTTTGTAAGGTGCGCGTGGGAGCGGGGATGTTTGAACGCCGTGGTGGTCTTCGCTATCTCAAACTCTATCGCCAAGCACGTCAAAGAATGCACGCGCGTGGACAGATTTCTTATGGCGAATATCTGAAAAGTGTTTTAATCCAAGTTGTCGTAGCCCTCATGTCCAGGCTTTGTCCGACAGTTTATATTTTTAAAACTATTGAGAAAAAGCAAATAGCTAATTAGTTAAAAAAACGTCTAGTAATTACTAGAAAATGTGATTTTGTGTAGGAGGATACCATTCACATGAATAAAAAAATGACAGATTATGTAATTGATCTGGTTGAAGTGTTAAATAAACAACAAAAACAAGTCTTTTGGGGGATTTTTGATGCTGCCAGCATGATTTCCTCAATCATTGTTTCTTATATCTTGTTTTATGGATTGATCAATCCAGCTCCTGTGGACTATGTCATCTATACAAGCTTGACCTTCCTTTTCTATCAAATCATGATTGGCTTCTGGGGGCTCAATGCTAGTATTAGTCGCTATAGCAAAATCACAGACTTTATGAAGATATTCATCGGAGTAAGTATCAGCAGTGTCTTGTCCTATCTCCTTTGCTATGCCTTCTTGCCACTTTTCTCTGTGCGTTTCATCGTTCTCTTTATCTTGCTCAGCACCTTCTTGATCTTGCTCCCACGTATTACTTGGCAGTTGATCTATTCAAGACGCAAAAAAAGAGTGATGGAGAAGGGGAACATCGTCGTACCTTCTTGATTGGTGCCGGGGACGGTGGAGCTCTCTTTATGAACAGCTACCAACATCCTACGAGTGATCTTGAGTTAGTGGGTATTTTGGATAATGATGAAAAGAAAAAAGGTCAAAAACTAGGTGGAATCCCAGTCTTAGGATCTTATGAACAGTTACCAGAACTCTCAAAACGTCATCAGATTGAAAAAGTTATCGTTGCGATTCCTTCTCTTGATCCATCAGAGTATGAGCGTATCCTAAAAATGTGTAACCAACTTGGCTTGAAGTGTTATAAGATGCCCAAGATTGAGTCGGTTGTACAAGGATTGCATCCTCAGGTAGGTGGCTTCCAAAAGATTGATATTACGGACCTTTTGGGACGTAAAGAAATTAAACTTGATGAGTCACGCCTAGGATCAGAAATTACTGGTAAAACCATCCTAGTGACAGGTGCAGGAGGCTCCATCGGTTCTGAAATTTGTCGTCAGGTTAGTCGCTTCAATCCAGAGCGCGTGGTTCTTTTGGGGCACGGGGAAAATTCGATTTATCTGATTTATCATGAATTGATTCGTAGCTTCCAAGGAATTGACTATGTTCCTGTGATTGCAGATATTCAAGACTATGATCGCTTGCTTCAAGTATTTGAGAAGTATGAACCAGCTATTGTTTACCACGCTGCTGCCCATAAGCACGTGCCGATGATGGAACGTAATCCAAAAGAAGCCTTTAAAAATAACATCCTCGGAACTTATAATGTTGCCAAGGCAGTTGATGCAGCTAAGGTGCCGAAGATGGTCATGATTTCGACAGATAAGGCTGTTAATCCACCGAACGTTATGGGAGCTACCAAACGTGTGGCAGAGTTGATTGTTACAGGATTCAACCAACGTAGTCAGTCTACCTATTGTGCCGTTCGTTTCGGGAATGTTCTTGGTAGTCGTGGTAGTGTTATTCCAGTCTTTGAGCGTCAGATTGCAGAGGGTGGTCCAGTGACCGTGACAGACTTCCGTATGACTCGTTACTTTATGACCATTCCAGAAGCTAGTCGTTTGGTTATCCATGCAGGAGCTTATGCCAAAGATGGAGAAGTATTCATCCTTGATATGGGCCAACCTGTTAAGATTTATGATTTGGCCAAGAAAATGGTTCTTCTTAGTGGGCGTACTGAAAATGAAATTCCGATTGTAGAAGTGGGGATCCGTCCAGGTGAAAAACTCTATGAGGAGTTGCTAGTATCGACTGAATTAGTGGATAATCAAGTCATGGATAAGATTTTTGTGGGCAAGGTTAATGTCATGCCACTTGAAGTCATCAATCAAAAGATTGAAGAATTCCGTGCCTTGCGAGGTTCTGAGTTGAAGCAAGCCATTATCGGTTTTGCCAATGAAACAACTCACGCTGATTAAAAACAAAACTAAGGTATTATCCCTAGAACTCTTTTTGATAGGAGGGAAGGGATAGTATCTTTTTTTCTAGATTTGGAGAGATTTTCAGAGTTTTTTGAACAAACTTGTTATTAGTGAACAGATATGATAAACTATAGTAAATAAAAAAATAGGGAGTAACTTATGATTAACGCATATAAAAGTTTCTTTAAAGGTTATGTAGATTTTACAGGCCGTTCAACACGTTCAGAGTATTGGTGGGATTTGGCTAACAAACATACTACTTCTTATCCCTCTTTATTCAGCATACTTTAATGCTATATTTAGCGAAGGAAGGAGGGTGCTTTTCTTGCCTTGGGTGGACTTGCTATTATCTACATGATTTTCGGTCTTGCCCTAATCTTACCTATGTTAGCTTTGACAGTTCGCCGTCTCCGTGATGCTGGTTTTCACTGGGCTCTGATTTTTGTACATTTTATTCCCGTGGTTGGAGGAATTGCTTTACTAGTCTTGTTAGCTATGCCAAGCAAGGAAGTAGAGGTAGTAACCCTTAATAAAGCTGAAGAAGTTGAAGTTGAAGCAGTTGTGGAAGTTTCACCTTTCGAAGAACCAGACAACAAATAGGATAGTCAAACTTTACCATCTATTTAGCTGACTAGCATTCTTCCTACTATTAGGTAAATCACTAACACTCCCATATCCATTTGTGGATTGAGGAGTGTTTTATTTTGTAAATATTTGTGATTTCTAGCATTATCTGATAGACTAAAATATACAACTAAACAATTAGGAGTAACTTATGATTCAGGCATATAAAAATTTCTTTAAAGGCTATGCAGATTTTGTAGGACGCTCAACACGTCCAGAGTATTGGTGGGTTTGGCTGATGAATCATATTTTGTTCCTACCCCTTTATATATTCTATTTTCAAATGGCTTTGAATGATACCGAAGAAACAGATCCTATTTTAGGAGTAGCAATCATAAGTATTTATATGATTTTAGCTATGTGTTATTTACACCAAGCCTTGCTGTAAAAGTTCGCCGTTTGCGTGATGCAGGTCTTCACTGGGCCTTCATCTTCCTTCACTTCGTTCCAATGGGTGGTATCGCTCTTTTGGTCTTGCTAGCTATGCCCACTAAGGAAGTAGAAATAGTCACTATCGATAGATCTAAAGAAGTTGAAGCCGAAGAAGTTTCCCCCTTTGAATAATGTGACGAATACGGGGAATGTCATTCTCCTCATTAAGATCAGACAAAAAGCTCCCAAGCCTAACTTTTAGGCTGGGAGTCTTTTGTTTAACGTTTTAATTGTAGATGCTGTAAAATGTCTGCGGGCTGGTGAGCAACCCAGTCAGGATTATAGGTCCATGAGGTCTTTCTCCTCACCGAATCCCCAGGTTACCGCTAATTTTTTTAATGCCAGTTTCTTGGGCACCAATCATATCAAACTTGGTATCTCCGATAATAACCACTTTTTCGGGAGTTAGATGATGAGTTTCCAGAGCCTGACGAATAACATCTGCCTTGTGTAGGGCTTGAGGGCTTGAACCATAAATGCCATCAAAGAAGTGGTCAATCCCAAAATTGCTAGTCATGTCAACTGCGGTTGGTGTATTCTTCGTAGTAGTGATATAAAGAGGATAATGCTCAGCTAGTTCTACGAGTAAATCTTTGATATGTGGAAAGAGTTGGGCTTCGTAAACCCCTTTTTCCTTATAATAAGAACGATAGAGCTGGATGGCTTCTCAATCTGCTCAGCTGGTAAACAACTAGCAAAGCTGGTTTCTAGTGGGAGGGCCCCATAAAACCTCGAATGGTTTTTGGCACCAGGACTAGAAACTCCCAGTTGGTCAAAGGTATAGGTGAAACCATTATGGATACCGATAGAACTATCAACTAGCGTTCCATCTAAGTCAAAAAAGATAGCAGATATAGATGACATTGATTCTCCTCATAATGATGAAATTATTCGCCGAAGATTTCTTTTTGAAGGCGACGACCTGTAGGTGTGGCAGCGAGCCCCCCTTCAGCAGTTTCACGAAAGGCAGTTGGTAAGCTAGATCCTACTTGATACATGGCGTCAATGACCTCATCAACTGGAATTTTTTGATTCGATACCAGCCAGAGCCATGTCGGCTGCGATGAAGGCAAAACTTGCTCCCATGGCATTTCCGCTTGACGCAAGGAACTTCAACCAAACCCTGCAACTGGGTCGCAAATGAGACCGAGCATATTTTTTTGATAACGAAGGCGATAGCCTGGCTCGCTTGATAAGGTGTTCCGCCTGCAGCTAGAGGTTAGGGCAGCGGCACTCATGGCTGAAGCTGAACCGACTTCGGCCTGGCAGCCACCTTCGGCTCCCTGAGATAGAAGCGTTGTTAGCAATCACGAGTCCAAAAGCACCTGCAGCGAATAAGAAGTCTAGTTGTTGTTCATGAGTTAAATCCAACTTTTTGAATAGCAGCAGTGAGAACGGCTGGAAGACAGCCTGCACTACCAGCAGTAGGTGTTGCACAGACCAGGCCCCATCTTGGCATTGTGTTCATTAACGGCGATAGCGTTACGGGCGGCAGACAAGACAGTGAAGTCTGATAGGGTCTTTCCTTTTTTGATGTAGTGGTCGAGCTTGGCAGCATCTCCACCTGTTAAGCCACTACGAGATTTTTTTTCACTGAGACCAAGCTCAACTGAAGCTTTCATGACTTCAAGGTTGCGCTCCATGAGAAGGAGAACTTCTTCACGTTCACGACCGGTTAGTTCAAACTCGGTCGTAATCATGAGTTCAGCAACATTTCCTTGAAAATCAAGTTCGGCTTGTTGGACTAATTCTTTGATAGAGTAAAACATATTTTCTCCTATTGAAAGAAATTGACATTGTGCAAATGAGGAATTTTACGAATCTCTTCGATAGATTCATCACAGTTGCGACTATCAACTTCGATAATCATAATGGCTTTCTCGCCAGCTTTTTCTCGAGTTACATTCATCTGAGCGATATTGATGTCAAAGCGAGAGAGGGCCTCTGTTACGTGAGCAATCATACCTGGAACATCCTGATGAACGATGATGATGGTAGGAGTGTTCATGTTGAGGGATACCGCAAAACCATTGAGCTCTGTCACTTGGATATTACCACCCCCGATTGAAATTCCTGTTACACTGATGGTCTTGTGCTCATTCTTAACAGTGATTTTTCGTAGTGTTTGGATGAGGTGCGTTGCTATCTTTTTGGATAGTCCAGACGATTTTGATGCCACGCTTGTGGGCGATTTCTAAACTGTTAGGGATTTCTGGATCATCTGTATCCATTCCTAAGATTCCAGCGACAAGGGCAAGGTCAGTTCCGTGTCCGCGATAGGTTTTTGCAAAAGAGTTAAAAAGCTGGAACTCGACCTCGGTTGGAGTATCGTCAAAGATAGAAGAGACGATTTTACCGATACGAACAGCTCCTGCCGTGTGACTACTAGATGGGCCAATCATGACTGGCCCAATGATATCAAAGACAGATTGAAAACGAAGTGATTGCATCTGTTTCCCCTTAAAAAGATTCTTAACTCTATTATATCAAAGATTAGATGCAAGCGCTCAATTCCATGATAAAATATCTAAAATCCCCATAAAGCCTATAAAATCAAGCCTTTTGTAACAAAAAGAGGCTGTTTAAGTGAAATAAAAACATAGTCTTGTAACATTTCTACATAAAAACCGTCAAGAAACAGTAATAATAGTAGGGTATGATGGAAATATAAGAAAGAAGGAGAATCTTTTAATATGAAATCAACAACTAACAAAAATTAAAAACAGGACTTGTAGGAGTAGCAGCAGCGCTTGCTTTCCTTGCACCATCACTTACTTTTTGCACAAGAAACAACAACTTACACAGTAAAAATCAGGTGACACTCTATCAGGAATCGCTGAAAAATACAATACAACTGTTGAAAAAAATTGGCAGAAAAAAATAAGATTAAAGATATTCATTTGATCTATGTAGACCAAGTATTGGTGATTGATGGTGAAGCACCAGCAACTGCAACTACTTCAGCTAGCTGACAGCAGAAGCTCCAGTAGCAGCACCTGCAGCTACTGAAACAACAACTTATGAAGCACCAGCAGCAAGCGTAACTGTTGCAGAAGAAACTGTTGCTACAACAGAAACTTCAGCATCAACTTCAACTGTAAAGCGGATCTGAAGCAGAAGCTAAAGAATGGATCGCTCAAAAAGAATCAGGCGGTAGCTACACAGCTACAAACGGACGTTACATCGGACGTTACCAATTGACAGATTCATACTTGAACGGTGACTACTCAGCAGAAAACCAAGAACGTGTAGCAGATGCTTACGTAGCAGGACGTTACGGTTCATGGACAGCTGCTAAGAACTTCTGGCTTAACAACGGTTGGTACTAAGAACTGACGAACAAAATAAGATGCAAAAGTCGAGGGATTTCCTCGACTTTTTTTATATTTCCTTTGCTTGATAACAGGTCTCTACTTCCTTTTTGAGGTGAGATAGCATTGAGGTTTCATCAGTTAACTCCAGAAGGGAGAATCCCTTTTGAATAAGATGTTCATTACTAGTACAAATACCTATTCGAACATAAGTGATAGCCAAAATATCGTATCTTCTCTTTTTCTTAGCATCCTCTAGTAAGGTGTAGCAGATTTGTTGACAGGTATTTTTATCTTGATTGTACAAGTAGATGGTGGACAGATTGAGTAGGATTGTCATTCGTAATTCATATAAATGTTGATAGTTTTTATATTCTTCCAAGCGCTGCAAGATCTTTTCAGTGATGAGGTGGAGGTGTTCGATGGGAAAGCTAAAAAGTATGGTGTTGAGTATTTTTAGGTCGCTTTCATACCATGTATCTTGTTTTTCAATTTTTTCCCAAAGCTTTTTGATCGTTTGTTCCACTTGGATTGAAAGCTGTCCTGTTCCATGTTGACGGATATAAATGACAACTTCCAGCATATCTCTGATTTCCTTTATAGGGAGATCGTGATGGATCTTGAGATAGTCTTGGCATGTTTCAAATAAATTGACTAGACTACTGGTACCAAAGATGGAACTCGTATTGAGATAGGTTTGCATGATTTCTGTTCGCTGGCTCGGTTGATAGAGATGGCAGATGTATTCAAACTCTTCAAAACTCATATTGATTTGACGGAGAAGAAACTCCATGTTTTCATATTTGGGAGTTGCCTTGCCACTTTCAAACTTGGAAAGGCTGGTTCTTGAAAGGACCTTTCCACAGACCTCTTCTTGGGTCAATCCTTTTGACTCACGTATGTCTTTATATACTTTCCCGAAATCATAGCGCATGATTTCCTCCTTTTCGTGAAAAAAGTTAACAATAAATTGAATTTTATTAAACATATTTTATCATAAGAATATAGAAATTAAAGTGGATATCATGAGAAGAAAATAAGAAAGGTGATTTTTATCTATAGTAGGTAGAATCTAAAAAAATAAATTATGACTCATTTAAAATTTTATATCAAATCCGTTCTTTGTTCATTGGTATTGTTTATCCTGTTTAATTCTTTTTATTAAAAAAATATATTACCCTGCTCTAAAGATAACTATTGAAGTTATTCTGTCATTTTCGATAGGTAGTCTTTGTTATTCCATTTTTTGTAAAACAAATCGAGCTGCTTTCCTGCCAATTTCGGTTGTTTTATTTTTGCTGACTCTCTATTTGCTGGGAGGATAGTGTTTTAGCAGGAACTTTGTCAGTTTGCATTTTTTTCTTGGAGAAATTCTGACGCTTGAAATCTTAGTGGCATTTAAGTGGAGTAAATTTATTGTTAAGATTTTTTTCAAAAAAAGAGAAGTCAATAGATTTGTTAGTTGATTATAAAGATGAAAGGTAAAATTGGGATAGTTAAAATGAAACATTTTTTTGCAGGAATTGGTGAAAGTCATTTTTTGTCATTTTTATTATATCTAAGCATGTCTACTAGTCCAATTATTGGACTAGTGATTGGACATACTGAAAATAAATCCAATAAATTCTATTATTATTATGGCTCTTAGTACGATATTGGCATTAATTTTGGTATTATCAAGAGTGTATAGAAAATATTTTTATAGAGACGATGATGACTAAAGTTTTTATCAATAAAACCAGAGCTTGGTAGATTATCAGCCTCTTTCCTTGTCTTCTCCAACCAAGCATGTTATAATGAAAACTGCTCAAACGACCTTCAATCGTGAAGCACACACGACCTTCAATCGTGAATAAACGAATAGATGGGAGAACTACCATGAGTGATAACTCTAAAACACGTGTTGTCGTGGGGATGAGTGGTGGTGTCGATTCGTCGGTGACGGCTCTTCTGCTCAAGGAGCAGGGCTACGATGTGATCGGTATCTTCATGAAGAACTGGGATGACACAGATGAAAACGGCGTCTGTACGGCGACCGAAGATTACAAGGATGTGGCTGCGGTGGCAGACCAGATTGGCATTCCTTACTACTCTGTCAATTTTGAAAAAGAGTACTGGGACCGCGTTTTTGAGTATTTCCTAGCGGAATACCGTGCAGGGACGCACGCCAAATCCAGACGTTATGTGTAACAAGGAAATCAAGTTTCAAAGGCCTTTTTTGGACTATGCCATGACCTTGGGAGCAGACTATGTAGCGACTGGGGCACTATGCCCGTGTGGCGCGTGATGAGGATGGCATCGTTCACATGCTTCGTGGCGTGGACAATGGCAAAGGACCAGACCTATTTCCTCAGCCAACTTTCACAAGAACAACTTCAAAAAGACCATGTTCCCATTGGGACATTTGGAAAAAGCCTGAAGTTCGCAGACTAGCAGAAGAAGCAGGTCTTGCGACTGCTAAGAAGAAAGACTCAACAGGGATTTGCTTTATCGGAGAAAAGAACTTTAAAGAATTTCTCAGCAACTACTTACCAGCTCAGCCTGGTCGCATGATGACTGTGGATGGTCGCGATATGGGCGAGCATGCTGGCCTGATGTATTATACGATTGGTCAGCGTGGCGGACTCGGTATCGGTGGGCAACACGGCGGTGACAATGCCCCTTGGTTTGTTGTCGGAAAAGACCTGAGCAAGAATATCCTCTATGTCGGCCAAGGTTTCTACCATGATTCGCTCATGTCAACCAGCTTAGAGGCCAGTCAAGTCCACTTTACTCGTGACATGCCAGAGGAATTTACGCTCGAATGTACGGCTAAATTCCGCTACCGTCAGCCTGACTCTAAAGGTGACTGTACATGTCAAAGGAGACAAGGCAGAGGTCATTTTTGCGGAACCGCAACGCGCCATTACACCAGGACAGGCAGTTGTCTTTTACGATGGTGAAGAATGTCTCGGTGGCGGTTTGATTGACAATGCCTACCGTGATGGCAAGGTTTGTCAGTACATTTAGATTGACAAATTTTCTCAATTTGCTACAATAATAAAAGCAATAGAAATGATGGTCAAAGCTCATGGATGTTGCAGGCTTTTTTGTCCTGCACTTCT
>BNJU01002069.1_pt1 | contig 11668 bp, 15 predicted proteins | sample 8539281 | NCBI WGS metagenome assembly BNJU01 (sample SAMD00202456, study PRJDB9452) | human saliva metagenome | isolation source: human saliva | place: Japan
TCTTCGATTGGTCAATACTTAAATTGAGGCAGTTGCCTTTTATTTTTAAATTTGATTTTTATCATTATTATCTGTAAATTCATATTGCACTTTTCTTAAATGTTTCGTTACCTTTTTATGTCAAAACTAATAAAATAAGCAAAAGAATTATCTTATTGATAGTTCTTTTTATTTTTGGTATTCTAGACATATGAAAAGTATCAAAATTGATGTTGTGAGTTGTCCCTTTAAGTGGCCATCTTTATCCAACAATGAATCTCTTAGCACCTTTGCTTAATAATCCTCAGTATGAAATTCGTTTATTTACAGGTCCTCAGAAGAAAGCTGTGGCTGAAGCAGCTGGTTTTAATGTTGTTACTATACTTGAAGGTCATATTGAGGAGTTTGAGAAGGCAGCAAATAATGATGAGCAGTTAGGAATTTTATCAGCCTATCAACAACTTTCTGCTAGTTTGGATTTAATTAATTTAGTTTCAGATCAATTGTCGGAAGAATGGCGAGAGAATCGTCCTGATATTGTTATTGCTGATTTTATAACCTTATCTGGTGGTCTTGTAGCTAATCAACTTGGTATTCCTTGGATAACTACCATGGCTACACAATTTGTTTTAGAAACGACTGATGGTCCACCGTGTTTAATCGGTGGAATGGGAAGTCCTAAGAATGGCTGGGACGCTTCAATACAATATGTCGGGAGAAAAGCAACCCGTTTAGTTAAACGTATTGTATCTTTTTTATTGCGTGATCGTTTAAAGAGATATGATTTTAAATTATATAATCAACTTGATCAAGAGACCATATATTCTCCATATTCAATTCTTGGTATTGGTATGAAAAGAAGTAGAGTTAAAAGGATTTCCAAAACACTACAAGTGGGTGGGGCCTTTCAGGAGCTTCAGTAGAGGCTGGAGAGGATTATCCTTAGACTTGTCTCCTTTTATGGAGCGAAAAGAAAGTTTTTGATGACTTGTGGGACACAACTTGCTTGGGCTAAAGAAAAACCTTATTTATCAAGCTACGCAACTTGCAAAAAGCTCATCCTGATTGTCACTTTTTGTAACTCGTGGTGTAGGGTGGAGAGGCCTTTCAATGTGAAAATCTCATGGAAAACCTTTTCTGTAGTTTCTATCTCCCTATATGAATACATTCCTCAGATGGATTATGTCATTCATCATGGAGGAGCTGGTATTTTTATCAATGTATCATTTACGGAAAACCAGCCTTAATCCTTCCTCATGACTATGATCAATTTGACTATGCAGTTCGGGGCGTAGAAGCAGGAGTTGAAACTGTTCAGCTAACAAAGAGGATACGAGAGCGATTGGACAAGCTTTTGATAATCTATTAGCTAAAGAAGATTGGTCCGAATTAGAGACTTTTACGCCAAGCTGCGCAGTCTTATCATCCGACTGAAATATTAGAAAGTGAAATCCATCGTCTGCTGGCAGATAAGGAGAAATGAAAAGATGAAAACAGTTTTAGTGACTGGAGCCACTGGTTTTCTTGGTAAATATGTAGTAGAAGAACTAGTAGAACATGGTTATCAAGTAAGAGCCTTTGGTAGAAATAGTCAGGTAGGGTCGCTCTTTGAGAGAATCTTCTGTCAGTTTTTCAGGGTGATTTGACAAAAGGCGGATGATTTATTAGAGGCTTTGTCAAGGGATGGACATGGTTGTTCATGCTGGGAGCTCTGTCAACTAGTTTGGGGGCCATGGGATGATTTTTATCAGACCAATGTTTTAGGAACCAAATATGTTCTTGATGCTTGTCGCCAAAGCAGGTATGCAACGTTTAGTCTATGTATCCTCACCAGCATCTATGCTGCTCCTAAAAGATCAGCTAGGGTATCAAAGAAAGTGATGCTCCAGAGGAAAATAATCTCAATAACTATATCCGTAGCAAATTGGCTTCGGAGAGACTCTTTAAGGATTATCCAGATGTTCCTAGTATTATCTTGAGGCCTAGGGGACTGTTTGGGATTGGAGATACCAGCATCTTTGCCACGGGTGATCAATCTTAGTCAAAAATTGGTATTCCTTTAATTGGAGATGGGCGTCAGCTCATGGACATGACTTGTGTGGAAAATGTTGCTCTTGCAATTCGTTTAGCCTTAGAAGTACCAGAAGCAAAAGGTGAGGTCTATAACATTACTAATGGCGAACCGAGGGCTTTTAGGGATTTGCTAGAGGAAAGTTTGAAAGGTTTGGGTTATCCCAATCAAATATAGAAAAATTCCAGCATCTCTATTAGCAGGGATTGCAAGTAGTTTAGAGTTTTATACAAGTCCTTGAATCTGAAAGGGAGCCACCTCTAACTCGATATACCTATTATCTGCTTCGCTATAGTCAAACGCTGGATATTAGTAAAGGCTGAGAGGGAATTGGGGTATCATCCGAAAATTAGTATTTTCAGAAGGGATTGAACAATATGTCCAAGATTATCGAAAGCGTTGAGTATTTCCCTGCCGGATATTGTACAAGTTATGCCGGTTTGCTGTTTAAAGGTGTCAAGAATAGAAAGATGACCTTCCCTGCAGGAGTTTTCCTTATCAAGCATAGGGATAAAGGGCTATTTGCTCTATGATACTGGCTATCACTATGATATTAAGACAAAAGTTACGATATGCTTTATATCGTTTGGGGACGCCCGTTCAAATGACGGAGCAGGATCAGATTTCGCACTTTGCTGAAGGCTAAAGGAATTAAACCAGAAGAAATTAATTATGTCCTGCTGTCTCATCTACATCCAGATCATTTGGGAGGGGCTAGCTTCTTTCCGAATGCAAACTTTATCCTGACCCAGGAAGTCTATGATGTTTACAAGAAACCCAAACTAAAAGATTTAATTTTTAAAGAATTTTTGCCGAGTGATTTCGATGAAAGATTGACAGTCATCAAGGCAGATCAGCAAAACTCCAACTTTAATTACCGTCCTACCTATGATTTGTTTGGAGATGGCAGTATCCTGGTAGCTTCTATTGATGGGCATGCTAAGGGCCAAGCCTGTCTCTTTATTCCAGATTATCATCTCTTTATTGCAGCAGACCTTTGTTGGGGAATTGACCTTTTACCCTATACGAAACAGATGCATCTGATTCCTTCCCTGGTGCAAGATAGTAAGGCTGACTATATCAAAGGAACAGAGCTCTTGGAAGAGGTCTTAAAGGATGGAATAGAAGTGCTAGTTAGCCATGACCCTGTAGAAAGGATTGAGCGGATCTTGTATGAAAAAAATAACCTTTCTTAAAACTTTTATCCAAACTCGTTGGCTACATAATTTTAAATCTCGAAAAGCCTTAGAAAACTATCAGAAAAAAAGCAGTTAGCTGCCTATATGGACTTTTCTCAAAACGTGAGTCACCTTATTTTTAAAAAAATGGTGTACCTCACGACTTTGACCATATGGATAAAGCATTTTATGATGACGCATTTTCAATGAGCTTAATACTCAAGGTGTGGATCGAGATGAGGCCTTAGCTTTTGGCTATCGAAAGTGAAAAAGACTCGAAATTTTACAGAACTCAAAGGGAGAAATAGCTGTTGGGCTGTCTTCTGGGAACATCTGGACACCGGGGACTTTTTATCACAACTGAAAAAAAGAACGAAGTATGTGGGCAGCAGCTATCTTGGCAAAGATGTTGCCCAAAGGTCACCTTTTTGGGCACCGTATAGCCTTTTTTTCCTCAGAGCGGATAATGAATTGTATCAGACCATCAATACGGCGCTTATTCGTTTAGAGTACTTTGATATTTTCAAGAATACAGATGAGCATATCGAGCGTCTCAACAATTATCAACCGACCATTGTGGTGGCGCCTGCTTCTATGTTGATTGAATTGAGCAAGCGTCTAAAAAGCTGGGAGAGTTAAGTCATTCAGCCCACAAAAAGATCGTTTCGGTGGCTGAAATCTTGGAAGATAGTGATAGAGAACGGATTTCTGAGGCTTTTTGCACTACCAGTTATTGACCAGGTCTATCAAGCAACAGAAGGTTTTTCTAGCTTGTACTTGTTCGGCTGGGAATCTGCATCTCAACGAAGACATCATCTTTGTGGAAAAAGCACTACTTTGGATGACCGACGTTTTTATCCAGTCATTACTGATTTTAAGCGAGCAGTCAGCCTGTTTATCGCTATCAGCTCAACGATATCTTGGTTGAAAATCCTGAACCTTGTTCATGTGGATCTCATTATACAAGGATTGACAAGGTTGAAGGGCGTTCTGATGACATCTTCTATTTTTGATGGGACAAGATGGAGGTCAGGTCACGATTTATCCTGACTTTATCAGACGTTGCATTCTCTTTTGTGGAGAATGTCGGAGATTACCAAGTTAAACAACATTCTGAGAAGTTAGTGGAAGTTTGTCTGAGTCGAAGGGACGAGCAATTGGAAACAGCAATTACAGAGCAATTTCAGACTCTTGGCTCAACAAAAAGAGTTTAAAGCACCTGAAATTCGATTTTTCAGATTATCACTGGGATACAAGTCGTAAGCTCAAAGCGTATCCAACGTTTATGAAAGGACAAAAAGATTATGACAGAAGTAAAAAGACATGTAGAAATTGCAGGCTATGGAGTTTGCCTCCCAAAAAAACACAGTGCAATTTAAAGACCAAACGCGTTATCGTGTCGTAGAAAAATGAAGAAACACAGCTAGATTTGGCAGAAGCAGCTATCCAAGCTGCACTTGAAAAATGCAAAATTTGAGTATGAAAGACATTGATTGCCTTGTATCAGCTAGTGCGGTTGGTGTTCAACCTATTCCGTGTACAGCTGCTTTGATTCATGAGCGCGTGGCAAAAGGACTCTCTATTCCAGCTATGGATATCAATACGACTTGTACAAGTTTTATCTCTGCTCTATCAACGATGTCACATTTGATTGAAGCAGGAGAATATCATCGTGTTTTGATTGTTTCCAGTGAAGTCGGTAGCTTGGGTCTCAATCCAAAGCAAAAAGAAAGTTATGAACTCTTTGGTGATGGGGCTGCAGCCTTTATTTCCAAGGAAGTGACAAGGATAAGGGAGTGATAGCAAGCCTTCAACGTACTTGGTCGGAGGGAGCTCACGATACTGAAATCCGTGGAGGTTTGACTTCTTATCAACCAAAAGAGTACTCTGAAGAAACTAAGACCAATTTCATGTTTGATATGAAAGGGAAGAAAATCCTCTTGCTTTCTGCTCGTGTCATTCCAGAAATGTTCCAAGAATTCCAAGAGAAATCTGGTATTTCTAAAGATGCTGTAGACTATATTATTCCACACCAAGCTAGTCGAGCATTACCACTTGTCATGGATAAATTAGGAGTTAGCAAAGACAAGTATCTCAATATTGTCAGTGAGTATGGGAATATGGTTTCCGTTGCGGTACCTTTTGGCTTGGCCTATGCACTCGATCATGGCTATGTGAAGGAAGGAGATACCATCTTCTTGATGGGAACTGCAGCTGGTATGACGGTCAATATGTTGGCTTTGAAATTGTAAAATAAGAGCAGGCACCTATAAGTGGCCTGCTTTTTAAATTAATTTTAAACGTAGAACTATCGGCCTATACAGAAAAAGCTTGATAAGTTTTATGAAACTAAGTATACTAGAAGGTAACAAGCGTTTTCAGACGTTGAATTAGGGAGTAGACTTAGAAATTGAGAGGGAGATATGGGGACAAGAAAATTTCGATTATTGATGTCCAAGTATGGCTTTAGTATTGCGATAATTCTGATAGAATTATTTGTTATTTTTGGCATTATTCTTTACATGAGTCAGATTGCTCCGCTTGTTTGGGTGACTCTTGTATTTTATGATTAGCGTAGCAACTGTTATAGCGATTGTCAATCGCTCCATGTCTCCTGAAAGCAAAGGTGACTTGGTTGATTGTGACCTTTGTGCCGGTGTTTGGTCCACTGCTTTATCTCATGTTCGGTGAGAGAAGGCTATCAAAAAAAGAACTGAAACAACTCCAGGAATTGAATTCTATTGCATTTCATGAGAATAATGGGCGCCAACTCCATCTGCAGCTACAGGAGACAGATAAATCAGCTTATGGAATTATCAATGCCTTGCTACATATGGATAGTAATGCAGAAGTCTATGACCAGACAGATTCACAATTTTTTTCGCAAGTGGCGAGGAAATGTGGCAACAGATGCTGAAGGATCTTAAAAGAGCTGAAAAGTTTATTTTTCTTGAATACTATATTGTCGAAGAGGGCTTGATGTGGGATAGCATGCTCGAAATTCTCGAAGAAAAAGCTGCTCAGGGTGTTGAAGTCAAGATGCTCTATGACGATATTGGTTGTATGGTGACTTTGCCTGGGGATTATACTGTTTATTTGCGGTCTAAAGGAATTGATGCTCATAAGTTTAATAAGGTGATTCCTCGTATGACAGTGGCCTATAACAACCGTGACCACCGTAAAATCTTGGTCATTGATGGGCAGATTTCCTACACTGGTGGGATCAACCTCGCAGACGAATATATCAATCATATTGAACGTTTTGGACACTGGAAAGATAGTGGAATTCGGATAGATGGTCCGGCGACTCAAGCCTTTACCAGACTATTTCTCATGAACTGGTACATCAACCGTGGGGAAATCAGTGACTTTGATCAGTATCATTTGGAAAATCAGACACGGTCTGGTAGTGGTCTTTGTATCCCATACGGCAGTGGACCGAAAACCAATCTACCAGATGAAGGTGGGTAAAATTGTCTATCAAAAATCTGATTAATCAAGCAGAAGATTTTTGTTTATATCACAACGCCTTATCTCATTATCGATTATGATTTAACAGAGGATATAAAAAGAAATGCGGCGATGCGAGGTGTAGATGTGAGAATAGTCACACCCCATATACCGGATAAGAAACTCATTCAACTTGTAACACGGGGAGCTTATCCAGATCTTTTATCTGCGGGTGTTCGCATTTTTGAATACACACCTGGTTTTATCCATAGTAAGCAAATGATTGTTGATGATCGATTTGCGGCTGTGGGTACGATTAACTTGGATTATCGTAGCTTGGTTCACCACTATGAAAATGCAGTACTACTCTACAAAACAGAGTCAATCGCGGATATTCGCAAAAGATTTTTGAAGAAATTTTTGAACAATCTCAAGAAATCTTCTCGGATACCATAAATCCTACATGGTATCAAATGATGATCAAAGAAATTACACAGTTATTTGCACCAATGCTTTAATTGAAAGAGATGGATTACCGTCTCTTTTTTTCTGCAAGCAGTTTCCTTGACATCTTGTTTTTTTTGCGCTATCATATGTCCATATAATATATGGGAGTCTGTGTACAGTCTGAGAGGAAGTGTTAAACTTCGACCGCACCTGATCTGGGTAATGCCAGCGTAGGGAACGATACTTGGCCTAATTTTGCACCTTTTTCATATATGAAAGAGGTTTTTCTTTTTCAAAAGAAAAACTGTAACTTAGAAGGAGGTTTTTAATGAAAGCAAGCATTGCTTTACAAGTCCTGCCCTTATCACAAGGAATTGATCGCATAGCTGTTATTGATCAAGTCATTGCTTATCTGCAAGCTCAAGGAGTGACCATGGTAGTGACACCCTTTGAAACGGTCTTAGAGGGAGACTTTGATCAACTCATGCGCATTCTAAAAGAAGCGTTAGAAGTGGCAGGTCAAGGGGCAGACAATGTTTTTGCCAATGTGAAAATAAATGTAGGAGAGATTTTTAAGCATCGATGAGAAACTTGAAAATATAATGAGACGGCATATTAGTCTGCTAGGATTTTTGGGTGTCTTATCTCTTTGGCAGTTAGCGGGTTTGTTAAAACTCCTACCAAAGTTTATCTTGCCGACACCACTTGAAATCCTTCAGTCTTTTGTTCGTGACAGAGAATTTCTCTGGTACCACAGCTGGGCAACCTTGAGAGTAGCCTTGTTAGGTTTGGTGTTGGGTGTCTTGATAGCCTGTATCATGGCCGTCCTTATGGATAGTCTGGGCTGGTTAAATGACCTGATTTACCCAATGATGGTGGTTGTCCAGACCATACCGACCATTGCCATAGCGCCTATTCTGGTTTTATGGCTCGGTTATGGAATCTTGCCCAAGATTGTCTTGATTATCTTGACGACAACCTTCCCGATCATCGTCAGTATTTTAGATGGATTTTAGGCATTGTGACAAGGATATGCTGACCTTGTTTAGTCTGATGCGAGCCAAATCCTTGGCAAAATCCTTTGGCACTTTTAAAATCCCTGTCAGCCTGCCCTACTTTTTATGCAGGACTGAGGGTCAGTGTCTCCTACGCCTTTATCACAACAGTGGTATCTGAGTGGTTGGGAGGCTTTTGAAGGACTAGGGTGTCTACATGATTCAGTCCAAGAAACTGTTTCAGTATGATACCATGTTTGCGATTATTATTCTGGTATCGCTTATCAGCCTTTCTGGGTATGAAGTTGGTCGATGTCAGTGAAAAATATGTGATTAAATGGAAACGTGCTTAGAAATAGAGCGTTTTGGAAAAAGAAAAGAGGAAATAAAAATGAAGAAAAACATGGAAAGTGTTTTTAACGATTGTAACAGCTCTTGTAGCTGTCGTGCTTGTGGCTTGTGGTCAAGGAACCGCTTCTAAGGATAACAAAGAAGCAGAACTCAAAAAAATTGATTTTATCCTAGACTGGACACCAAATACCAACCACACAGGACTTTATGTAGCTAAGGAAAAAGGCTATTTCAAGGAAGCTGGAGTGGACGTTGATTTGAAATTGCCACCAGAAGAGAGTTCATCTGATTTAGTAATCAACGGTAAGGCGCCATTCGCTATCTATTTCCAAGACTATATGGCTAAGAAATTGGAAAAAGGAGCAGGTATTACTGCCGTTGCAGCAATCGTTGAGCACAATACATCAGGGATTATCTCTCGTAAGTCTGACAATATCAATAGTCCAAAAGACTTGGTTGGCAAGAAATACGGAACTTGGAATGACCCAACTGAGCTTGCTATGCTGAAAACCTTGGTAGAATCTCAAGGTGGAGACTTTGAGAAGGTTGAAAAAGTACCAAACAACGACTCAAACTCGATTACACCGATTGCCAATGGCGTTTTTGATGCTGCTTGGATTTACTACGGTTGGGATGGAATTCTTGCTAAATCGCAAGGTGTGGATGCCAACTTTATGTACTTGAAGGACTATGTCAAAGAGTTTGACTACTACTCACCAGTTATCATCGCTAACAACGATTATCTGAAAGACAACAAAGAAGAAGCTCGCAAAGTCATCCAAGCCATCAAAAAAGGCTACCAATATGCCATGGAGCACCCAGAAGAAGCAGCCGATATCCTCATCAAGAATGCACCCTGAACTCAAAGGATAAACGTGACTTTGTCATCGAATCTCAGAAATACTTGTCAAAAGAATACGCAAGCGACAAGGACAAATGGGGACAATTTGATGCTGACCGCTGGAATGCCTTCTACAAATGGGATAAGGAAAATGGAATCCTCAAGGAAGACTTGACTGATAAAGGTTTCACTAACGAATTTGTAAAATAATGACAGAAATTAGACTAGAACACGTAAGCTATGCCTACGATGATGAAAAGATTTTAGAGGATATTAACCTACAGGTGACTTCAGGTGAAGTTGTCTCTATCCTAGGCCCCAGTGGTGTAGGAAAGACTACCCTCTTTAACCTGATTGCAGGGATTTTAGAAGTCCAGTCAGGGCGAATCATTCTTGATGGAGAGGAAAATCCCAAGGGGCGCGTGAGCTATATGCTACAAAAGGATCTGCTCTTGGAACACAAGACGGTGCTAGGAAATATCATCCTGCCCCTCTTGATTCAAAAGGTGGATAAGGCAGAAGCCATTGCCCGTGCAGATGAAATCCTTGCTACCTTTCAGTTGACGGCTGTACGGGACAAGTATCCTCATGAACTCAGCGGTGGGATGCGCCAGCGTGTGGCCTTACTCCGCACCTACCTTTTTGGGCATAAACTCTTTCTTCTAGACGAGGCCTTTAGTGCCTTGGATGAGATGACTAAGATGGAGCTTCATGCCTGGTATCTTGATATTCATAAACAGCTAGGCCTGACGACACTCATCATTACGCATAGTATCGAGGAGGCCCTTAACCTTAGCGATCGGATTTATATCTTGAAAAATCGACCGGGACAGATTGTTTCTGAAATCAAACTCGACTGGTCTGAAACTGAAGACAAGGAAGTTCAAAAAAATTGCCTACAAACGACAGATATTAGAGGAGTTGGGCTTAAATAATTAGAAATATAGAGAGTTGGTGAGGTTGCTACTTTGTCAGCTCTTTTTTTGCCTATAAATGGAAATTTGATAGATAAAAAGTGATATAATTGACCTATGGTGTTATGATGAAAAAGATGAAATTAAAAACATTTAGACACAGATTTTGAATTTAATGTTAATGGCCGAGGTGCTTGTTTTTATCGAGTATATGTGTCGTTGGTTATGATTATGAAGGTCAGCAGTTTGATACAATTGATGAAGCTATGGAAGCTAAAGTTTTTTTGATGGAAAAAGTTTAGTGGATATATGGGATGAAGTTTTTCCACAAGTATCATAAAATAAAAATATGGACACATTCTTGCAATAGATGATAGAAAGTGATTAAAATGATTAAATGATGTTAAATAATGAACTAAATGACTATCACAAAACAGACTCATCCGATGAAATAGATGAACCCATTTTTTTCGGGAGTCTAATCTTGAAGGGTACAGTGATTTTTTTACAAAGATAGCGAAGATTCAAAAGTTTGGTGGATTTATAAAATAGGTGTTATAGGTGAGTTTCTGTTCAGCTTTGATAAGAAAAATTTATAACCTTTTTCTTGACTATCCTCACAATATGACTGAAGAAGAAGTTAAAATTTTTGATAGCGAGAATCCGTTTTGGACTGACTTTTTCTCTCGGTGATAGAATATGAACTATAGTAGAAAAACTGTGAACAATTCATAGCAAAAAACTTCGGTACTACTATCAATATACCGAAGTTTTTATTTTTAGATGTTTAATATTCACGTCTGTAGATCAATGCTTTATTCTAATCCCATCGATACTTTTAGAGATGAGCAAGTATGTACCATCCTCTTGTTTGTCAAATGTCAGAGTAACAGACTTGATGTTATTGCCTGTTGATACATAAGAAATGACTTTATTTTCACGATCTTTTTTCTTAGTTGTACTTTCTTTAGATGGTTGTCCGTGTTCTTTTATGACATCATCGTAATTTGTACCACCAGCTCACGTTGGAGAATATCTCCTTGTTTGAGAGCATCGAATTGTTCTCTAGTCCATGTAAATTCTTCTTCTGATTGATTTGTAGCTGCGGCATTTTGAACAGCATTCTTTTGGATTTGATTATAGATAACTTGACTACCTACAGCAAAAACAATAGATACTACAGAAAGAATTGTACCAATAATAGCTAATACTTTTTATTTTTACGGTTTATGCATAATCCTACAATACTGAGGATAAGTGCAAGAATAGCGATTAAGAATGAAATTTGATTGATACCAGAATCTAAGAACCAAGGAGTGCAATAGCTCCCAAAAATAATAGCTAGAATCCCAAAAAATTTTTATTTTTCCTGTTTTCATAACGAAACCTTTTCTCAGCTTTTTATTGTGAATCAGTATTTGCACATATTTGTACTATTTTAC
>BNJU01004652.1_pt1 | contig 11665 bp, 20 predicted proteins | sample 8539281 | NCBI WGS metagenome assembly BNJU01 (sample SAMD00202456, study PRJDB9452) | human saliva metagenome | isolation source: human saliva | place: Japan
GCTACTTGAATGACCTAGTCTCTAGCAACACTAGCGATTGATACACCCTGCGAACAGTAGAAGTGAGGCATGTGTATGTCTGAGTCCATGAACTGAAATAACTGGGATTTCAGCATGTAAGCAATGTCTTTCTAGTGCATTATTTACGGTTGAGTTAAATACACGCGATTTGATGAATATGGGACTCGTCTTTGGTAAACCCTGAGTAATTCAGAAAACTGGACTATGAGTCGCCAATCTATCTGGATTTTTCTTACAGATGATCGATTTTAGTTGGAAGAAATCCACTATTTCCTTTGTAATCCCATGTTTTGCTTATTGATAGAGATTGATGAGGGAAATCAAAATCGCTTATGGCAAGCTAAAGCTTCAGAGAACCTTAATCCTGTTTTGCAACAAAGCAGAATAAACCAATCCCAATTTATATCGGTTGTTAAGTTTAAATCTTGCACAGCTTATGGAGTTCAAAATTGATTAAGATATTTTGTTTTTCTTTTTACGCGTGGTATTTTTCCTTTTTATAATCGCTTTTCTTGTCGGATCTCTTTCAATAAGTCCCTCATCAACAGCATCTAAAAATTGCACCCTTGAGCTGGTGATGAAAAATCCATTGTTGTTTGTCTCGTGAAATTCAGCAAAAGTCATTGAGAAGTTGCTGGTAAGTCAGCCTATTTATTTCGCTAATTTTTAATTCAGGGATTAATTTTTCTTACCCATGTGCTTGTCAAAATATATTTATCCATCGTAACTTTACGGATTGCGCAGATTTATATACGTCTATCCATTGAGAATAGTATTCGTGAAAATAAATCGGTATTTTTATATCATTAGCATTCTTTCTTATCCTCCTTATATAATATTGCTGATTTACGCTGATGAAGAGTGATAAGGTTGTCGAGGTTGGTGAAAAACTCTGCGATTTCAGCTTGTTCTTCTTTTGATACAGAATTTCATAAAATTAATTCACTAATCGAACTCCAATTTACATAGATTTGTGTATTTCCTTGAGAAGCATCGAATAATCTTGAACGAATATTATCAGCATTCAAAAAGTTGGTAGCAAAAATTCTGGCAGATACTCCTTTTTCATAAACTTCGATTCGTTCAGTTCGCTGATTATAAACATAGGTATCATCAGCATCTATAAGCAAAAACTCGTCCAATAATATTCCCCGAAGCAGTCTTATCGTTAAGTATCATCGTTAAACTCATTTTTGTTTAAAAATTCTTTTTCTATCTTTTTCTGTTTTTGTAGCTCTAATGCCCTGGTCTGTATATTTGCTAGTTTCTGAACAAGACCCGATGCTAATGACTTTATATTTTCCAGTTTAGCAAATTCTGATTCTATCGAGGTTCCACTGATTTACTTTTTCCGAACTCCCCCAACTTACGCTGTTCCAAGAATTTGTGCTTATAGAATATAATAATAAATTTCTATGCAAAGAAAAATGTAATCTGTTCATAGACGAGCGTCTCAGCATTTCGAAGCACTGGATTAGCATACAAATAAATAAGTCGAGGCTCATAGCTACCCAAGGTGGCAGGAGCCTTTTTCTTGTTTTAAAGGTGAGCATGGAATATAATTGTAGATAGATAATCGCTCTTATATCAGCTATCAGCATAGAGCACTCAAGAAAGAGAAGCAAAGTATGTTTATAAGAAATAATCAAATAAGATTTAAACAGCGTATGAAAGAATTGATCTTCGATTATTTAGTTATCATTCTATATCTGTTTGTAATATTTTTAGTGTCAATAGCAGTTTATTTACTGCTTTTTCAATGGAATTCCTAAAATGAGTGAGCCACAGTACAGCCTAATTGTCTTATTGACATCGGTTATTCCAAATTATTTTTGATCTTTGCTTATTTCGGATTACTCAAAGGATGGCAGTATTGTAAACAAAAAGCCGGTTTTAAAAACTCATCTATAAACATAAATCTTTCAGAGCAAGCTTTTATAAGAAACTTAATCAAAATTTTTACCATGGCAAATAGGGACATATGAGTACGATTCATGGAATCTACTTGACTTTGACTTATGGTCAATAGTTCTATTTTTATAGGCATAGCTTTGCTATTTTGTTATTGCTAATGGGATTTATGCGTAATGATAAAAGACATCTAGGCGATTTATAGCTCAAAACCCAGGTACAGAATAATTAGAAGTCAAATAACTGTTGTTCCTTTTATATTGCAATTTATATCTCGTTCACCGAAAACAGACAAAATCGCAGAGAAACCAACTAGAACACTGAGTTCTGCTATATTGACAGAATTTTTCACATATGATAGCATCTAAATATAATTAAATAGTATTCGAAAGGAGGAATTAGGTAAATCCTAAGCGGTCCCGCCACTGTGAAGACTTTAATGTCAAGCCAGATTACTTTTTGAGATAGCCACATTTATTCTACGAGCGATGGATTGTGTTGACTGTTAAACTAGTTGTCCCTCAGGTTTGAGCTATGGCGTAGGCTTTTAATCTACAAGCGCTTTACAGTGCTTTGATTAAGAACGAGCTTGCAAATACAGGAGCATCATTGCGCTGGTACGCTTTTTGTTTGCCAAGCAGAATAAAAGGAATTTTGTAAAGGAGAACTAGTATGAACAAAAGGTTTTTAACCAAACTATTCAGCTTGATGCTCGCATTAGCTCTTGTTCTGCCAAGTACTGGACTAAATCAAGTATTTGCGTCGGATAATGAAGCAGAAGTGACTACAGCAGAGAAGCCGTAAGCGAAAGCCCAACGAGTAAGAAATTAGCTAAGTTCGCAGAGAAACAGTATTCCGTAGAGGGCACTGTCGGAGAGCAAAAAGGAACTAGTGCTAAGAGGGCTTGCTGAGGATGGCTCAGAGCTAGACCTAGACCTTGAGGTTGAGGTTCCAGAAGGCTGGAAGCCTGATGTAGATGTTACTGCTAGTAACAAGCTTACAATAAGGGATAAGGGCAAAGCGTGGAGCTCACAGTGCATAGTAAATGATAAGAGCAGCAAGGATGTAACCGTTAGAGTTTATATCGAGTTTATGAGCCTGTTTCAGAGGATCCGTTTGTCGGAACTCTTGCTCAGTGGAATTTTGATAAGACAACCAATACGCTTAAGGGATTTTAAGGATAGAACAATCCTACGGAAGTTGTAATTCCTAAGACAATTGATGGAATTCAGTAAAGCACATTGATAAGGATGCGTTTAAGTTTATCTATTTGGTGGGAATAAAAACAGAATTACAAAGCTGACCATACCAGAGGGTATCCAAAGCACAGGCTATATGTCATTTCAGGGTAGATCTAAGCGAAATAGTACCTGTCACTTACACGCTTTGGTGGAAGAAGCTTTATGGCAACACCAATTCTAAAAAGGTAGAGTTTGCAGATGGCATAAACCTAGAGGTCATAGAGCGATGCCTCAAAAACACAGGACTTGAAAGCATTGAACTTCCTGACTCAGTAAAGAAAATTGCGGTGTTCAATGGTTCTCATCTAAAGAGCATCAAAATGAGCGATGGCGTAGGAAATCGGAGACCAAGCATTTTCATTCACCTACTTGAGGAGTTTACAATGCCTACAGGCCTTCAGACTTTGGGTAAGGCTTCAAGAAATAGCGGCGTGTTCTTCAGGACCTTCAGTGAAAAGACTGAGTATGCAAAGGGAACAGAAAGATTTACAAAGGTCTACGATAGCACAGGCAAAGCAAATGTTTTAAATACAAGAGCAGTAGTAAATCCACAAGCTCAGTAACGATTAAATTCCAGGATGAAAATGGCAAGACTATCAGTGAAGATAAGACCCTATGTCGGTGCAGAAAAAGAATAAGCTTGTTGTTGAGAAAATCCCTGGAAAGTACTTCACAAGAGAGGTATATAGCACTGGTGCAGGTGATGGACACTACTACACAGACTACCTAAATCCTTTTGTTACAAATGGTGCAAAGGTATACTCAGATGACGCTATATCAAAGGCAATCATCGGAGATAACTACTATACAGTAGGTAATAGCTATGAATTTACGCCAGAATACATCAAAGGGTATATCACACCCGAGAAGGTAACTAAGACTATATCAAAGGATGACCACGAGATAGTATTCCATATAAGGAAGCTGAAAAGGTTGAAGTTAAGTCTGAGGGAGAAGGACTCAGCTGATATCGAGGGCGATAAGGAAAGCGTTGGAAAGACAGTAAACTCACACTTTACGAGCCATCAGGAAAAGAACTTGATAAACTTCTTTTAAACGATGAAGACATAAAGGCAAAAAAGCTAGCTTTGATGGACTAAAATATAGTGGCTCATTTGAGGTAAAAGGAAAGACCTTAATAAAGGCCGTATATAAGGATGCGGGAAGTAGAAAATAAGCTGGAGTTCGATGTAGAAAAGACAGAACTTAAGCTTGGAGATAAGAGCAATTTTACAGTTAAATACCGCGGAAAGCCTGTTCAGCTGCCAAACGCAGATATTGAAATTACAACTGATGTTGATAGACTTCTAAAGATAAATGAAGCTGAGGGAAGCTTCAAAGGCTATAACAGCAAAGAATGGTAAACTAAAGCTTTCTGTGAAATCAAATCCAGCTCTTAATGCTGAAAAAGATATTCAGGTTGAGGCCATTGATGTTGATATGAGAATGGAAGATCTTCATAACACAGTTATAAGCAAGACCCCTGTAAAAATTGACAAGCTATACTTCACTGCAGGCGTTGATTACTACACCGATGTTGAGTTTGATGCACCAGTGCCTGCGCTTGCAATAGAAAAGGCCTTGAAGGCTAATGGTGTTAATCAGCATCAAAGGAAGAATTCGACTGTGGTGACAACTGCGGCATTGGATGAAGGTTCTAGGCAGGGACTTTTGGACAGGTATCAATCCAAACGGAAGCTTTATGTATTCTGTTGATAACAAAGATGGCCGATAAGGTAATATCGGAATTTGAGCTCAAGGGTGGAGAAAACATCTGTGTTTTCTATGATGATAACTGGATGGTAAGAACTGATCTTACTTTCTTTGACAAGGAAGAATATGTAGTTGAAGAGGGTGAGGAAGTTGAATTCACTTTGATGGGTTCAGACATTGCACGGAGCAGATGATACAGCAAAAAGCCAGTTAGTGGCGCAGTGCTAGAAAGCTTACTGAAGGTTCTAATGCTCCAAATGTGAGCGAGGCAAGACGGATGCTCAGGGTGAGGTTAGCTATAAACTTGAGAAGGCTGGTGAATACAAGATTTCAGCAGTAGATCGATGGCAAGTCAATTGCAAGACCTTACGCTAAGGTTGCAGTTAAGAAAACGTGCGGAAGATCAGGAACTTAATTTCGAGAGACACGAGTCTAGAAAATAAGGATCAAAAATGTGAACTTCGACTTTGATAAGACGTCTCCTTCGTAATAGGCGAAGCTAAATCACTGTATTAAAGCTAGATGTCGACATCTCAAATATGTTTAAGGCAAGGTAATTACTGAGGAAAACCGTGTAGGAAGCTTAGTACTTGAAGAAGATGGAAAGCCAGCTAAGGAACTAGAATTTGGCAAGGATTATACAGTAAGGGTAGTATAATACTAAATATAAACGGTAGCTACTTGAATAGCCTAAACGCTGGAAATTACAGACTTAAGCTTAAGACTAAAGCAGGCTTTTGCAAGCATAGGACTAACAGTGCACAATCCAGTACCAGCACCTAATACTGGAAATCAGCCACAGGTTCAGCCAGGCAATGGCTGGGTAATCCTTCTGTAGGTCCAGCAAATACAGCTAGAAATAAACATGCTAAGGGAGTTTTGACAGGGATTTCTCAGGTTTTACAGAATTACATAATTATAGGAGGAATCACACTTGTAACTATAATAATAGGACCTGTAGCGAGAAGGAAATATAATCTAAAACAAATAAAAACTAACAATCAAAAAGACGGTGACTAGTGATGTAACCACCAAAGTTTGACTTTTTAGCGTAGCAGTTTATATAGTCGCAACGCTATGTTTTTATGTCCAAACCTAAGGATACACTGTCATACAGATTGAAATAAAAATCAAAAACACTTGTTAGATATAACTAACTTGTATATGATAGATACCGACGGACCGTCGGTTAAATAGGAGGTATTCATATGTGTTTGACGTAGACTTAGCGAGTCTGAAAGAAAAATGAAATAATGAATTCAGCTGTCGATGTAATAACCCAAAAGGTCTGGAAAATGCAACGATGGAAGAGATTATTGCTGGTACTAGTTTATCAAAAGGTGGTGTCTACCACTATTATAAAAACGTCAACGAGATTTTTAAAGATATTATGATCTCGGGAATTGAATATAGAAAAACAATTATAAAAGAGCATATGGATGAGTGTAAAAGGGTCACGAAATGGAATTTATAGCAAAGCAATTTGTTGATAAAATCATAGATGATAACCCATATATGCCACTTTATGTTGAGTTTCTTATTGCAAAGAAAAGAAATCCTGAGCTAGAGAAAATGATGCAGGAGCTCAGGAGCTGACTAGCGATAGATTTAGTATGGAAATGGAGGATGAATTGGGTATGGTCATTTGATGAAAACATATTTAATGTTTCTACTGATGTAATGAATGCACTTATCCTTGCATCTAATATTTTGAGGAGCTAGATATAACTTCACAAAAACAGACATTTTTTTAGAGAGGATGTTTCTCAGTATATTTAAAGAAGGAAAAGGAGAACTGATATGGACATATATAAGAAATCGTTTAGATACGTACCCGAGTATAGGGTGTTTGGTTATTTAGCAGTCCTAATATCTGCTATTTCAGCATTTATTATGGTGCTTGGATACCATTACATATATAAATTCTTTTGATGAAGTTATAGTCAAAGACAACCTTGAAAATGCAAGTGCTTATGCAATAAAGATTGTAATCTATTTGACTTAGCGACTATATTATACCTAATCTCTGGGTTAGCCTCACACAAGCTAGCTTTTAGGTTAGAGACAAATCTTAGAAAAGAGGAATCGATGGCCTAACAGATTCGAGCTTCAGATTCTTTTGATACTAATCCGTCAGGTCAGATTAGAAAAACAATAGATGATAATGCGATGATGACACATACAGCTGTTGCGCACATGATTCCTGATAACTCACAGGCAATTTTGACACCTATACTTGCAATAGTTCTAGCCTTCTCGGTAAGCTATTAGAGTAGGATAATCATAGTTATTTTTGACCATTGTAAGTGCTCTAATACTAAAAAGCTATGATGGGTAATTCTGAGTTTATGAAGGTATATCAAGCTGACACTAGACAAGCTCAGTTCAGAGACAGTAGAGTACATAAGAGGCATGCAGGTTGTCAAAATCTTTGGAACAAAAACTAAACTCATTCAAAGCTCTTGACGAGTCTATAAAAACTATTCGAAATATGCCTATGACTACTCACTTTCCTGCAAGAAACCATATGTCATATATCAATTGATCTTTCCCGGTTTAATTGCAATTATCAGCATACCGCTAAGTTTTTTTCATTACAGGCATTGGAAACCCTAAGAATTTTACCGTTGAGCTGATTATGATATTTTTATCAGTGGTGTAATAATGGTTTCTTTCATGAAAAATCATGTGGGCGAGCATGAATATTTTCAATGCTAAATATGCAATTGAGAATCTAGAAGCCTTGTATGACAAAAATGCAGGAGGATAAGTTGACATATGGAAGCAGAACACGTTTTGATAACTATAATATAGATTTTGAAAATGTGACATTCTCATATGGAGAAAATACAGTAATCGAAAAACCTCTCGTTCTCGCTTCTCGAAAAAGCAAACTTACGCACTCGTAGGACATTCAGGTTCTGGTAAATCAACAATAGCAAAGTCGCTATCAGGATTTTTATAGGCTTGATGCTGGAACAATCAAAAAATAGGAGGATACCCTCTTGAGGAATATACTAAGGAAGCAATCATACGCAATATTTCATTTGTGTTCCAAGATAGCAAGCTATTCAAAAAGTCAATATTTGACAATGTTGCCATAGCAGATGAAAAGTGAATAGAGAAGATGTCATGAAAGCACTGAGTTTAGCTGGTTGCGACGAGATTTTAGCTAAGTTTAAGGATAAGGAAAATACAATTATTGGCTCAAAGGGGTTTATCTTTTCGGGAGGAGAAAAGCAGAGAATTGCAATTGCAAGAGCTATTTTGAAGAACTCACCTATAGTAATAATGGATGAGGCGAGTGCCTCTATAGACGCTGATAACGAGTACGAATTACAAAAGGCTTTTTAAGAATCTCATGAAGGATAGAACAGTAATCATGATTGCCCATAGACTAAGCAGTATTCAAAATGTTGATGAAATAATAGTTTTGGAAGGCGGTAAGGTGGTCGAGCGTGGAAGTAATGATTCCTTGATTGAAAAGCAAGGAATATATAGCGAGGCTACTTCGTCTATATGAAACAGCAAATGATTGGAGGGTGTAAATGAAAAACTATTTTAAAAGAAGATATGCCCTATCCGAGCAGGGTGCAAAAAATGTTACTACTGCATCTTTAAATTGTACACTTACTTACTTTGCAAAATCTTGCACCTATGTTCATTTTAATGATAGTGTTCGATCAGCTGATTCTGGGGAATGTGCATGCTACTTGGCAATATATCTGCATGTCAATCGCTACACTGATAATAATGTATTTACTCCTATCAAAAAGAGTATGTTAGCCTTTATAACGCTACATGCAAAGGAGTCTGCAAAGTTGAGAACAGATATTGCTGAGAATCTTGCAGACTTACCACTTGCTTACTTTTTCAAAGCATGATCTATCAGATTTATCTCAAACCATCATGGTCGATGTGAATTCGATTGAACATGCCTTGAGCCATTCAATACCCTAAGGTTGTCGGTATGTGGATTTTCTTTCCTATTATGGGTCTAATGCTTGTAATTGGAAACTGAAGCTTGGACTTGCAACAATAATTCCCTACACTTGTGAGCTTTATAGTAATCCCGTTGAGCAAGAAGAAAGAGATCACAGCTAACAGTAAGTACTACAAGGTTTTGAGAGAAAACTCTCTGAGCTGTTTCAGGAGACCATTGAGCTACAGCAAGAAATAAGCGCTTTTAATCAATCTAAGAATGTTAAGAAAAGTCTTTATAAAAAAATGGAGGAGAGTGAGAAAATCCATTTCAATGTCGAGATGATGTCGATGGTTCTTATTGCAATATCTACACTTTTTGCATATATCAGTGTAGCGGTGGTAATACTTATCGGAATAGAACTTCTCATGCGTGGTGAAATTTCTTTATTATACCTTGTGCTCTACATTATAGTCGCTATCAAGGTCAAGGAAATCTTTGATATATCAAAAGAAGGTATCCTCGAAATGTACTATATTGAGCCAGCAGTAAGACGCATAAAAGAGATTAAGGATGCTGTATTGCAGAATGGTAAGGATGTTAAGCTTTCTAACTTCAACATTGAGTTTAAAAATGTATCATTTGCGTACGACAATGACACACACAGGTGTTAAAAAGACGTGAGTTTTACAGCAAATCAGGGTGAGGTTACTGCTCTTTGTAGGTGCATCTGGCTCTGGAAAAACATCCATTTTGAGATTGATATCAAGATTATACGACTACGATGGTGGAAAGTATTTTGATAGATGGAAAAGATATAAAGACATATCGACGGATTCTTTATTCAAGGATGTTTCAATTGTATTTCAGGATGACGCTATTTAATACAAGTGTTATGGAAAACATCAGACTTGGAAGAGAAGATGCAAGTGATGAAGAGGTAAGGAAGGCTGCTAAGCTTGCTAACTGCATGGACTTTTATTGAAAGGCTTCCTGAAGGCTTTTGATACTGCTATAGGTGAAAATGGCGCAGAGCTTTCTGGTGGTGAGAGGCAGAGGCTCTCGATTGCAAGGGCATTCCTCAAGGATGCTCCAATACTGATTTTAGATGAGATTTCAGCTAGTCTTGATGTTGATAACGAGAAGAAAATTCAAGAGAGCCTAAACAAGCTGATTAAAATAAGACGGTAATTATAATATCTCACAGGTTGAAATCCATAGAAAATGTTAACAAGATTGTTGTAATAGATAATGGTGTTGTTGAAACTTCAGGCACACATGATGAACTAATGAATAAATCAAAGGTATATAAAAACCTAATTCAAAAAACTAAGCTTGCAGAGGAGTTCAATTATTAGGGAGAAAGAAATAGAAAATATCAAAAAGGTGATATGTACCCAGAATCCTGGACACATGTTATGAACTGAAAGCGGAACACATGGATGTTATCCTGTACCTTACAGGTGGCATCCATTTTGTTTTTCTTTTGTATTCTTTCATTGTTGTAATAACTTATGTATTCATCTAGTGCTTTTGAAAAGCTCTCAAATGATTCATATTCTTTCTCGTAGCCGTAGTACATTTCATTCTTTAGACGTCCAAAGAATGTTTCCATAATGCAATTATCTATGCAATTGCCACGCCTAGACATTGATTGGATAATTCCTCTGTTTTTTAGTTCCTGACGATAGTAATTATGTTGATATTGCCATCCTTGATCTGAATGAAATATTAATCCTGTAAGTGATTTGAACTTTTAAATGCCATCTCTAACATTCTCTTGATTTGATTTAGGGTTTGGACTCATCGATAAATCATATGAAATAACTTCATTTGTGTACATGTCAATTATCGGAGAAAGATAACACTTTCCCCATGAAAAGTTAAACTGAGATACATCAGTTGTCCACTTCTGAAGTGGTGCTGTTGCTGTAAAGTCCCTATCTATTATGTTTGGTGCTACTTTACCTACTTCACCCTTGAATGAGTGATACTTTTCCTTAGGTCTTTTGCCTTGCAATCCAAGGGAATGCATGATGCGTTGTACTCTTTTGTGATTAACAACATTTCCACGCCTTAAGAGTTCTCTATACACTCTTCTCACACCATATCTGCCTTTTATGCTGATCAAATATTTTTCTTGATTTCTTCAGTGAGTTCAGCATTTCTAAAGCCTACAGTATCAACTTTACTGATTTCGTAGTAGTAAGTTGATTTAGGCATATTTAAACCTTTTAGTAGGTGCTTTAATTGGTATCCTTCTTCTCTGAGCGCTTTGATGATTGCTGCTTTTTCGCCTTGAGTTGCGCAGCCCATCTTTCTTGTCTCAAGGCGATCCTTTTTTTTACTACTTCAATCTCCGCTTTCATTGTCTAATTTCTGCTCTTAGTCTGATTAACTCTTCACGTTCTGATTCAGTTAAAGGCTTGGGTTCAATCGTTTTCTTTTTCATATCAGGGTTCTTGCTCTTGCGACCTTTCTTTTCATTCACAAGACCATTGTAACCTAATTCTTTGTATTTGCGAACCCACGTATATAGCATTCCATTATTTATACCTGCAGAAACAGCAACTGATTTGTAGGATTGTCCTGCTAATACTTTAGCAACTAATTCATATTTCGCTTCAGGGGTCCACACTTTGTTATTACCTAAGTGCTTTAATGCATCTGGTCCATTTTGTTCTTCGATACGAACCCAGTATCGAACCATTTGATGAAAGTTTGATGTTTTTATTCCTTCTGGTGTTTCAGGCCATATTCCTTGTCGATATAGCTCAATACACTCTAACTTATACTCATGACTGTAACGCATGAAAATACCCTCCTTACTGGGTGTCCAGTAAAGAGGGTACATATC
>BNJU01001471.1_pt1 | contig 11659 bp, 21 predicted proteins | sample 8539281 | NCBI WGS metagenome assembly BNJU01 (sample SAMD00202456, study PRJDB9452) | human saliva metagenome | isolation source: human saliva | place: Japan
ACACAAAAAAAGTTTATACTCTCTATTTTAGTTTACACAAAAATTCTGTACACTCTCATTTTTTTAACTTTTTATTCTCTTTCTTTAATCAATTTATTTAATTCCAATAAATCTAAATACACTGAATACTCAAATATTTCCCTTTTATCATATTTATAAATTCTAACTATATCATTTATATCACTTAAATCAAGATTTTTCATAATTAACTTTTTCTTTGAGCATTTTTATATTTATCATAATGTGTAAATTCATCAGCAGTTTTTCCTACATTTATTTTTATCAAAAATTTTTATCTTTATATAAATACTCAATAAGTCGATTTAAAAATTTTTTTAATTCTTTTTCTAAATCATATTTCTTTTTAACTCTATTTCATAATTTTTCTATATTATCTAAATTAAGTAGGAAATTAAATTCATTTGTCAAATACATAATAAAAATGTGAACTATAACTATAATTACATGATACTTGTTTTGGTGATTTATAAAACCTCATTATCGTATAATCTCCTATAAACCTATCATATAACTCTATCTTTTTATTTATCATTTCTATTTTTCTTCTAACTTTTTCTGATTTATCAGTTTTTAAATTTAAATGTATCATATTTCTAATTTCTCTTATCAAAATTGAATTTGAGTCTTCTTGTACAGAAATAGACTTTTATTAACTTTTTATTACTACCACAACTTTCAATACCATAATAAAAAGCGTCTCCTATAATTTCATATATTTTAATAAAATTAATATTTTTATAATCACTTCCATTTCCTTCAATCGTTCCTCTAAAACCATCTATATATTCAGAAAATCGACCATCAATAATAGAATTTTTAAATTTTGTATTAGTTTCAAAAGTATTCGAGTAATTCGAATAACTCAAACAATTAAAAACTAAAAATAATATTATACATTTTTTCATTGATATATCACCCTATCTTTAGATTTTATTCCTTGTTCATGTAAACCTTTCGTTTCTGTTTCTATAGCCTCTTTTTCTGACATATTCATGGTATTAGAAAATGGTGCATTTACATTATTTTCAGTCATCAAGGATAATGTTAAAAAGTTTTTTTCAACTGATATTTTTCAGATGAAAAAATGTTTTTGCTTTTTTCTGTTCTTCCGATTCTCTCACTTTCGTTTTTCAGCGATATAAAGCCTTACAAGGCTCAAGGCTATTAAACTATGCCTTAACTTCTTTTCTGTCCTGTATGGCATTCCTATGCCTGTTCTGATTGATATTAACAAAGCCCAGCCTTTCCTTTTTTTCAGATGAAAAAAGACTCCATTCAATAAAGAATAGAGCCTTTTCTTCTGCAAATTTCTTATTTCCAAATGAAACAGTTAGTTTTCTTTTCTTAAAATTATTGTACCATAAATCAAATAATATTTCAAACACTAAAAATTTATTTTCATTTTAAAATTATTCAAATGTAATCTATTTCAATACTGGCCAGAAATCCTTATTAGCTTCAATTAAGTCATCCAATATTGCTTTTGCAACAGATGCACTCGGTACAGTTCTTGACAATGTAATTGCTTGCCAAAGTTTTTGGTATGAACCTTCAATCCATGCTTCTACTGTCAATTTTTCAACTGATACTTGTTGTTCCATTAATCCTTTTTGGAATTGAGGAATTCTACCTTGAACTATTTTTTCAGGTCCATTTGAACCTACTATACAAGGTACTTCAACCATTGCAGTTGGATCAAAGTTTGAGATTGCTCCATCATTTTCTACGATTAATAACATTCTTTCTTTTGTATCATAAGCGATTGCTCTTGCCAAGTCAACTATATATGAAGCATGATCGTCTACGTGAAGTTTGCTATCTTTTGCTGTTCCTTTTTCAGCGATTGCTCTACATTCTCCGAATACAAATTTTTCTCTTCCTTCCATTACTTCATTTGCTCTTGTATGGTTAGGATTTGAATGTTCTACAACATAGTCAGGGAAGAAATAGTATTTTAAGTATGTGTTTGGCAATGTTGTAGGGTCAATTGCAAATACATCTTTTGCTTTTGTAAATGTATCATTCCAGCTTGCTTCTGTATTTTCTCCTTCAATTGGTACATTATATCCAACTTTTGCAACTTTTTCCTTTAACGCAGGCATTAAATCATTTCCTTGTTTATCTCTAATGTCTGTCCACCATCCAAAGTGATTTAATCCAAAGTATCTGATTACCATGTCTTTTCTTGATTTAAGTCCAAGCATTTCAGCCATTCTTATTTCAATCCCAATTGGCATGTCGCAAATATTCAATATTTTAGAGTTTGGACGTAATCTTCTAGTTGCTTCTGCTACGATTGCTGCAGGGTTTGAATAGTTTAACATCCATGCATTTGGTGAATATTTTTCCATATAATCAACTAACTCGATAACTCCACCAATTGAACGCATTCCATAAGAAATTCCTCCAGGTCCGCAAGTTTCTTGTCCTAATACTCCGTGTCTTAAAGGTATTTTTTCATCTTTTTCACGCATTGCATATTTTCCAACTCTTATATGTGCCATAACAAAGTCAATATCAGTAAACGCTGTTTCAGGATCTGTTGTATAAACAAAGTTAATATCAGGTGCTTTTTCCTTTATAATAATGTCACAAGCTTTTGCTATAACTTCTTGTCTTTCTGCATCGTTATCATAAAATTTTATTTGTCTAATCGGAAATTTATCTAAATTTTCAAGTAACATCAACACAATTCCTGGAGTAAATGTACTCCCTCCACCAGCTACTACAATTGAAAATTTCTTCATAAATGATCATCTCCATTTCTATATTTTATTAATTTTTATTTCCTATTTACATTATTATAATAACACATTTTTTTTTTAAAGTCAACACTTTTATATAAATATTTTTTAAAAATTTAAAAGTATTATACAAACCTTTTGTATTTATTGCTATTTTTTTCTGTTTAGTGTATAATTAAGTTATAATACTTAAAATTAAACTTAAAAATTATATGAAAGGTTTATATAAACGAATGAATAAATATGAAAAAGTATATCACGATATTAAAGAGCAAATTAAAAATGGACCCCTGAAATCAGGAGATTTTCTAAAAAAAGAAGATGATTTGGCAATGGATTATAATTTTTCCAAACTTACTGTAAGAAAAGCTCTTGCTATGCTGGAAACGGAAGGTTATATTCAAAAAGTGAAAGGAAAAAAATCAATTGTACTGGAGAAAAAAAATTTGGAAAATATTTCTCTGACTTCAATTCAAACTGTACAGGAAATTAGTAGACTTCAAAATATTAATCTTGAAACTGACTTAATCAGTTTATATATTGTTCAAGGGGATAAAAAATTAATGAAAGAATTTCAAGTTTCTGAAAGTGCTGATTTTTATAAAGTTGTTCGTACAAATTCCTTAAATGGGGAAGTCCTAAATTATTCTATTAGTTTTTTTGATAGAAGAATTATACCTTTTTTGAATGAAGAGATTGCTAAAAAGTCAATATATGAATATCTAGAAAAAGAACTAAAGTTAAAAATAGCCTATTCTCGTAGAGATATTAATTTTAGAAAAATTACTCCTGAAGAACAGAAATATCTTAAATTAAAGGATATAAACATGGTTGTTGTTATTGAAACTCACGCTTATCTGTCAAATGGTACATTATTTCAATACGAAACTATTATTCATCATCCTGAAAAATTTACTTTTACAGCTATCGCCAAAAGATAATGTAAATTTTGATATTTAAATAAAATAATCATAACTTTTTAAAGTTTATTAGTTTACTATAAATTACCAAATTTTTAATGAAAAAGAAAAAGGAGCATTCGCTCCATTTTTGAGTTTACACAAAATTTTGGACACTCTCCAGAAAAAAATCATCTATACATGTCATATCTCTGAACATTTCTGTCATATATTTTTAAATCACTTTTGCAACACTTTTTAAGTCAGATTTTTATATCTTCTTTTTATATTTTTCTTTTCATTAATTTTTAAATAGAAAAAAATGACACTATTTTACATAAAACTTTTTATTAGATTTTTTTATGAATATTTTTCTGACTGACTTTGCATTCCTTTATCGTATATTTTTTTCATACTTACTACCTTCAAAAGTTGTACTTAATTCTCTTTCTATAAATCTCTTAAAATATTTGAAAAAGTTTTTGGAAGTTCTAATATGTTTTCATAATAACTTTCATTTTTATTCTTAATCTCTCCGAGTATTTCATTTCTTGTTTCAGCTTCAACCTGATCTAGTTCCTCATCTGTAATAGTGTCCATGATTTTATCTTCATCCACATAATCTCTTATCCAGTTAAATTTCTCTTCTTTGTTCATAAGATTAATAGTTTTTAACTGCAATTTGTTCCTGCTCTGTTTCAGTCATATTTTTCAATAATTTCTCTTCTAAATGCACTATCATTTTTTTAAACTTATTTTTAGTCTGTTCTCTGAAATAAGGATCATTTTTTTAACTTTTTCTGATATTAGTCTATTTTTTTCGTCATCAGATTTGTATTCAATTTTGATTTCAGTAAGTAGTTTTTCTAGTTCTTCAGGATTTTTCTTCAATTTCTTTTTTTCTTTTCCTCTTTTATTTTTTACTACAACTTTTTTTAAAAACTCCTTATTCTTTGATAATTGAGCTTTCGCTTGTTTTATGTATTTCTCATCATTTAACATTGCATTATATTTTAAGTTTTTTTGACTTTTTCTTCCAGTTCTTTAATTACTTTAGGTTCAAGAATGAAACTTGCTTCATATTCATCACGTTTTTTTCATTTTCTACTTTTTCTTTAACTTCATCATCTATTTTTTTGGCTATTACGATACATTTTAAGATATTCTTGTTTTACTGTTTCTCTGCACTCATTTTTGAATTAAAGGGTCATTTCGATAGGTTTGATTATATTCTTCGATTAGTTCATTTTTTGGCAACTTTTTGGGCTTCGGTTTTGTATTTTTGCTATCTTTCTTCCAGATATTTTGCAACTATTCCTATTTTTTTCTTTTATTTTTCTTCTTCAAATCTTCTAGTTCCTCTTTTAGCCTGAGAATTTTTCTCCCTTTAATTTTTTTCTTTTTTTCTTGCTGTATCTTATTTTTTTCTCATCATTCCAATTTTCCCTTTCTTTTTTTGATGTTCTGTTTCTTCTCTCTTCCAATCCATCCTTTTATTTTTCTTGTTCAGATTCTTCAATTTTTCCAGGTATTTCTTTTATTTTCTCTTACTTTTTTTCTTCATCAGCAATAATTTTTTTAATTTCCTTAAGCTCTTTCTGTGTTTCCTTAAATTTGACATTAGCTTCATTAATTTTTTTGGTTTCTTTCAATCAAATTTCCATGTTTCTGCTCATCTTTATCCAAAAAAAGCTTCCAATTTTTTTCATATCTTCCTTAGATAAAAAAATTTTTCCCCGAATTTTTTTATATTTTCAATAACCTTCGGAAAAGTATAACATTGTATCAGCAAAATGTCTATTTCTATCTCTTGTTTTGATTAATTTTTGTGTCCTCTTCATTTTCTCATCAAATTCATCACTTGTCATCTCCTTTTTTTCTTGAGGACATTATAATCATGGTAAAATTTTTTTCAATCAATTGATTTTTAGATACTTTATTATCCAAAAAAATCTTTTTATCAATTTTTTTCTTTATCTTTTTGAACTTGAACTTTAACAGCTCTCAAATTCTGTCCTCGTGCAAGTGGATTTTTCTAATTTCTCTACCATATCTATTTTTCTCGCCTAACATCACTTCAAGATTTCTTTTTATATCTAGTAATTATTTCATTATCTTTCAGTTTTTTTCATATAAATTTTTTTGTGTATATTTTTCATAAACAAGTCTAAAATCTGCATTTGCTGGAAACTCATAGTCTCTAGTATCTGTATTGGCATTCATTTTTTTAGCTGAAATTCTATTTTTCTTCTGCAATTTTTTTCATTATAAAACTGTGTTCTATAGTCTTCCCAGTCTTTATATTTTTGTTTTTATCTAAATTATTCTTAGTTATATTATTTTTTTCTTGTTATGACGATTGAAATCCTTTTTCAAATTTGCTTTTTATTTTTCTCTTCGTCAACGTCCCTTTCTGTATACAAAGCTTTTTTTCTCTTTTTTTCTTTTGTAAAGCAAACATTGCTTGTAAATGAGGTTTTGCTTCATCCATATGCACAACAGCATACACACATTTAGCATCTTTTCCCATCTCTTCCTTAACTTTCTCCAAATCATATTTAAAATACTCTCTCAATCAACTTCTGTAAGAAAAAAATGTTAAGTCATCTTTCAGCTTATTCTCAACTTCCCCATCAGCAATTTTTAGAATTTACAAGTATTATATCCTTACTCGTTTTTTTGTCATAATCGTATTTGCAAATTGATTTTTCCAATACATTGTCATTACGTTCAAGAATAATATTTTTTTACTGCTGAGATTCTGATTCACATAATTTTTATATTTTCCCTAATTCTCTAGTTGCTTCCTTAAATACATTCATCACGCCTGACTTGTTTGTCATTGAGGACATCTTTTTTATTCCATGATAAAATCCTATCTGATTCATACAAATTTTTCTCCTTTCTTTTAAATTTTTGGCATTAACATATATTTTTTATTACACAATCTTTTTTTGTTTTTGCATTTATATTTTAATTAATAAAATATAAATTGTCAAAAACAAGAAAAAGATATGTGTAATCCCGTTAGGGACATTTTTTCAAAATATCCCACGGGCAAGGTGGCTGCTGCCCCCATGACCCCCACTTCGCATTGCAAATAAAAAAACTATGTAAACGCCATTTTTGAAAAAAATTTTTTTAGTTTGCTATAATCATCTTGAACAAAAAAATTTGATTTGAAATATTCCAAAAAAATTAATTGATTTTGTATAAAAAAATCAAGAAAGGAGGAAAAATGACTGAAACACTTAAAGATACTGACTTGATGACATTAATTTCAATTGCCCAAAAAGATGAAAGCAAAACTATAGAAATAAAAAAACATATTATCAATACTATTCAAGATCTAAATACTTCAATTAATACAAAACAGAAAAAAATTAGATGAACTCGATAGAAAATCTATGAAGATAAAATTTGAGATGGATTTATCAAAACAGACAAAAAGATATGTATCAAAATGCTTTTAAAGAATTTTTTTCAAAGTAAAAAAAGAAGTGATTTAAAATAAATATCACTTCTGTCTTTTTACTATAAATTATTCATTTGATTTTTTTGTAATATCCATAAATACTTGGTTAGTGATGTTGTCGGTCGCGACCGACAACATCAATTATATAAATTTCATAATTTTCATTAATCTCTTTCACCTATTTTTTTATATAAAGATTTTTAAATTATATCGTCCGTCATGACGGACGATATAATTTAAAATTCTAATAATCTTAAAAAAACATATTATATTTGTAAAAATTATTCATTTATCTTTTAACAATTCATATTAAATATTATTATATATAAAGCTCATACTGAACAAAAATAACTTTTGGATAAAAAATATCAAAAAAAATAAAAAATCTTCTCAGAAACAAAAATTTAAGCACCGAAGATATTTTTTTATTTATAATCCCACCACTTGTACACTGTCATTTTTGATAATCCAGTATCTCTAATGCACTGTGCTTTTTTCCCTTCAGGATTATTTTTTCTCCATTCTTTTACCTGGTTTTCTTTAGTGCCACTTCCTTTAGGTCTTCCTCCCTCATTAATGTATTCGCCCATTTCTTTTCTTAGCTTTTTCATTCCTTGTAATAATTTTAAATGTGCTTTCTGTCTCCTTCCATTTCTTTTATTCTTAGGAATATCAACGTTCGTCAATTTTGCTATACTATCTCTAGGAAAAGTAAAATAGTTATCATGATAACAACTTAAAGCTGCCATAATATCATCAATTTCAAAATGATTATCTTCTTCTTCTGTTCTATTATCTAAAATTTCTAAAAACCCAAAAGCATCCCTTTCTAACTCTTCATAACTTATTCCCACACTTTTTAGCATAAATTGCTAAAGCCATAATCCCAAAATATCTATGACCTGCACTTATCTTTTCTATAATTTTCATTTTCCACCAGTCATATAAATCTCTTTTAACTATCCATTTTCTCTCTCTTGCTGGTTCTTTATTTACAACCCTTCTCTCATACCAATCTGGAAAATTTTTTTTATAATATTCTAAATCTTTATATTTTTTCTTTTCTTTGATAGGAAATTTAAGTGAGACATCAAATTTACAAAATGGAATCGTGGCTTTAAGTTCTTCAAGACTTGTTTTTTCTCCAGTTTTAAAAGCTCTTACAGGATAATTTTTTCCAAGTTTACTCCACGAACCTACACTTCTAAATCCTTGCAAAACTCCAGTCATATCTTTTTCCTTTTTAGAACTCGTATAATCATTCCAAATACGATCAATCAGAATCTCTTTAAATTCACGTAAAGTTTTTTGGTAATGTTTATACAATGGTAACGGCTCTTCTAAAAAATAATATAAATGAAGACCTCTACCGCTATTCACGATATATGTAGGATTAGGCAAAAGTCCATTTTTTATTTGGAATAGTAAATCTCTAATATTTTTTTGTTTTACATAATCCAAATCAATCGTAATAGCATAAAGTAATCTGGCATTAACACTTGTTCTTCTTCTTCCAAAATATGTAACAGGAGCAATAAGCCCAAAAGGAATATTAATAACCTTTTTGTAAATCCTCTAAATCATCAGTAATTATAAAATTCTTACTTTTCTTTTTTTTCTTATCAATCTGAATCCCAATAATATTTCCTTTAATGCTATGATTCTCTTTTAGATGTTCTCCTTTTTTCTGTAAACTACCTACAGGAAATAAATCCCTGTAAAAAAAGTAAAAGGATCAACCTCTTTAAATCCTCTTTCTTTTTAAAAAAATTATTTTTTTATATTTATACAACTCAATCCATTCTTCTTTTTCACCAAGTTCATACATTTTTTTCAACTCCAACTTTCTTATAACAATTCTATTCATTTATTTTTCTTTAAAATAACAATAAAATAAATACTAAATATTATAATAAATATATATTAATAAATATTTAAAAACCCTATACAGTCGCTTCGCTCCGCTTGACGCTTTATATTATCAATGAGTTTTTTTATACCTTTTTTTAGAATTATACAAAAAAATTTCTTTATTTTTTTCAAGAAGATATTCAATAAAATTTGAGATAGCTTCAGAATATACCAATAGGTTTAAAAATTTTTTTAATCTATAAATAATGGGGCAGTTATGTTGTCGGTCGCGACCGACAACATCCCTTTAATTATAAATTTTGTAATTTTTTTCTTTATTTTTTTATTTCTTCTGCTATTTTTATTCAATTGCTTTTTCTTTTTTTCTAATTCTTTTTTTGCCAAAAATATTTTTTTGTTTCTTTATGCTCTGTATTCTTTTTTTCAATTCAAGGTTTCTAAATTTTTTTCTTTAGGATTATCTGACGATATAATTTCTGTAATTTCAGATTCAATAAATACTGTATCATTATTAGTCATTTTTTTATTGCTCTATCAGGCAACTCAAGGATTTGTATATTCTCATTCCCGATATCTTTTGATTGTAAAAAAAGTTTATATTTTTCGTATAACCATATTCGCCTTATCTTTTTTTATTCCTACATTTTCTAACCATTTTCTCCAAAGACCTTCATTTTTTTATTATGATTTGCAAGAACTTGATTTGCTTCATAAAGAGCTTTTACTAAATTTTTTTCTATATGTACTGCGATTTTTCTCTGTATGAAATTTTATATTTTGCTCACAATCTATCAATTTATTTTTTTCCTCTTCGGTTACATCAAATTCATCATAATTAATATTATTTATAGTTTCTCTTTTGGCAATATCGTTTTTTTGGAAATTATTATTTTCTTCAAGATTTATTGATTTTTTTAGCATTTCTAACTTTTTTTCATACTAATCCTTCCCTTTTCATAATTTCCTCTCCTAAAGTTCTATAATCATAAGCACATTTTTGATTTTTTTAGCATAATCATAAATAGATTTATGCATCATGATAGCTTCACCTATCATAACAGTTTTTTTCTAATTTTGGTATTTAAAAAAATATTCTTTATAATTTTTCTTCTAATAAAGTATTTGAATATTGAGTAATTGCTGTGTTCGTTTCTGTACGTGTTAAAATGATCCCTGTAATTTTTTTCCCAAAATCACTTGCAAATTTAATTGTTGAATTTAGTGCTTTAAATTCATTTGATCCTGGAATCATAGGGATATAAATTTCTCCTGTATACACAGCTGATGCTGTATATGTATTAAAACTTGGTGCTGTATCAATTATAACAATATCATAATCTTGTTCGATTTTTCTTCAAAAAAATTATCTAGTAATGTATAATATAGTGGACCTGTATTTTTTTAATATCTATCATATCTTGTTCAATCTTTTCTCCACCAATTAATAAATGTAAATTTTTATTTATTTTAACTGGTTCAAATTTATTGTTACGTTCTAAAAGATAGTCTCCAAGCCCCTCATATCCTTCTATATTTACACCAAAATTATCTGTTAAATTTTGTTGCGGATCTGTATCAATCGCTAACGTTCTCAATCCTTTTTCTGCAAAAAACCATACTAAATTAAATACTGTAGTAGTTTTCCCAACTCCACCTTTATTGTTACAAATTGTTATTTTTTTCATCTTACGTCACCTCTATTTTAAAATACTGTCTAACTCTATTAATTTATTGTTTATATCATTATAACTTAAATTTGCATAAATAAGCGTATTATTAATACTTTTATGCCCTAAGACTTTTTTTAGTTCAGCTAATGACAGTCCAGCATTTAATAGATGAACTGCACGGCTATGCCTAAACACATGAGTGTGTGCAAATTTTTTGTCAATTCCTAACTTGTCAAATAACCTTTTAAGATAACGGTTTGTATGTTTTTCGTCTGCTCTACCATTTCTAGCATTTCTTGCAATATAATCATTTGTATTTAAACCAAGTTTTAACTGTTGTTCTAATAATAAACTGTAAAGTTCTGGTGAAATTACAATTTCTTTGTAGTCTTTAAATTTCTGTTTTGAATTATTTACTTTCATTATAATCAAATTTTTTTACCTTTATAATTTATTTTTTTGAATATCTGAATACTTAAGCGATACTACTTCATTGATTCTTGCTCCAAGTTCATATAATAAACTGAAAACTACTTTATAGCAAAAATCTTGCATTTTCAATTACTCTTTTTTTGTTTCAGATTCACTAAGATATTTAATTTTTTTCTTCTCTTTCTTTCATTTCACCTTGAATAACGATATCATTTTTTATCAAAAGTTACAATATTATTCATTATTTTTTTCCTCTCTATAAGGTTCTTATTTAAAATTAACACCCCTTTTTATATAATTATACAACATGAATTGTAAAAAAATCAATAAAATTTTTTTAGAACTTAAAACAACAAGGTGTGGAAATAATTCATTTTCCACACCTTGTTTCTAAACTTCTATTTATAAACAGACTTTCCACTTTTTTTCTGTTCAGACTATTAAATATTTCTATAACTATATTTTTAACAGAAAGATTTCTTTTTTTAACCATACAAAAACCTCCAAATATTATATAGTTATTTTTACCATATATTATTTAGAGGT
>BNJU01004190.1_pt1 | contig 11644 bp, 8 predicted proteins | sample 8539281 | NCBI WGS metagenome assembly BNJU01 (sample SAMD00202456, study PRJDB9452) | human saliva metagenome | isolation source: human saliva | place: Japan
CAGTTACGTATTGCTAATTGCGATAGTTTGGTACCAACTTGCATAGTAATAGCGGTTATGTTCATATGCTCTGGGCTTTGTCTGGAATGTTGACACATTGAAACAGTCTTTGACAAGAAGGACTTAGTGAAAAGATGACCCATTGATTATTTGATTAATTATTTATCTATTATCGTCATCACGATTGGAAAATTCAAGATGATTTATGTCGTCACTATGTTTTTGCACAAAATAACTCAAGCAGAAAATTTAGCTGAAACAACTGACTATTAAAGAAATTATCGGAAAAATTAGCATCAAGGTCAGCGAGAAATGGCTGGCATGACTTACATAAGCGTAATATTGATAACTATATTGGCTATCATTCTTTTAAACAGGCGCAATCTGCAAAATCATGAGTTTGAACTAGAAGATTTTAAGGAGTAAATTACCTCCATATGATTTAGTGGCTGAATGGAAAATGAAAGAGGACGCCTCCCCCTTTTTCAATAATACCAGCAATCAAATTATAAATTTTCTAGCCAACCTTGATATCTTTCATCTTACGCTATACTAATTTATTACTTTTGGAAGAGCATGTTGAGGGAGGTTGAGAGTAATGATTTGCTTTTATTATATACTTGCTCACTACCAGGTAAAATATGATGGAAGATATGGGCTTAGTAGGAGACAAAATGGATTGGTTATCAAGCCCAACACATAATTCCGCAGATATGGCTGATCACCTATTATACAAAATGGGTATGACGGATGATGCAAGTAATAAAAATTCCTGTCCAGCCAGATTCGTAGAGCGTTAGTCCATTATCAAGACATAGAGGTTATCACTCAATATAATGAATTTGTTCAAAACAGTTAGATAATATTGATGTAAATCAATCTCCTGCAATGTTGCAAAAGGTTAAAGAGTTACAAAGAAAATTAGGTATACTGCAAGATATGTGGTCTGCTTTATATCCTAAATTTGGCGCAACCAACTTTGGAAAAGATTTACAAAAATTTAGACTAATTATTGAAGGATGATTTTATGACTAATAATATGAAATTTTAACAAATATTCTATTCTCTGAAGACATAGAGCAATAAGAACAAGTTCAAAGTACAATAGTCTGAACAACTGTTCATCTTGTTAGACAATTATAACTGGGACAGGGCTTTGACCTTCCGCAAGCGGTACTCGATAATCCTGTTTGTACTAACGCTGTAGCGCTACTGGCATTTGATAGAGCGGACGGCTACTGTTTCCTTTTCGAGGGGTTCGGAGAATATTCCTCGCCAGTTTGCAAGACTTTGTGACGTCTTTTATAAAGATTTATGAGAACAAATTTGACGGAGAGCTTGGTTATTTGGCCTGAACTTAGTAAAGTGCAGAAATTTAAGTTGAAAACAACATCCAGATTTACTGACGATATTTCTAGACGGAGTTGACGGAGAGCATGTCCGTGTAACTTTATAAAGTAAACTATATATCGTATTATATTTGTGAAATGAAGAAAATAGACGATTGATTATTTTAAATGACACTTTCGGAAAGAGGGGCAGATGAGGAATGCTGGGCTTATGATTTTGTGACGGCATTAAAATTGCTTTTGACAAAATTCGTTCACAAAGGGATAAAGTTATAACGAAGTTCCAGGATGTCATTTTTTGAAGGTTTAGAAGATATCTACAGAAAACCGATGATTTTGGGTAAAGTTTTTAATGGTTAAAAATATATTACTAACAGGTTCATGGTACGATGAGATAAGCTCTTCAGTAGAAGAATTGAGAGAAAATTATGTGCAAGTACAAGATGAAAAGATTGTATCTTGTTAATTGCTGGAATATACTAAAAAGGAGATTTTCTGTAAAAATCTTTTGATTGACTTAAATGAATACCACTAAAGACGATGCTGTGCTTAATCTGTATTTTTGTTTTGTTCAGTCTGTATCATGAAGATTTAGGAAAATCAAAATTTGAATTTTAGCTAATGTCAGAGCTATGCTTTAACTTTTGTTTCCCGCGATTAATAGTCTGTCTTATAGTCATCCTCATTTGCTAGCTTTATGGGAGGATTGGGATACAGAGATGTAGCGGTTGCTATTCAGAGTAATTTAGACTCTTATTTGATTACTATGATGTTCTGCAGAAGAAGTCGACCTTGATGAAGTGGGACAGTATTATTTGATAAAGTCCAATCAGTTGATAAAAGACTTTATTACTATGAAAGGGACCGATTTTTCTTGGTGATTTAACAAAATCATCTTTCCAGCGTTTGTATATGGCGGCTAACCAAAAGGAACGTTTGGCTCTTTTATCCAGCCAAGTCTTCTTTCAGTCTTATCTGGTTATCATTTTCCACTTGAATATGGACAGGAAGGCGAGCAAGATTTACGGGAAAGCCTCAAGAATACGTAGACTTTCTGCTCAAAAGAGTGGAAAAAGTACAAAATATTTTTACATACAGCTTGTAGAAGTTTTAAGAGGACAACCTTCTTTTTTGCAGTGGGTAGAGTAATGACAGATAAAATAGAATTTTTAAACAAGTATACTTAAATTCTTCATGCAGAAATTGTAACAGATAAAGAAATATTCTAAATGCCCTTAACTAGATTTTCAAAAGAAGCACTTTGTCGGATAGTCGAAGAAAGAAAAGAAAATCCATCAATATCTGCTTTTGGCTAGTTAAGCAATTCTGTAGTAAACAGGGTCATAGGAATAAATCCTTTCTAGTAATGTTTCGCAACTTCACTATAACGGATTTATTCCTTTGTGTTTTACAAAACTATTTTACACTACCCAAAGTGGATGTGTAACATCGCTACTGTGTTTACACTCTAAGTATAGCGAATCTTAGTCTATAATCAATATCGAAAGCAGTTTGGGTGAAATATTTCCACCGCTCAGTGTAGTTATAAAGGTGTTGGAAATTATCGAGGGTCACTTGACGCGAGATCCTGTACATATGTTAGTAAGCATTCCACCAAGGATAAGTGTTTCTAGTTTTTACGCATTTAAAAGGTGGTGCGTGATTCATGATGTTTGACAGCACGCCAACCTAAAGTACATATGTTTAGCAACCGAGATTTCTGGGCGGAAGGCTATTACGTGAGTACAGTAGGATTTCTAATGAAGCCACCATCAAGAAATATATCCAAGAGCAGGAAAAGCATGATATAGCGTTGATAAATTGAGCAAAAGAATATGGAGGATCCCTTTAGATAGTGGTGGGTAATGCAAACACCCCTTGAGAGGTTTGAGACGAGTCAAGAGCAATGAGGTTTGAACAAGTGAAAGCCAGCGTCTTTAGCGCTGGCTGGTGATGTGGCTTATAGTCCTGGACAACCACCGTTAGACGGTGGTTATGATCCTTTTGTTTTTAGGAAAATCAGAACAAATAGAGGAAGATTTTGTGTATTTGTGATAAAAAAGCATGAAAGAAAGAATGTCAGAATTAGTAGAATTGCTCAATCGACACGCCTATGAATATTATACCGGCAGATAGGCCAAGCGTATCGGACAGCGAGTATGACAGACTCTATCGTGAGTTAGAGGAGAAGAAATGGCACCAACCGATATCCTGCCTGACAGTCCGACGCATAGGTGGGCGGAAGATTTTAAGTGATTTGAAAATATCCACACCAGTATCCTCTTTAGGTTGGTGGATGCTTTCACGTGAAGAATTACTACCTTTTGACCAGCGGTTCGCAAGGAATTTCCACAAGTTTCTTATCTTTGTGAACTCAGGATTGATGGGCTCTCTATTTCTGACCTATGAAAATGGAATCCGTAGCAGGAGCGACACGGGGATGGCTCTGTTGGAGAACATCACTGAAAATCAAGCGGGTCAAGGATATTCCCTGACTTTGAAAAAGAACCGCTGGACATTACGGTTCGCGGGAGAGTGCTACATGCCCAAGGCTCTTTGATGCGGTCAATCAGCTGCGGCAGGAGAATGGTGAGCCAGAGTTTGCCAACTCTCGAAATGCTGCAGCAGGAACCAAGTTGGACACAGCAGTTGTGGCCAAGCGCAACGAAAACCTTTCCTCTACCAAGAAGCCAGTCCGACTCAGGCTGACAGCCAAGCCACCTTAAACAAGCTGGCAGATTTGGACTTCAGTCAATCCTACTCATATTCTGGCGGGTTCTTATCGACTCAGTTTGGGAGTTATCGAAAGATTGCTCAGAGCGGGACAGTCTTCTTATAAGATTGACGTATTATCAAGGTCAATGACTTGGCTGTAAGAGATTGGCTTTACTGTCAAGGCACCCATATCCATCGCCTATAAGTTTGCTGAGGAAAAGGAACAGCTTCTGTCTGTTGACTGGACAGTGGTCGACAGGAGGCCATGACCTGACAGCCAATCTGACGCCAGCAGCTAGCGGAACGACCGTCAGCCGAGCGACTTGCATAATGGACTATATTGCGGAGAAGGATATTCGTGGAGCACACCGTTATCGTCTATAAAGGGAGATATTATTCCTGCTGTCTTGCGAGTGGTGGATCAAGCGTGTCTCAGAGGAGCTCCAGAAACCAAGTCACCGTCCGAGCTGTGGAGAGTGAGCTGGTACACTTGAAGATAAGAGTCGCCTGCGCTGCATTAACCCGCCTGTCTAGCCCAGATTAAGGAAGGCTTGATTCACTTCACAGCCCGGGATGCCATGAACATTACTGGTCTGGTCCAGCAGTAGTAGAGAGTTTTGCTCAAAATCTAGTCAAGGATGTGGCTGGAATCTATCGGCTGACGGTGGAAAACTTACTAGAACTAGAGAACTTTTATGAAAATCAGCAACAAATTGTATACTGCTATTCAAGTTCAAGGAGAACTCCTGAACGCCCTTGTCTGGCTTTGGGGATTCGCGTGGGAAGTAGCGCCAGTCGGATTTTGCTGGAGAAATTTCATGATATCTCGCTCATCTCAGGCCAGCCAAGAAGAGAGATTGCGGCGCTTATTGACAGCTCCTTGGAACTGTGGACTGCCTGTGCTTTACATACTCTGTTTTGAGCAGGAAGGTCTGCAGATTCTTTTGGCGGAGCTGCAGCAGCAGGTGTGAATCTAGACTATCTGGGGACAGGCAGCGGCTGATGCAGCCTCATCAGGTATGACGGTTGTTTTGACTGGTAAATTACAAAAATTGACACGCAATCAAGCTAAAGAAAAATTGCAGAGTTTGGGTGTTACTGTTTCTGGATCTGTTTCTACGGATCTGGTGAGTGGCTGCGCAGATGCCAAGGCAGCAGCCAGCCAAGGCTCAGGAGTTAGGAATTGAAAATTCGGGACGAAGACTGGCTTGATAGCTTATGAGGCTGAAGTATGAAGTTGATAAGATTAAACGAGCACGATTGATTTATAACCCGACTTCGGGACAGGAAACTACTAAGATTATAGCGAAAGTGTTTGACGTCTTTGAGGATGTGGGCTATGAAACCAGCGCTCACTGAAAACGATTCTCCAGCGCGCTCTTTTCTCGCTCAAAAGAAGCTGGTAGAGCAGCAAAAGCAGGATTTTGATTTGATTACGGCAGGCAGGCGTATATCGGTAACCATCAATGAGGTGTTACGGCGTGGCGACCCGACGAACGGTCGGAAACTGGCCTTTATTCCAACCGCAGGCCAACCAACGACTGCGTGCGCGTGCTCTGCAGATTCCATGGGAGACGGTAGCAGCCCGCAGCGTCACCGAAAAGAACCAGTATCATAAAGATGGGATATTGGCCGAGCCTGCAGTGCTATTTTATCAATATTGCAGCGGCTGGAACTTTGACAGAGCTTTGGACGTACAGCGTTCCTAGCGAGGGTCAAACTCGCCCAGGCTATTTTTGCCTGCGTAGCAGAAGAGCAGTAGCTCCTCGCCCTAAGTTCCGCAAGGTCCGTATCAAGCATTGACCACGGGTGTCTTTGAAGGGAAGATTTCGCCTGGCGTTTTGCGGGCTCTGACCAATTCTATCGGTGGTTTTGAAAAAGCCAGCGCCAGATACCACTAGACGACGGAATTTGTATTTTGATTTTTGGTCAAGACAGCTAATCTCTTTGACATGCTGGGAGTCTGATGATGCAGGCTATCAATGGCGGTCAGCACGTTGGCTGAGTACTCGTAGAATACCTCAAAACAAGCAAGCTGCAGCCAGTTTTAGACAAAAGGTCCATTTATGCTAAATTTGATGAGAGAATACGGCGGCGATACGCCTCGTTGGAACTGGAAGTGCTGTGGTCATTTGGTCAATGCCAATACTGATGAAATCAGTCAGACAGCCCTTTCAATAGAATAATTTTAGATAAGAGATGAGAAAACATGCTAGACTATAAAGTCTTTAGTCCATTACCACAATCCGACTGGAGATTATCTTTCCTAGTGGAGTGTGGCAGTGGCAACAAACCAATGGGGACAGGAAGCAGCCTTTTTCCAAACTTGATTATTTGTGTATCTAGGGGATGACTATCGTCAAACTGGGAACCCTTAGGTCACGCTCATGTGATTATCAAACGTTCAGACTGGTCTAGCCAGTCCTGTGATTATCATATTGATCTGTTACCGCCTCATCTGCTAACGGAAATTTGGCTGATTGAGGGAGATGCTCAGGTGTATTCTCTGCAGGCTGCAACGACAAGTCACCAATATTCACGCCGGCGTCCGCATAACTTTGATATGGCCTTGAGAACAGACTATTTCGATGAATGCTGGGGCTATCAAGGCTGGTTGGGACACTGTCAGATGGACATCGCACATATGTTTCAAAGTTTGGGCACTGACAGCTAGGAAGGTAGAGCTGGTAGTCTGTGAACTGGCTGACAATCAAGCTCCTGTTTATAGAATCTTCCCCAATGCAGGTGACCGATATTCTACGACTATAAGGAAAACACCATCGGTGCGTCTGGTCAACTGAAATAGCAGAAGACTTGACCGGTAAAACCTATCACTACCATGTTAGCCGGAATACCGTAATTTTTATACTCGAGATCCCTATACTGTTGCGACCAGTCCAGATGGCAGCGCTCAGCGATTCTGGAGCGGATGAGACGAAGTAGCTGGTTTTCAGGTCCGGCAGGAGCAAAGCTTTCTGGCGCTTGGACTAATCCAAATCAGGCAGTGATTTATGAGATGCACATTCAGGATCGGACCAGGTCGGAGACTTCAGGCGTGGATAGTCAAGCTGCGACAGGGACCTTCTTGGGAGCCCAGGTCAACAAGGCACCTCACCAATCATCTGAAGGCAAAAGACGGGCTGACTATATCAGTGATTTAGGTGTTAATGTCGTCCAGCTTCCAGCCTCGTCTCTGACCGTCACAAGGACTGCGATTGAAAAATGGAGTCTGATCTACAACTGGGGCTGTGACCCGCGCAGAATTAATCATGCGCCAGAGGACGAGCTTTCCAGCAATCCCTGCTTGACCCAGCGCAGGCTATCCGTGACTGAAACAATGATTTCAGGCGCTACCATGATGCGGGAATCTCTGTGACACTGGATGTTGGTCTGCAATCTCACATCTCTCGACCTATGATTCGGCTTCTTTCAGGCTCACGGGTACCGTATTACTATCGGATGAATCCTAACGGCTCTTTTCCAAAACGGAAACTGGGTGTAGAGACGGCCAGCGAGCACATGAAATGCTCCGCAAAGTTTACGATCGACTCTCTGCTTTGCGGTGTTCAGTAGCAGATGGCTTCCGCTTCGGACCTGATGATGGGAATTCATGATGTAGAAACGATGGATATGTTATCCGTCAGAGCGTCAAGTGGGATGAGGTAGATCGCGAACTGCTCTATGGAGAAGGCTGGGATATGGGAACAGGCCTGAGACCCGAAGACAAGGCTAAGAAGGACAATGCCTATCAGTTGCCGCGAGTTGGATTTTTCACCGATACAGAGCGGCTGCGGTCAAAGGAGCCGAGGTATACGGTGGCATCAAGGCTGCTTTTACTCAGTGGTCAGGCGACGGAAGATATCGTCGCTGGGTCGTCCTCGGCAGCAGTGAGCTGGCAGCTATCGCAGTCCTGATCAAGTCCTTAACTACGTGGGAGGCTCGACAATTTCAACTTCGCACGATTTGCTTGCGGAGCTGCATCCTGATGATGACAGCAGCTCGCACCAAAAGCGGATTGAGTTGGCAACCGCCGAGGAACCTGCTCGCAGGTATGCTTTCATGAGGTTGGACGGAGACTCGTACCAAGCTCGGCTACAGGGAGAGGACCAAGTCCTGCTAGCGATCGCGAAAGAGACTATGAACAGCTACTAAATGCGTGAATGCAGTCAATCAGTGAATTGGGATATTTTGCAGGATCATCAAGAGGTATTGATTTTATCAGAACATCATTCGCCTCAAGACAAGCTGCAAAGCCTTTTTCTTATCAGACCTATGAAGATATTATGTCTTTGTTCAATCAAAGAGCAGGGCAGTGGTTTGATTATCTTTGAGATAGGATGACAAGCATTATCAAGTCAGTATTTAATGCCCAGGCCTGCCCCTATTATCTGCCTAATGCGGATATGCTGCGTCTCATAGTGGGCAATAGCCGTCATAAAGAGCCTTTCTATGTTGAAAATCTGACGGTTTCTGTTTTGAGTTATTCAATAAGTTATTAGCTACATGGTCGGCTCTTTCGTCAACTGTGAGTGGGTTGGTGAAAGTGTTATAATCTGGAGAGGACTAAATCTAGTCCTCTCCTTTTTAAATATTCAAGCGATGAGGATTCTAGTTTTAAAATTGTCAAAGTTCTGAAATCCAAAAGCATTTCGCTCATTCCTACAGCGGTTTTAATTTCCACTACAGAAATTATAGCCATACTTTTCTACCACTGGCTTAGGAAATCTTACCACTTACCGAAAAAGGTGGGTGCTACATTGTCCATTTGTTAGGATATGGCGCAAAGAGTACATCTTAAGGGAGGATATCCTTGAAACCATCATTTCGAAAAACGCCGTGGCGCTAGTAAGTCGTAGCTTGCCTCGCTTTGGAGACAGCGCAAGCTCGAGCTGACCAGCATTGCCGTCGGGCACGCATAGCATGACCAAATCGGTCAGAAAAATCGAAAAATTTCACAAGGAACACGACCAGCACGCAGGACTGGCGGCAGCGGTCTTTGGTGATAAGGACGCCAAACCATTTACCAAAAGAACTTTGGCTATATGGACAAGAAGTAAGCTGGCTGTGGACGACAACTCGGTTTTTGAGTGGGGCTCTCACACCAAATTGACCGTCTGGCTCAGCGTCATGCAGCTCAAGAAGGAAAATTGACCTAAAACATATAAAAAGAGTATTTTATTTCAAGACTTTGAAACACCAATACGACAAGCCCATTACCATGCTGGATCTGATGAACCCACAGCGGGTTTTGATGAAACGCTGCTGAACACAGGAACAGGCAAGAGTTGAAGAATTACTAAAGCCAGCCTGCTCAAACTTATGAGCCAGACGTGACATCCTATTCACAATACAGTGCATAGCTTAGCAGGCTATATATCGTGGAGCGCACCAGGGGACAGGAATTTTGCGATTATGTCCACGATATTTTCCAGCCTTTGGGCATGAACCATACTTTTCACCCTGATTTGTTGACAATACCCTGTCCGAGAAAGCTGGCAGGAGAAAACCTATGATACAAACGGAAGTTTATATCTAGATAAATTGCTCGCGGATATTTATCCAGGCGACAGACTATCCGATTTCGGCGGTTCGCGCAAGCCCTTTAGAAAGGAAAAGCTCTTTAAAGCTCAGAAAACCTAGATGCACTATGACAACTTCATTTTCAGATAAAGAGTGCTAAGAATGCCCACTTTTTGGGTGACAGAGTATGAGATAGGTCATTTTAGGGCACTTAGTCATTCTTTGCCGGTTTTTCAACCATGATTTCGCTGGATTTCAAGTCGGTATAGCATGTTACCATGGTAAATCAGAGAGAAGAAGCCACCTTTCTGATTTAGTCTTTGGCAAGAAAAGCAAGCCCTAACCAGTCTCAAAATACTTCTCAGGAGGGCATGTATCGAACTCCCTCCATTCAGCAAGGCCCGACTCCCCTGCGCCTTACTCCTGTTTATATTATGTGAAAGATGTGATCAAAGACGGTCATCTTGCCACTCAGCAACTACTGGCTTTGGCAACATCGCCAAGGACGAACAAAGTTGAAACAATCATAATCATTAGAAAGCCTCGCTTTGGGAGGTGGGTAGATTATGTTCTTCGCCCGCCGGTCCGCAGTTGTTTATGCTGTGCTTGTTCTTTTGTTAGCTAGCTGGGTAAGGTACGCTTGCTTTTGGAAAGAAAGTAAACCAAGAAGTTGGAAAATTTGGCATTATGGCACTTGCGGACTGATTTTACTATGCAGTCAATCCAGGTCCCGTCAATCGCTGCTGCTCGGGCAAGCATGCCCGATTATCGCTGGCCATTCATCTTCTTGCCTTCAGCAACTGATTTTTCTTAATAATGCCGCTGCCCATCTTCCTGCGCTCAACCTTCCAAGTGAGCAAGGGTCGAAAATCTCACCACTTGACCAGCAGCGCTCACTATCGTCGTTCTCAATATCCTCACTGAGCCTAACAATTGTGTGGGCACTTTAATAGAAAGGAAAGCTACACCCATCTTTCAAAAATCGAAACAATGATTCAAACGGATCCACCAACTCTACACCGTTTGCCATCCCAATCTGACAAGGAAACGATTATCCACACAGTGGACTGGAACGCCTGATGACTTCAAGCTCTTTATCCCTAAGCTCGAAAAGATTACAACTGATTGTCTTTCACCAGCGGGAACGAGAAAATCGCCCTGCCTGAGTGGCGACTATAGCATGGAAGCCTGCACTGCGGACATCAACATTGCCAAACTTCAATGTAGATAAATTTCACCTTTGGGACATTCCTGGGCGGATTGTACGCGCAAATCAAGCTGGCAAAATCGAGCGGGTTCTTAGTCTCTTTCCTCTCCTGGAACAGGCACGAGCAAGCAGTGGCAGCAAATGAAAAAGAGATGATGAATTATACTAAAATCACTGCAACGACTATCGAATGGCTAAAAGAACTCATTCTGCTCAGCAACTTGTAGTTCAAGGCTTGCAAGCTCTCTTCGCCAAGTTGTCCGTAATTACAATGCCGACTATCCATTTCATGATGTGAAACTAGACATGAGCAATGTTTCAGTCCAAGCAGGCAATCAGACAAGAAAGGAAATTATGGCCTATCCTCTCTTGCCCCGACTAGAAGATCCTGCTTTCCTATTACCGTGACTGGTGACAATGATATTTTGCACAGTGACTGTCAAGCCGCTATCCCAGCGCTCAGGTGTTCACCATTAAAACAGAGGCCACTCCCATTTCCACAATCCAGAAGACTACTTTGCTATCTTGCACCAGCATTTCAACCTTAGTTGAACCCCAAAGTTTTCCAACTTTAGAGTTTCACTATCTGCAACTTATCCTTTTTTCGCCTTTGTCAACTGTAGTGGGTTGATGAAATAACCTAGAGAGGCTAAACAGTCCTCCTTTGATATTCAAAGGAGAGATTAGTTTTAAATTGTCAAAGTCCGAAAGCCGAAAGCGTCGCTTGATGACTTTGATGAGGGTTAGCAGCTTCAGTTTTGCGTTTGAGTAGGCAGTTCCAGTGCGTTCAGGATATTACCCTGTTTTCAAGAAGGTCTTAAACAGGTTTGAAAAAGAGATTATATAAGAAATG
>BNJU01000716.1_pt1 | contig 11636 bp, 18 predicted proteins | sample 8539281 | NCBI WGS metagenome assembly BNJU01 (sample SAMD00202456, study PRJDB9452) | human saliva metagenome | isolation source: human saliva | place: Japan
CTCTAAAGTCACCGGAAAAAAATATCTTCCCCTCTGTGCATTTTTTTCTTGCATTTCTTTCCACTCTAAAACCAATTTATAAAGTTCATTTGTAGGAATAAAGCATGGATCGCCTAATATTTTCTTCCTCAAATTGGAAGTAAACTTCTGTTATTTCTTTTCCACTTTCAATCCCTAACAAATTACCATCAAAAGCATATTCTTCCATATTCCCAGAAATTACATTTTCCAAAGCTTCTCTGACATACAGATAAAAATCCGTGACTTCTGTAATCATAAAGGTTGTTAAAATTTTTATAATTTTTCTCTGTTATATAGGACGGTGAGTTCTCTTTTGTCGTCGACACTCTTGAATAATTTATATTGTCTTTTTTTAACATTTGTTCTAACCTATTTCTAATCCTCAAGAATTGAAAAATTATATTTGTTTTTTGTATCTCTGATTGAAGCGGACAATTACATTTATAGGGTCTTTTTTGGTTAATCCATTATCAAAAGTTATACTTTTCGTTAACTCTTCCCGAAATTTTTTTGTATTCCAGATGCTATTTTTAGCTACTAATCTTGAAGTATCAATTTTTAAAAGTGGCAATCCCTTATCTTCCATAAAGAGTATTGAATCGAAAAATAATATTGAAATATACAAATCCGTAGCTGAACTCTTTTGTCAATTTAATTAAAGAGTTCTCTAATAATAATTGAATGTTTTTTTGACATCACTTTGATTATAAAAATATTCAAACAGTACCTGATTTATATCTGTAGGAAAAAAACGTCTGGAACAAAAAGTTGGAGGTTCAATTCGATACTTTTTGTCTTCCGCGAAAGTATATCTTCAACGTTTCCTTCTTTAATAGCTTCTATAATTTTTCTTCTTCCTTCTTCTCTCCATATTTAGGATCAATTATATTAAATAAGCGAATTTGTTCCTCTTGAAAAACCTATCATAGAGTTCAATGTCCCCACTCGCTTTATTCCAATCATTCTGTGAGGCTATTCTAGCCCTACTGAGATACTTTTGGGAAAGTTTGTCCTCTTGACTTCCCAAAAATGGTCCTCACTGCTTTTTAATCCATCTTTTTATTTCCCTTGTAATTCAGGCTGAATATTTCGGCTCATGAAGGGATAATAGTTATTGTAAATGCTCTGTTGGATTTTCACTTCAGAATTCTTATAGGGTGAGAATTAAAGCAAGAGCTTACCAATACTTAATTTGTAAACTCTTATTTGTTTCAATTCCAACATAGATATAAAGAATTATTTTAATCTTTGCTCGCTAGAATTTCAGCCCCTTCAGGTAATATTTCTTCTAGTTCAGACTTTGTAAATAAAGCCTTGTGCTTTTAGGATTTTCCTCTTAAAAGCTTCTGAAATTGCCTAAAGAAATTTTTATTAGCTTCTTCTTGTGTCACGGTCGGTGGCCAACAGTCGTTTTTTAGCTTGAAATGAATTTCTTTAAGTGTTTTTTCCCCAGACTTTAATAATTGAAATAGTTCTAATGGGAATTCATAAACCACACGCTGAGGGGCAATTCCTCCTCCTCATCAACATAATAAAGATGATTACCATCTCTCCAGACATGCTGACCGTATCCTTTTACCTCTTCAAATTGGATAACATCTTCCCATTGTAGTCTTGTTGGTTTCATTTATACATTCCTTACTTAAGTGGTGATACATAATCGTCTGGAAGTTTGCCTTCAGATTCAATCCACTGTTTCTCAGCAATTGGAATCAATTCTTCAAGTTCTTCCTTAGAAAACAGTTTCCAATTTTTAGGGACATCTATCAAAGAAGCCGGATATTTACTTATAAATTTTCTTCTAGACTCTTTTCTCTCTTCTTCAGTTGGTGGCCAATAATTGTTCTTTACTCTATAAGATAATTCTCGTATCGTTCTCTCCCCACTCTCCAGTAAGGTAAATAACTCATTTGGTAATTCATAAACTACACGCTGAGGGGCAATTTCTCCCTCCTCAGTAACGTAATAAAGATTATTGCCATCTCTCCATATATGCTGACCATAACCTTTTACTTCTTCGAACTGGATAACAACTTCCCATTGTAGTCTTGTTGGTTTCATTTTATATCTCTTTTACTTAAGTAGTGACACATAATCATCTGGAAGTTTACCTCTCCAGTCAATCCACATTTGCTCAGCAATTGGAATTAATCTTTTCAAGCTCTTCCTGAGTAAATAATTCTCTAGTTTCAGGTATATCAATTAATGATGTGGGACTCTCTTCTATGAATCGTTTCTCACTAGCTTTCTTTTCTTCTTCCGTCGGTGGCCAACAGTCATTCTGAACTTTCCAGGAAACTTCATGTAGTGTTCTCTCTCCACTCTCTAATAGAGCAAATAATTCTTGTGGTAGTTCATAGACTACTAACCAAGAAGCTACGGTGCCTTCTTCTAAAACTAAATAATATTTGTCCTCATTTTTCCAAATGGATTTTCCATATCCTTCAATTTCCTCAAATTGGGTAACATCTCCCCATTCTAGGTTTGTTGGTTTCATTTTATACCTTCCTTACTTAAGCGGCGATACATAATCATCTGGAAGTTTACCCCTCTGATCAATCTACATTTGCTCAGCAATCGGAATTATACGAATTATTCATGCTCTCTTTCGTACCATGAAGTATATAATGGATTAATCTTTTTCAAATAATTCCTTTTCATATCTATATCTATTCTCTTGTATTCTCTCAACCAATTGACTAACTTTTTTTCAAATTCATTATTTTTGATCAATTTATCAATTAAATCTACATCTTTTTCTTCAATGTTATGTGATGAAATATTTTTAATGATTATCTTTAAAATTTGATAAGTTACCTCGTTATCATCTAATTTTAGAAATCTCGGATGTTATTTCCCCTCGTTCAGTAAAGACTAGATTATATCTTCCACTTCCATCCTCTATTACAGAAATTCCCTCCGGATAGTAGGAAGGTTGTTCAGAAAAAAATAAATTCCAAATTCATCTAATTTTAAATTTCCAATTTTTGCAACTTCGGATTCAATTTTGTTTTTTTAATTTTATTATCATTTTATTATCCCTATTTCAATCTAAGTAAAAATCTACCTTTTTCTAATTCATCAATCGTTGAATATGTAAAATATTGAATACCCATACCTGGTTCATCAAACCATGGGGCAACTAATCCTACTTTTGTTGGTATTTCTTTCAGAACAATGTAATCTGAATTCGGTTGGAGTTTCATAAAAGGAGGTAAAGCTTTCTCGCCAAAAGTTGCTCCTTCAGGAGAGAAATATCTTCCTGTCGGATTAGAACCAATTCTATTTATTCGGGTTCCGGGTAATATTACAGATTCTTTGTATTTCCCATCCAAAAATCCATCTTTATGTATACTACCATCAACTCTTCCTAAGGCACTTTCCGGAGTCCCTGGATAAATTGTATTCCCTGTTAACTGATTAAAAAAATCTGGATTATCGTATACATTTTTATTTTTAAGATAAAATTCTGGATCAGGTGGATATGCCCAATTTCTCAATTTAGCTCTATCGGATGGGTCTATACCTGCCTCCGCATATTTGTGCCATTGAAGATATCTCTGACGATCCCCCGGTTCCATATCGATCAAGGTCTTCTGGAATTTCTCCTTCGACAAATATTGGTCAAAGTTACTGGATTCCCTAGCAATTTTGCTCTCTTCTATATTTCGTAAAATACGTTCACGATCATAAGTTTTTGCTGGTTCTGTTATAGTTTTAACATTGGTATCTACCTTAGGGTTTACCTCAGGAATTACTGGTTTCCTATTGAAGAATGGAACTTTCCCTTTTACTTTACTAAATACATCCGAGAACGTTGTATAGGGTTTATTGTAGTACTGATTGTATCCAACATAAGAGGTATACAGGGTACTTGCCAGTTGGAAGCTCTCAGTAACAGTTCTCACCTTTTTGATATTTTTTGCCCGATTGATTTCTTCCTGTGTAGCAGGTTTGCCTGTAAAAGGATCAATTCCTTCTTCAATTATATAATAATCATATTTAGTTTGAAAGGCGGGATCTCGCCAACTAAGCATTTTTTGACTATCTAAAAGGAAATAGCGATCTAGTAGGTAATCATAATTGGCCCGTTCTGTTTCAGATTTAAATAGTTGTGCATAGGGATTCACATGAGCCATGGAGATCAATGTTTTAAGTTCTGGGTAGGCCTCTTCTAATGCTTCTTGATCCATTGCATCAATACGTTTCTTAAATTTTGGGTCCACTTTGGCTAATTCTGAAGGTAATAATCCTAAGTGATCATCCTTCACTTCATTATATCGCTTCCAAATTAGTTTCACATCCTCATAATCCATAGTAGCAGTCACATTATCGCCTTGTCCCATTGTAAGAAACCTTTTATATGATTGAATTACAGTACCATACTCTTCCTCCAGTTCTGCACGTGACATTTTTGAAAGTTTTTCCTCTAACGTTTCAACCTTCGGATTCTTCACTTTGTTCAGAATGGCTTGTCGTTTTTGCCATCCTAAAGAGATTGTTTGCTTCCACGATAGATCAGATCCACTACTTGGTGGCAAGTAGGTTCCGCTAGCAGCATCCCATGATTGTGTAGCTTGTGCAAACCCATTTTGAACAGCAAATAAATAGCGCTCTGAATTTAAAAAGATAATTGGAGAGACTGCATTATAAGTAAGCAGGCTAATTAATATTTTCTGTAACTTTTGTTTTACTCCCTCAAATACGGCTATGGAGACCGAAAGATTTAGAAAAGCTGAAATCTTATTATCCGATTTTGTTTCCATTAACTGTCTTAGACTGGAAATCTTTTGATCTGCTTCCCTAATTTTTTCTTCTAAATCCACTTGACGCCAACTTTTACTATCTACATCAGAGGTATATTGACTGACAAATTTTTGACAGTCCTCCGCCAGTGATTCTTGGTATAAGACAATCCCTTGAATTAATGGAATTACAGTACTTGTAATATGCGCCTTTGCTGAGTCGTAAGCATGCCCTTTTAACTCTTTTTCAGCTACAAAATTTTCAAGAACTTTAATCAATTCAATATTCTGTTGCACGCACTGGGCGGATATACTAGATAAACTAGTTGCCTGACTTCTGGCGGATTCTAGATACATATCTATACTCATGTGATTTCCTCCGTCACTAATCGTCTTTTTTCTTGGTGAATCGAATCTAACTTCATTTCAATAGATTTATGTTCTTTCCGAAGTTTTTCTAATTCTTCATCCAGACTGTATTCCATTATTCTCACTTGATGCTGGAATTCTAACTGGTCATTCATCATTTGACTTTGATATCTACTACCTTCGAAAAGAAAATCTAGATCATTTAACCAATGAGAATCATTCAAACAGATGATCCATTACTTCCATTTTTTTCGAATCTAATTTTTCTATCCGCTGATATAGGTCCCACTCCTTATCTGAAAGTTGTAGTTCTTTCTCATGGAGCTTATTCCATGTATCTTCTGCACTCATATCTAATCCTCTAATACATCTAAGTATTTTTGATTTCGCTTCATTTGAGAATGATGGCTTAGACTGAATAGTATTCAAAATATTTAAGTTTTGACGAATCATGGCATCCTTATCTTCAAATTGGTCGGCTAAGCTATGGATATTTTGAATCATATTCACAATATGATTCGATAGTTGAGTCTGAAGATTCTCAAATTGACTAATACCATTTTTAGCACTATTATTACCAGCAACTGTCGTTTGTTCATCTCTTTGAACTGTAATAGCTGAATGATTATTGGCAGATCCTATTGCAGTAGCATGCTTAGCAGCCACCGAAAGATCACTTTTTACGGTGTATTTATCTCCCATTCATTTCTCCTTTAAATTTTTTCATATTATAACATCTTTCACAGCTATAAAAAAGCCTAGTTAGTGGTATTCCCCACACATTCGCCCACACAAAAAAACTCAAGCCAACTGACTTGAGTTCCTTATTCTCTATCATTGTAACCATCTGGATAACATTCATACCAAACTTAGGGTGTTAAATGGAATGGCTTGAGGAGGGGTTATAGGGTGAGGGTTTTCAACATTAATCCTCTAAAGTCACTGGAAAAATTTCTTCCCCTCTTTTCATTCTTTCTTCCATTTCTTTCCACTCAATAACTAATTTATATAGTTCATCAGTTGAGATAAAGCAAGGTTCTCCAAGACTTTCATCATCCATTTGATAGTATACTTCGGTTTCTTCTTTACCTATATCAATATTGAGCATATTACCGCCAAAAGTCAGACACTTCTTTTTGACCTGTAACAACTGCCTCTAATTCTTTATAAATGTGAGGGTAAAAATTATGAACTTCTGTATCAAAAAATTCGCACAAGGTTTGATAATAGGGGTCATAAAAACTTATCATCAATCTAGTACTATTGTTTTGATATTTGAATATATCATATTCTCTTTTTAACATTTGTAACGTCCTATATCCTTCTATTTATTTACTGCTAGGTAAAGTTAGAATCAACTTTTTTTAAATTATTAAAGTTTAAAACTATCTTTTAAATCTTCATATTCTTCATCTTTTAAATCCAGCAGTATGATAGTTACTAATCTTTCGTCTTGAGAAAATCCTAAACAGACTCTCCCGTTAACTAAATAAAACTCCTCTTCTAGATCGATTAACTGGATCTTTAACTTATCTTTAGACAAGAATACTTCAAATGACTGGTCTAGATCATGTAGACCATTGGAAAACGAAATATCATCAAGAAAAACAGGGCATCCTTGTTTCATTTCTACGTTTTTTAGAGATAGTTTCTCAACTAAGCTGACCTTTGATGATTGAACTAGAATAATATTGGTTAATTGATAAGAGGTTGCATCCAATCCAATTTCGAGTAAGTTTTCATTTTTTACCAATCGAAAATAATTCTTATCTGAATAAGGAGGTATATTGGTTACTTCAATCGAAAGAGGAGTATAGTAGTCTACTTTGACATTGTAAGGATGTTGAACCAAACGACCTAATTTTAACATACTAAATTCCTTTTGAGGATAGAGAATCCTTTATTTTTGAATTGCAAAAATTACTGAGCTATCTCAGACCAGAATGCAAATCTGTGGTCAGATCCGTTAGCTCAGTTTCCCTGTGTTATTGTTTTTACCTTTTTAAGAAATCTGTTAAACTTGCTGAATAATAAATAATTTCTGATCCAACAATTGAGAATACTGGTGAAACCGCAGTAGGTTCTACAAGCAATATATCGATGGCCAACTATCGGCATTAAAGCTAGTGCAGATTTCATTTTACTTTTTATAAAATGATGAACATCATGAATGGTATTTGGACATTCTCCCCAGTTATCATTCCATTCAATATCATCTATTTCATCCGCAATCTCCACCATCACTTCTTTCATTTGTTTCTTTAAATAGTCAGTGTTTTTCTCTTGAAAAAAATCTGCCCAGTTATACCATCCATTTGGAAGTTGTTCAAGATCACGATACACTTGCTTAAATTCAAGAGGCAAAAGCACCCCATAAATTTCTTCCATTTTTGTAAAGACTTCATCTGTATATTTGCTAATCATATGCTACCGTATTCTATTAAATGTTTGATAGTGATCTTCTATTCTATCATAAAAGGGGAAGTTGTTCTGATTGTTGCCCATTAATAAGAACTATTTTGATTGTTTATATAAGTGTACCAATAATTGCCGACATTTTTTCGTCAATCAATTCTCTATTAGCCAGCTGTTGAATCCATTTTTTTCTGGGATGCCTTCCAGTTGATAGTGGGCTCCAGCCAAGGTACCTGTAATGGCACCGATGGTATCGGTATCCCCTCCAAGATTAACGGCTTTTAGAACAGCTTCTTCAAAACTATCAGTTGTGCCTACACACCAGAGACAAGCCTTCAAGGTATCAACAACATAGCCTGTGGAAGCAATATCTTCCCTAGATTTTTGATAAAATTCTCTATCAAATATTTCACTAAAATGTTCTTGATACTCTTCCCAGTATTCTGGCTTTTTCTTGAAGTAATCTTCAAAATAAGGTTTTGATTGACAAAGTAATTTTTCTAAACGAATGTTAAGAAGAAGACCGATTAAAAGCTGGACATAAAGAATAGATGCAACAATAGACCTTGGATGAGCATGGGTAAGCTTAGTATATTGCTCAATTATTTTTGATCTATAACTGAAATCAAAATTTTCATATAAGAGCAAAGCTAAGGGGGATATCCTCATCAAAGCTCCATTACCATTATCTCTCTCACTAGTTCCTCCACATTTCTCTGGAGAAACTCCTGCTAAATACCGATCAATTGCTTGATTAGTCGAAACACCAATATCAAAACAATATCCAAAAGGTGTGAGGTAACCCTGACGATAAGCTACAAATTTATCCATTAATCCATTCAAATCATAGCCCTCACATAGATGTTCAATAAGTGCTAAGGATAAAGAAGTATCATCTGACCAGGTACCAGCTGGTTGATTATAGGTTCCATAACCCACCATATCTGAAATATGATAAGTATCTCTATCTCTGAACTCTACAGGGACTCCCAGTGCATCACCTATGGCTAGACCAAAGATAACCGAATTTATCTTTTGTTTAAGATTATATCTTCTATACTGATTTGAATCATCTTCCCATTTATCTCTTAATCTCATAGACTTCTCCTATTTTATTAAATCCATTTTTTTAGTATAATATTATCAACTTGATCTATACCCTTTATTAAGAATTTTTGAATTTCTTGGCGACAATAACTCATTTTTCATTAGGAAAGATACTGAAAGTGTTAACCATTCCTCAAATCTCTGCGACATTACTAGCTTGGATAGCTTCTAATAAAAAGTTCTCTATAATTTTTTTATTTGATAATCTCACTTAATTATTTCCCGTTTATAAGTAGATTGGTTTCATTTTATACCTCTTTTACTTAAGCGGTGATACATAATCATCTGGAAGTTTGCCTCTCCAGTCAATCCATTTTTGTTCAGCAAGCGGAATTAATCTTTCAAGCTCTTCCTGAGAAAATAATTCCCAACTCTTAGGATTAGCTATTAATGGAATTAAGCCTTTTAATATAAATTGTTTCTCACTAGCTTTCTTTTTTTCTTCCGTCGGTGGCCAAGAATCGTGCTTAATCTTCCAAGATATTTCGAGTAGTGATCTCTCTCCACTATCTAATAGAGAGAATAATTCTTGGGGTAATTCATAAACCACTAACCAAGAAGCAACAGTTCCCTCTTCTGAAACTAAATAATATTTATCCTCATTTTTCCAGATGGATTTCCCATATCCTTCAACCTCTTCAAACTTGGTAACATCTTCCCATTCTAGGTTTGTTGGTTTCATTTCAAACCTCTTTTACTTAAGTGGTGATACATAATCGTCTGGAAGTTCACCCATTGATTCTATCCATTGTTGTTCGGCTTGAGGAATAAGTATTTCAAGTTCTTTATTACTAAAAAAAGCAACTGATTTTTACGGTTTGATATCAGCACAATTGGCTTTTCTCTAGCTCTTTTTTCTTATTTCGTTCTTTTTCTTCTTCCGTCGGTGGCCAACAATTGTTCTTTACTCTATAAGATACTTCTCGTATCGTTCTCCCCACTCTCTAGTAAGGCAAATAACTCATTTGGTAATTCATAAACCACTCGCTGAGGGCAATTCCTCCCTCCTCAGTAACGTAATAAAGAGTATTGCCATCTCTCCAAATGTGCTGACCATAACCTTTTACTTCTTCGAACTGGATAACATCTTCCCATTGCAGTTTTGTTGGCTTCATTTTATACCTTCCTTACTTAAGCGGCGATACATAATCATCTGGAAGTTTACCTTCAGATTCGATCCACTGTTTCTCAGCAATTGGAATCCATTCTTAGTTTCGTTATCAAATCAATTAATCTATTGTCCATCAATTCTCTTTTTTTAACTCTTTCTCTAATTGTTTTTAAGACTACTAAAATTTCGCTTTTATAATCCATTGTTTCATCTACAAATCTTCTTGCTAAACTAAAAAAACTAATATCGCTGAGATTTTCTCCTCTTCCTATACTCTTAGTTAAGTTATATATATCCTGTATAATTCCCGGGTATAACTTCTGACTTGGATATTCTAAGTCAATTAAATCTTGTAATTTGTCTGTATATTTCTTATATTTATTTTTTTCATAATTCAAAACCTTAACTTGGTACAATTCATATATCAACTATCCAGTCTAATGACCATGGATTTGGTAATAAAACTTGATCAGCTTCTCTGTAAATTTTCTAATCATCTGCTACCGTATTCTATTAAATGGTTGATAGTGATCTTCAATAAAACCAAATTGAACCATCATCACCAATGACTATTCGTTCAAGGCCCCGAGATTTATCTTTTTGATAAAGATTATGTTACCTTAAAGCAGCTCCATAAAAATTTGTACCATTTTTTAATTTTCCACTATGTAAACTTGAAAACTCTTGACCTTACCGTCAACAACATGTTTTTCAACATCACTTTCCCACCAGGAAGAACATCTTCTTCCAAAAATTTCTAAAATTAAGTCTTTAGAAGATAAGTCATCTTTTTAAGAAACTATCATAATTTTCAAAGATAAAGCTGTATTCTTCAGCTTTTTATCCATGAGAGGTCCGTTAGCCAATCCGTAATAGACGACCAATTATTCACATCAGGAAGGCCGACAATTTTTTTCAAGAAAAATGAAATAGCTCTTCTTTGTTTTGGATCTGCTTCCCATCAAAAATTGCTACAAAGCCACTGAAAGGCAATCGATCTTTCAATTCAAGTTTTTGTAATGTAATGAATTCTATTTTTCACGATTTCATACCTCTCACTATCTCTTTCTCGGAATGGTAGTTTTTTTATTGACATCGAATTCTTTGATAATTACCAGAAAAACTATCTGTCCCACTACTTTCTCTACTCAATCGCTAATTTATACAGTTCTTCAGTTGAAATAAAACAAGAGTTTTTCTATTACTTTTCTATCAAATTGAAATAAACTGCATTCTCTTATTCCGTTATATGACATAGAAAAAAAGTAACTATCACAATCAATAATATATAGAGAGTACCAAAAATAATGATATGTAATCGTAAGATTCTGTCATGACCTGGATACCTTTCAACGAAGCCTTGTTTAGGTTTTTGGGGATTGCACCATACCGTCATTTTAGAACCAATTGGAAAAATATTTTTTAAATCTAATACATGATAGGGACTTCTGATAAATTTTTGTATCAAATACGTCAGCTTTCGCTTTTTTTCGATGTTGTTGTTTCAAAAGTTGAATAAGAGAAACGTTTTTGATATCTTTCTCCATCTACCACATATTCAACAACTGGTAAGGCAGCTAAATCCGAACCATTTAAATAACTATGTTTAACCACTTCTCCAATAACTTGCATAGTTGCATATTTCTGGATATTCTTCTCCTTTTTGTAGAACAAAAAATATATTAAAAGAAGGAAGCTAAAAAAAGCTGTGAAGAGCAATATTATTTGAATATATAGGGCTTTCGTCATTTTACAACCGCCTCACTACTTTAAAAATATATGAATAGAAATTAGTTTAAGGATTTTTCTTCATTCCTTTTGCCAATCATTCTTTAAACTCACTTTTTCCTTAAATCCTATTCTACCAA